>SDBV01013889.1_pt1 | contig 10200 bp, 5 predicted proteins | sample 2277081 | NCBI WGS metagenome assembly SDBV01 (sample SAMN10402039, study PRJNA504765) | marine sediment metagenome | isolation source: marine sediment core GS10_PC15, 223 cmbsf | place: Arctic Ocean: Southern Knipovich Ridge | collected 2010 | reverse complement strand
GGGGTTTATCTGATGAAGAACGCCTCGAAGAGGATCATCTATATCGGAAAGGCCAAGAGTCTGAAGAAACGTGTCCAGTCATACTTCACCGGAACGAAGGATCTGAAAACCCAAATCCTGATGGAGAATGTCGATGATGTTGAGACCATCATCACGCGAAGCGATTACGAAGCATTGCTTCTCGAGAACAACCTCATCAAACAGTGGAAACCACGTTTCAACATCGACTTGAAAGACGGCAAGAGCTATCCGGTTATAAGGATAACAGCCGAGCCGTATCCCCGGGTTTTCAGAACCCGCAGGATCTTCTTCGATGGATCGCAGTACTTTGGACCCTATCCCCATGCCTCTCAGCTGGACCTCTATCTGAGGTTGATCGAAAAACTCTTTCCTCTGCGCAAGTGCCGCGGCAAATTGAAAAAAAGGGAGCACCCGTGTTTGTACTACCACATCGGCCGCTGCTCTGCGCCTTGCTGCGGTAGAATCGACCGCACCGAGTACAACCAAATGGTCGATCAGATCGCTGTTTTGCTATCGGGTAAGACCGACGCCCTTCTCGCCGATTTGACGGATCAGAGGGATGAGGCTGCCAAAACCCTGGACTTCGAGAGAGCTGCCCTGATACGGGACCAGATAAAGACGATCGTTGAGTTTTCCCAAGGACAGCAGATTATCGATCGCAGGAGTCAGGCCAGGGATTACATCGCATATGGAGCTCACGATACGCTGTGCAGCTTCGTTGTCCTCAAGATGCGCGAGGGCTCCCTGGCAGGCAGGGAGATCTTTCGTACAGAAGTTTTTTCCGAGCAGCAAGAGGCGCTCAATCAGTTCGTCATTCAGTACTACAGCAAGATTCAAAATCCCCCGGGCCGAATCTATCTCCGGGGAACCAGTGAGATCAAATCCCTCTCCGCATACCTCTCAGAATCCCTCTCCAGGTCCGTCTCCATCGTCTTCCGGCCCAGGGGCGACGACAGAAAGATACTGGACATGGCCGAAGAGAACGCCCATGAGGACCTGATAGCCTGGGACCGGGAGCAGGAAGACATCGCGAATCTGGCCCACGTCAAAGAGGCCCTCGGCCTGGATCGATTACCAAAGCGGATCGAAGGTTTCGACATCGCCCACCTTGCCGGAAAGGATACGGTGGCTTCCATGGTGTCCTTTTACAACGGCCGCCCGGACAAGAGCTCTTACCGGTACTTCAAGATCCGCTCACTCAAAGGCAGGGTCGACGATTACGAGGCGATGCGAGAGGTAATCGCCCGCAGATACACAAGGGTTCTGAACGAAAACCTGGATCGTCCCGACCTCATCCTTGTAGACGGAGGCAAAGGACAGGTCAGCGCGGCCCATTCGATTCTCGAGTCCCTGGGTCTGTCCGATCTCCCATTGATCGGCCTTGCCAAGGAGAGAGAGGAGATCTTCCTGCCCGACACCGGTGAACCGATCGTGCTCGAAGAGGGATCTGCGCCTCTGCGGATCATTCAGGCCGTGAGGGACGAATCCCACCGATTCGCCACCGGTTTTCACAAGCGCTTAAGAGACGGGCGAATGACTCGGTCAATCTTGGAAGATATCACAGGGATCGGTAAACGCAGAAGCCAGAAGCTTCTCAGAGCCTTCGGCTCCCTGGAGGCAATCCTGAATAGCCCACCTGAGGAGCTCGTGAAACGAGCCGGAATAACCAGAGATACAGCCTCCTCACTCATCGAGTTCCTCAGACAGAGAGAGGAGGCCGGTCTCTCCCCGGGTTCTACATATTCTGTGAATGAAGCCTTCTTCCAGTAACTCCCGGTAACACTTCCGGCAGGACTATCCGTTGAATCGCTTTTCAGCCCTCTCTTCGATACTGTCGAGCTCCTGCATGTAGGACCCGGCAGACAGATCGTGATCCTTCAGATATCCCTGCAGCCTGGCCAGGGATTGCTCGAAGAGAGATCGATACTTTCTGAAGGCGAATTTCTTCAGCAGCCAGAGAGCTCTCTTCGTAAGCAGATGCTTCATTCGCTCATCCGTGATTGCCTCGATGATACCCAGGATGATCTCTATCTCATCCCGTTTGTCCCAGCAGACGCATTCGGAGAGTCGGCCCTGCAGATCCTCCAAAAGCGGGAAATCGTCGCAGGAGAAGAGGCGCTCGAGCTGATCGACGGCGGAATCTCCCTTTGCGGGCAGACCAAATCGATAGAGAAAGGGCATCGAAAGGCGGTGGGTACGAAAGTCGAAGGAGGAATCGATACAACGGAATCGTCTCTTGATACGATCGGGGTAGAAGGATTGCTTCCACAGAACCTTAAGACGATTCTGCAGAAGCAATCGATCTACTCTGCGCCTCTCCTCTCTACCGGTGTGACCGCCCCGCTCGATCACCAGAAGCAACTCGAGATTGTAGTTCTCTCGAAGCAGGCTCTGTTTTCCGCCTCGATATTTCACGTAGTCACTGGTGTAGAGATCTACCCGTCCGTGGCGGGTCAGACTCTCATAGAGCTCCTCAAAGGGAATGATTCCCTCTGTGTTGTAACTCAGAGCGATGAACCGGCAGTCTGTACTATCGAGGAGATTCTCAAAAGCCGGAAGCGCGGCATGCCTGTAGCAGTAGGGGGAGCGGGTCTTGACCCAGTCTCTCCTGATGCCGCCCTTCTCCTTCAGGCTCCCATGATCGGTGAGACCCTGATCCACCGGCGGTTTATCCCAGAGGGCAATCGTGTTGAGCATATGGTAGTTGCTTCCGTACTGATGGGTCGTGTAGGGGGGATCGAGATAGCAGAGATCTGCACTGCAGTGAGCAACAAACTCCCTTGCTTCGAGGCGGTGCACCTCGGCTCGCTCTGGCCCATCGATGAGAATCGGACGCTCGATCCTGATCTCACCCATAATTCTCTTGAGAGCATCCTTGCCATGTCCCCCAAAGCCCTTGTGACACGCCTTGAACACACCCGAAGTGTTCGTGTGGGTGGCGCTCTGGTAGATCAGCGCAGCTAAAAGAACCGCCTTCGCGAGGTTGCCCCGATCCAAGGCATCTGGATACCTATTGCTAGCCGGATCGTTGCCGGGATACCACTGCTCGATCTTCTCCCGTATAGCGTCGATTCGAAGGGCATTCTCTCTCGTATAAAAGAGTCTCTCCCTTCTGTAATCCGCCTCGTTGGTGCATCTCGGAGCGAAGTGTCGGGCAATATAGGTTTGTGACTCATCTGGATGGGCAAGAGAGTTGAGAGTATCGAGGACCCGATCCAGCCCACCGGGCTCCGCGAACAGTCTCTCGAGGTCGCGTTTTTCCACAGCCAGATGGCACGTGTTGAGCACCTCTGAATACGGTTCCCAGTCGTTGGCCAGTACCCTGTAGCCCATCAGCCGTGCAAGGCGGGACACCGCTCCGCTTCCGGCAAAGGGATCGACAAAGACTCGAATGGGATGCCTTACCGATAGTTCGCTAAAGACACGGAAAAGAAATCCAAGCAGCGCCCGCTTATTGCCGATATACGCAATCAGCTGCTTGGTCAGATAGGGATGATTGAGGGATACAGACAACGGCCCCCTCCCAGCGAGGATGTTGGAATTCTACCTGTTATTGATGAAATGTGCAACTCCTGATACCCTAGCGGCCATGCATCGAGCCTCCCTCTCATCTCTCCTTGCAGGTATAGAGGCAAGTCATATTCGAATAAAGGGCGATCCTCTGGTGAAGAGCCTGACCTACGACTCGAGGGATGTTGAGAGGGGATCTGTTTTCTTTGCCATAGAGGGAATACATACCGACGGACATCTCTTTGTGACCGAAGCGATCAAAAGGGGAGCGGTGGGCATCGTCCACTCACAGGATCTTGGGAGTTACAGCGAGAGAATCAGCTACGTACAGGTCGCGAACACCAGAGAGTCTCTCGCCCGCATGGCCTCCGCCTTCTACGGTCACCCATCCAGGGCTCTTCGTGTTATCGGCGTAACAGGAACCGACGGCAAGAGCACGACGGTCTGGCTGATTCACCAGCTTCTGGAGATGCTGGGTCGGACCTCCGGTTTCATCTCTACAGTGAATTTAAAGACAGGCAAACGAGTCGTAAAGAACCCACTGCGTCAGTCCACTCCCGAAGCAGTTGAAATTCAAGGAATCCTTAAAGATATCCTCGACGGAGGAAACGAGTTTGCGGTGGTCGAAGCCACCTCCCACGGTCTCTCCCACAAAACACACCGACTCACGAACGTATCCTTCGACGTGGGGGTGCTCACAAACGTGACCCATGAGCATCTGGAGTTTCACGGTAACCTCGAGCAGTACAGAGACGACAAGGCAAATCTCTTTAGGGCGCTGGGAAGCGGTAGAGCGCCGGGAAGCGGTAGAGCACCGGGAAGCGTTCGTGAGGGATCCCCCTGCTTCGGCGTGGTCAACCACGACGATGCAAACTGCTATTTCTTCATAGAGGCTGCCCCGACTCCCGTATATACCTTCAGCTTGAAGGATCCCGAAGCCGATCTCTACGCCAAGATCCTCTCCACCGATGAGAAGGGAACGGACTTCACTTTTGTTTTGGGAGGACAGGAGATCGCCGGTCGCTTGAATCTCCCCGGAATCTTCCACGTGGAAGACCTCATGGCGGCTGCCCTGACCGTGAACAAACTGCTGGCCACGCCTCTTTTGGAGCTGGCTCCTCTGTTTCCAAAGCTGAGGGGAGTTCTGGGCCGAATGGAGTACCTCGAGCTGGGACAGTCATACAGGGTGATTGTCGATTTTGCCCATACCCCGGAGGCCTTTCGGAAGCTCTTTGCAACGGTCCGAACCATTACGGCAGGCAGGATTATCGCCGTCTTCGGATCCGCCGGTGAGAGAGACAGCGAAAAGCGGTCCCTTCAGGGGGAAGTCGCCTGTCAAGACGCTGACATCGTGATACTCACGGACGAAGACCCGAGGCAAGAGGATCGAAACAAGATACTCGAGGATATCGCAGAGGGCTGCAAGCATAAAGTCAGGGGCAAAGAGCTCTTTCTCGAACCCGATAGGAAACGGGCTATCAGGATGGCTCTCGAGATGGCCAGGGAAGGCGACACCGTTCTGTGCCTGGGCAAGGGACATGAGGGAAGCATCATCTACAGAGATGGTCCCATTCCCTGGAACGAAATCGAGATTACCCAGGAGATTCTGCAGGATGTGATTAAGTCCTACCAGTGATCGTACGACACGATTCTCTCGAGTGTTTTCCTCGTTGTTGGCTCCGACTCCTCGAGCGCATATCCCAATAGAATCAATAGCACCACCTTCATGCCATAGGGTATATTCAATAAATCCTTGATCTCCTGCTCATCAAAGGTAGTGACTACACAGGAGCCGAGCTGCTCCTTGGTTGCCTGCAGTATCATTGAGGAAGCGGCAAAGGCAATATCGATGGGATAGGAGAGCTGGCCGTTGGGCATACGATAATCGATGTTTGTGGTACAGAGAGAGACGATAAGAGGGGCCTGGCCGACGTGCTCCTGGCCAAAGGCGGCGTCCTGGATCTTTTTTCTCAATGCAGGCTTTTGAGCCACCACGAACCGCCACTCTTGCCTGTTCTTAGCTGAAGGAGAGAGCTGACCGGCCCTAAGGATCCTCTCGAGCTTGCTTTTTTCGACGGCTTTCTTTTTAAATGACCGGCAACTACGCCTTGCCAGAATTTCCGGAAGGATATCCATTTCTATATAGAAAAATAACAGATATGCCTACTTAGCGCAACCGGCTTGACGCAACCGACAAATCTCCCCTATTCTCGAAAGAGTGGGATATCGCAACATCCTGTGTGCGCTGACGCTTCTTTTGACTCCCTTTTTCTGCCGCTCTGAAGCAATTACAGACGATCTGGACGCCTTCTTCCCAAGACCGGAAGCTTCAGAGAATGAAACCGAGCTGTACCGTTTCATCGAGGCATCCTTAGATGAAAACGAGATACCCTATAGATACTTCAACTTCGATGAAACGGATATAGGACACTCATTCTCCAGGTGCATGGAGGTGACGGTAGGCGGAGAGCGAGCCGACACACTGATTCTCAGCGTACCTGTGAATCACCCGCTCGGAGCCACTACAGAGCGCAGCGGATCGATAAACATCGCAATTGCCCTCGAAATCTTGAAGCAGGCAGCATCGAAGCGTTTACCCCTCACCCTCAAGGTGCTCTTCCTATGCGCCGAGTTTGGGGACGAACCGGCCTATCCTATGGGAAGCCGGCTCTTTCTCGAGAACTTCTTTCCGGATTATCCCGTCACCGTTCTCTATCTCAACCTGCGAAATATTCCCAGCCGATTGGTGATTCGAAGCGGCGCGAGGGGAATCGTCAGCCCCAACTGGCTGATCGACAACTATTCAGCCAATCTGAGGCGATCAGAGTTGCCCTTTCTCACCGTTGGCAACGAAAACCAGCTCTTCAGACTCGGGTTGACCGCAGAGAGAACCATCATCGAGCCGTATCTGAAAGTCGGCTATCCTGCGGTAAGCTTCGAAGGCCGTTACGATGATGTGAGCAGTGAATACCGAAAGCAATGGATCCCCTCCTTTGCCGAATTCTTCTGGCGCCTCACAGAGAGTTACAGAGACGGGATACCCCAGGAGTGGGACCGTCACTACCTCTTTTTTCAAGTATTGAGCTTTTACCTCATCGTTCCTGAAACAACCTACGTGGTTCTCCTGGGCATGGTCCTGGTCGTAACCCTGCTTTATATCCAGCTCTTTCCCCACCGTTTCTTCGGCAATCTGGCAACCGTGCTTCTAAACCTCTGGTTTCCACTTCTCCTGCTGCTGCTGTGGCTTCTCTCGCTTCTAGGCGCAACCTACGCTATCCAGGGCATCCTCTGGGTCCGCAACAGCCCGGAGCTGTGGAAGGCAGGACCTCTGCTCTTTCTCGCTTTTAAGGTCGTTCTCACGATCCTGTTCTTTGTAGCGCTCAGTCCCTTTGTCATGAAGTTTCCCCATCCCAGGCAGACCCGGTACTACAGCTCTTCGGCTCTTCTGGTCCTTCTCCTCAACGTCGCCATCCTCTCGCTGATAGATATATCCTTTACCTACTATTTCCTTTGGGCATACTTCTTCATTTTTCTCTTTTCAGCGTTTCACAACCGATTGCTGAAGCTCATATTCCTGGCGATTTCCCCCTTTTGGCTGATCAAGGCAACGGTGGATATGTTCAGCTTTCCCAAGTACGAGTTCTGCCGTGGAGTCCTGCTCTCGGATTATTACGGAAACCTGCTCATCTCCACGATATTTCTTCCCTATCTTCTTATCCTGGTCAGCCTGGGCTACCTCTTTTCAATTTCACCTGCAACCCGGTTGATCATCCGCAGGATGAATCTTGGGATCTTGGGCGCGGCTTCGGTGGGTCTGCTGATCTTTCTGCTGATCTTTTCTCCTTTCAGCTCAAATAACCCGCAAAACGTGACGGTCACAAACACGATCGATCCCGATGAAGGCATCTCCCGGATCGAGGTGTCGAGCAATAGCCCTCTTGGCAAGCTCTTCTACTGGAAAGGCGACAATCCACGGCAGATCGACACACTCAACAGGCAGTACCTGTTCACCGAGGAAGGTGCTGTAGATCTGCTCTCGGTAGAGAGCAGTGACACGGAAATCCTGGACAGGAAGAACATTCAGCTCGTGTTTAATCCAACGGGTCAACCCTACAAGCTCCAACTTTCGCTCACATCAGAGAAGGAGTTCATCCTCTTCGACTCTAATTTTCCTTTTGTGCGCGAGATCGAGACGGATACGGAAGCGGTAACATACCGGATTCTGATAGGAAAAAACCCGCCCAAGCCACTTACTCTTCTTTTAACTCTTCCTTCAGGAAGGAGATACGATCTATCTGTAAGAATCGAGTACCTGCAACCCCCCTTTCGCATAGAGGTCTCCGGAAAAAACAAGGACGTTCAGGTCATAGTCAAGCTGGAGAAGTCCCTGGACCTGCGAACCTAGACTCGATGCCGCAATGAGGATCTTCACCCCTGCAACTGATGCTATCTTTATCGAACGGCCCAACCGTTTTCTCGCAAGGGTCCGGCTGGATGGCCGTGTGCAGGAAGTGCACTGTCCCGATCCCGGAAGTCTCCGGGAACTGCTGCTTCCCGGCACCCGGGTCATCCTCGAGGAGAGCCGCGGTTGGTCCGAGGCCTCCGCTGCAGCAGCAGCAACGGTGGCAGCCCGAAATCGACGGGGAAAAGGCCGGCGGAAGACCCGCTACACCATGATAGCAGTCCACTACCGCGAACGTATGGCTCCCCACAGGGATCGTATGGCTCCCCACAGCGAACGTGTCGTGCCCCTCGTCTCTACCCGTGCCAATAAAATAGCCGAGGGACTGGTCATTCCCCGCCTCTTTCCCGATGCCCTTCGACTCGAGCGGGAGGTGACATGGGGAAACTCGCGCTTCGATTTTCGAATCGTGACATCCGATGGTCCGGTGCTTCTGGAGGTGAAGTGCTGCACCCTGGTGGAGGAGGGGGTGGCCATGTTCCCTGACGCGCCAACCGCTCGAGGCCGCAGGCACGTGGAGGAGCTCGGCAAGCTCAGCTCGTCCAACCAAAAAGGAGCGGTCCTCTTTCTGGTCATGCAGCCCCAGGCCCGGGTTTTTATGCCGAACATCCACACAGACCCCGCTTTCAGCGAGACCCTGATTCGTATGGCGCCCCGCCTCCGGGTTTACGCGTCGTCGGTCTTCACGAATCGAGAGGGAGAGGTGATCCTTCGGGAGGCATCCCTTCCCGTAGACCTGGAGAAACCGCGAAGCCATCTAACGGGAGGTGGATCCTATCTCCTTGTCATGGACCTGCGTAAAAGTGTATCGGTCACTGCCGGATCGTTGGCCCAATCCATTTTCAGGAGCGGATACTACGTGTATGCGGGTTCGGCCATGAGAAACCTGGAGAGCCGGATCAATCGGCACAAGCGGCAGAGAAAGAAAGTCCACTGGCACATCGACTACCTGACTCCCCAGGCTTCAAGCATCACCGCGCTCCCCTTTCGGTCAACCCGTCGTCTGGAGTGCGCCCTGGCCCGACAGCTTGCGGCTCTCTCCGATCACAGTTATCGGGGCTTTGGGTGTTCGGACTGCCGCTGCGATTCCCATCTCTTCTTTTTCGAGAGACCGCCTCTCGAGAACAGGGCCTTCCTCGATCTCATGAATCACTTTCGCCATCGAGAGGCTTTCGAGATCGTTTCGGCATCTACACCGTAGCCGGGGCGGGGTTCTCTGACACCTGATCCCAATTGACACGTCTCTAAAATGCGGCGATGTAGTCCGGACGCCGGTTCTGGTAGTTGAGGTAGTAAGCATCTTCCCGGACATCGAGGCCAAAGACAGGCGTTGCTCACGGTCACTGTCCACTGTAGCCGAACAGAAATCGAATTGCGATCGCGCCAAAGAAGTGGTTGAAAATTAACCATATAATGGTTAAAATTTAGCCATGATTAGACGAAATATCTCAGGCGTTCTGGTAGAGGCCCTGTCAGACACACCCGTAGTCTTTTTGCAAGGACCGCGCCAGTCAGGGAAGAGCACCCTGGCACGGGCGATTGCCGAAACCAAACACCCAGCGCAGTATCTTTCGCTGGATGACGCAGCAGTTTTGAGCGCAGCCAGAGCGGATCCTCAGGGATTTATCTCCGGTCTGCACGGGCCGGTGGTTCTTGACGAGGTTCAGCGAGTACCCGATCTGTTTCTTGCCATTAAAAGAGAAGTAGACAAACACCGGAATCCCGGCCAATTCCTCCTCACAGGATCGGCGGACGTTTTCCTTTTACCTAAAGTGTCCGAGTCCCTAGCCGGAAGGGTAGAGATTCTTACTCTCTGGCCGCTGTCGCAAGGGGAGCTAATCAATCACAGGGAAGGATTTGTCGACAAAGCGTTCAGCGATTCGTTTCCCCGGATACAGGACGAAATCCTCGGCCGGAAAGCAGTCGTGGAACGTGTTCTCACAGGCGGATACCCTGAAATTACTACCCGAAAGAGCCGAACTCGACAACAGGCATGGTTCGGATCCTACGTTACAACAATTCTGCAAAGAGACATACGAGATTTGGCCAGCATTGAAGGCCTGACTGACCTGCCTCGACTTCTCTCTCTTTTAGCCGCGAGAACAAGCCAGATACCGAACTTCTCTGATCTCAGCCGAAATATGTCAATGTCTCAAAGTACACTGAAGCGCTATATCACACTTCTGGAAGCCACCTTTTTGGTGCAC
>SDBV01013887.1_pt1 | contig 10200 bp, 6 predicted proteins | sample 2277081 | NCBI WGS metagenome assembly SDBV01 (sample SAMN10402039, study PRJNA504765) | marine sediment metagenome | isolation source: marine sediment core GS10_PC15, 223 cmbsf | place: Arctic Ocean: Southern Knipovich Ridge | collected 2010 | reverse complement strand
GTTGGAAATTGGGTTCGTTTTGCGCATTTCGGTCGTGGGCCGGGCGGTTGGGGGCGTAGATTGGGTTCGTTTTCGATAATCGGGGGCTGGGATTGGGTTCGTTTCGCGTTTTTGGGTTGTGGGCCGGGTGGAAATTGGGTTCGTTTCGCATTTTTGGCGTGGGGCAGGGTGGTTGTGGGGCAAATTGGGTTCGTTTCGTAATTTCGGCGGGTGGGATTGGGTTCGTTTCGCCAAATTGAGGCACGAGAGAGGATGAGATTGGGTTCGTTTCGCGTATTTGGTCCTCCACCAGTCCGCCGCGGCTGAAATTGGGTTCGTTTTGCATAATCGGGGCGGGCGTGGGGGCAAATTGGTTTCGTTTCGAATTTTCCGTCTTCCACAGGTGCGTCGCGGTGTAAATTGGGTTCGTTTTGCGTTTTTTGGGGTGGGGCGATTGATCTGGGGCGGCTAAGGTACCCGGCCGGTGGAACCGGCGGGTTATATAAGTGGATGCACGCCTGCGGCGTGCGATTATCTTTTGGGTTCGTTTCGCATAATTTGGGGGTTGGTCTTGTGGAATTGGGTTTGTTTTGCGTAAATGGGGGACGGGCGCATCGGCAGAGTGGCGGCGGTACGGTAGATTGGGTTTGTTTTGCGTTTTTTGGTGGTTTGGGTTTCTGTTTGGAATCGCCTTCGGCGATGGTGCTTTTATGACCCCAGGCGAACCCTGAGGCTAAGCGGATTTGAAGCGCTTCGCTTTGTTCTCTTATTCCGGATTCCCGATTGGGGTCGGGAATGACACGGGGGGGATGCGGATTTTGAGATTCCTGGCTTGGAACGTGATGCGGCGGTCTGGTGGGCATGGCTTGCGACTCCCCCTGTTTTCGGTGTTGCTTTATCCTTAATTGTGCGGTGCATTATACCATGCTGTTTGATATTTGTCAAATGTTAAATGAGATTAACCGCCAACTTTATGGATTTTTTTGCCAGAGAGAGATACGGACCGCCAGAGGTGTACATTTTCTGTATGCCGGGGGTGCATATTATGTCAATTCGAGCGCGGTTCGCGGGCTTGCTGGTTTGTGGTGATATGTGCGTAAGGCTTTGCTGTAAAGTGCGTTAGGTATACATGAAGCTTTCTGGCACAATTTTTGCTACTAATCTTTCTGGTAGTTTTGTGTAAAGACTGCGAAAGACTATTCTTGAAGGAGAATTTGACATGGCAAAGGGAAAATTTGTTGCCACGGTCGGGCTGGTTGTGGCTGTTGTTTGGTTTTGCCCGGTGGTGTCATCTGCAGAAGAAGCGGCAGCGCATCCGGGTGTGATTCGAGGGACCGTGGTCGATACTGTCACCAGTAGACCAATTGAAGGGGCCATCATTGATATTGCTGATAGTAGAAACAAAGAATGGCAGAAGCATCGCCAAAAGGGACGGTCAACCGAGGTAAAGAGCGATAAACATGGAAGGTTTGTTATCGAGGGTTTTTCTTTCAGGGCAAAACATCAGGTCGTAGTGATCCACCCGAAGTATGTACGTCAGTATCTAAGAATAGATGTCCTGGCCGAAGAGGAGGAACCGAATCTGGAAATCATTATGGAGCCGGCAGGCACTATAGATGTGGCAATAGTTGATGCAAACGGCAATCCTTTCAAAGGTTTCGGATTTATACGACTTAGATCGCTGGACAACTACTATCTACATAATTATGGCAAGGACCTGCGAGATCGCTTCCCTGAACACCCAAAAATCAGTTTATTGATATGGCCCAGGGCTAATGGGATTCCAAACAAAATGGTCTTCGATCAACTTGCAGAGGGTGATTACTCTGTGGATGTAATGAAATTTATACTGCCAAAGGATATACAGCCATATCCTGGGCTTGGGGTATTTCCGTTTGATTCCAATCATACGGAATATCACGGAGGTGCTGTAATACAGGTTAAGGCAGGTGAAACAAAGACAATTGTAATAAAACCCGAAAAAAATGAGACAATCTTAAAAATCAATATTCCGGAGGGTCCGATCAAAAAATCACAGTTACCTGCAGCTATTCTGATCAGTCGAAATCTTGGTTTATTGCTTTGGGATGATGGCATGGTGCATGGGCCATCTCATCCACAGGCAGGACGTTTGGCTGAACATGGCTTACTATTTGGTCAGGTCAACGAGGCAGAGACATTTACTGTTCGTAATCTGCCTGTGGGGAAATATACTGTTTTTGGCGGTCCGATATTTTTTTGGAGAGGTCAACAGATAGAATTGGCAAAAGGCCGGACGCTAACTATTGATGCGCCTGAAATCAAGATAGAGGAGAGCAAACACAGCAAAATTTTCCCCCATAATTTCAAACGTTTGATCAAGCTCGAAGCAAAGCAATATACTCTTGCCAAACTTTGTGAACTTATAACGGCAAATACTGATTCGAAGCCTAAGATTATCGTTGATCAAAGCATTGCTAAAGAGAAGGTGGAACTTAGTGATGACGAGCTGCCAATCTGGAATATTCTGGAAAGTGTCTATCTGGACACTGGCTTTACGCTTATAGAGAAAGATGATAAGACGCTGATATTTAGGCCTGCAGCTCTTTGAACCGGGCGAAAAGGCCTTAAGTCTTTGGTACAATGAATCTTAGAGATTCATGCAATTTGGTGGCACAGTTCTTGCGTTACACCTTAATGGTATTTTGGGAAAATGCGAACAGGAGCTGTATTTGAAAGGAGAATTTGACATGGCAAAGGGAAATCTTATTGTGGCGGTTGTTTTGTTTTGTGCGGTGGTGGCATCTGCAGAAGAGGCGGATGGGCATCCGGGTGTGATTTGCGGGACTGTGGTCGATGCCGAGAGCGGCGAGGCTATTGCCGGGGCGTATGTGGGTGTGGGAGAATTCGGCGACTCGGGGGGTACGAATCGTTCGAGGCACAGGGCGGAGGGGTGGTTCGCAAAAGGCAAGACGGATTCGGAGGGTAAATTCGAGTTGGACGGGCTGGTGTTTACGGAGGGACAGAAGTATTTGACGAGTCATCCTTTGGTGGCGACGCATGACGATTATGTGCGGGGCGATGTGAATGTCGAGTTGTCTGCGGACAAGCCTGGGGCCGAGGTCGTGGTGAAGCTGACGAAGGCGGCGCGAATCGATGTTACGGTAGTCGATTCAAAGGGGGCTCCTGTGGATGGGTATTGGATATTGCGGCTGGAGGACCTTAGCGGCAGGCGGTTTCTGCCGCCGGGGAAGGACCCGCACATGTCGAGCTTTGCATCAAGTGTGTGGACGAAGAATCCGGACTTGCGGATGAGAGAGAACATGGGGCGCTCGACGGGCTTTTCATTTAAGGCCCTGGAACCGAGCGAGTATCGTGTCGAGGCCATCAGGCTCAAGATGCTGCCGAACCCGACGCCTGCGGCGATATGGGATCAAACGTGGAGGTATTATGGCGAGGTTGGCAAAGTGGCGATAAAGGCAGGCCAAACGAAGGCGGTTGAGATTGCACCGAAGGACTATGGAACCAGTCTCATTGTCAAGACGCCTGCTGAGCCGTTTGCGAGCTTACGGAAGTTGGAAGCCAAGCCGGAGAATTTTCTCAAGGGCGAGCAGATTCGCGGGCTATTGAACATAAGCAGGAATACCGGGCTCAGGGCGTGGGACATGGGTCGGGTGTATCACGTGGAGGACGCTCGTTTAGGGCGGATCCAGAGGGGGGCGATGTTCTTTACGATGGTCGCGCCGGGTGAGAGCTTTACGATTGAGAATCTGGCGCCGGGGCGGTATGCGGTGTTTTCGATGACGCACGTAAAGGTTGTGGTGGCGATCAGTTCGGCGACGGTTGAGGTGGTGGCGGGGCGGGATACCGAGGTGGAGATGGCGGTGCCGGTGATCGAGGGCGCGGGCGAGGCGGGAACACATACGCTGGACCGGCGTGTGGAGCTTGCCGACAGGGAATACAGCGTGAAAGAACTGTGCGGGATCGTCAGTGCCGCGACCGAGTCGAGTCCGGAGCTTGTGGCGGATCCGGCGATCGAAAATGAGGTGGTTCGCATCGGCGGCGGCGAGATCGTGATGTGGGATCTCATCGAGAGGCTGTGTGCTGAGAAGGGACTGAAGCTGAAGGATATGGGAAGGAAGAGGCTGGGTATCGGGCGGAGGGATTGAACGGCCCTGGCGCGCCGGGATGCCCCTACCCTATGCGAAACGGCTCATCCGGGAAACGCGTAGGTGCATGGGCGTATCGTACGACCGAGAAAAATCGCCCGGGGCCCCAGATGCACAAATCCCCCCCCCCATGCCCCAAATTTGAGCATCTGCCCAAACGATTTTTCTCTTAGCGGTTTTGCGGAGTTTTTTCCGACTCGATGAAAACGAGCCTTAAAAAAACGCTGTCTATGAGTATGGTATCTGCTTGTGCAGCAGGGTGTTATGGGCTTTGAGGCGGGTGTGTTGCCCACAAATTATTCTAACGAGGCAAAAAAAGGGGGCAGGGCTGGTGGTTAGCGCCTGTCCCGTTCGATTTACTCTGATTCGATTCTTGCTCTCATGAGAAGTCCCTGCTGAATCAATAATCGCTGAGTTTTTTGTAAAGGCTTTTCAATGCACATCCACTGTTAAACCGACCGTTCTGCAGTGGTCCGATGAACGCTTGCCAAGCGTTGTGGTTTGGACTAATCCGCAGCAGGAGACTATTTCATCACCATGGACAAATGTGGAGCCAGCTATTTGCAAACATGCTGAAATCCTCAAAATCCACGCCTCCACTGTTGTCCAGATCGAAATCCATATCGGGGCCAGTCAAAGGCCATTGCTCGCAGAATTTGACGAGTTGGTTGAGATCCACTATGCAATTTGCAGGTGCAAGCCTGGTATCGACAACAACCTGGTCAATCATCGAACCCCAGACGGGGTTTGAAGTTAAGATAACCTGTTCATATTCCTGCGCCGGATAGATTACCCATCTGCTCTGGTGCATGTCCCACCGACCCGGTGGATCATCCGAAACGAGTACTACTTCCTCGCTCAGTAGAACAGCTCCAGGTACGTTTACAGTCGGTGCTTCAGTGATGCCGGCATAGAAGGTCACTTGGACCCAGACATCTGCATACTCCAACTCCGATGACTGATTGTCAATATGTAATGCAATCTGTCCGCCCTGGCCTCCAATATCCCAGATGCCGGTCTGTCCCAGACCCGGATCATCCAGCCAGTGCCCGCCGAACTCGCCAACGGTGATTGTCGCTGTCGCCCCGCCGAAGGGGTTGTCTATTACGTCAGGTTCAGCAGGGTTGTCGTCGTTGTCAAACCGCCAGTGCTGAAAAGTAGTCCCATCCTGTCCCCTCCACTCCGGCTGAACCAGATCGTGCGCAAGTGCGGCCATCGGGCAGAGTACACACAAGACCAGTATAGATGTCTTTGAAATTGCCATATCTTCTACATATCCGGATTGTCAAACATCGATTGTATTAATCTTCAGGCAAGTCGCCGTTTCCTCAGGACTCCAAGGATCCCAAAGCCAAACAGGCTCAATGTTGCAGGTTCCGGAATCAGAGTCCACAGAGCGGCGTGCATCTGACCGGAATCGGTTTGAGCCAGGCCGACAATTTGCCCGCTATCGTTGATTCCATACGCCGCACTATACAGGCCGCCTAACGTTCCAAGGTTTTGCATTTGAAATCCGTCGTACAGGAAAGCTTGAGAGGTTCCATCAACGGCCTCAGCCCAGCCAACAACGTGGCCGGCATTATTGATGTCATACGCCCAACTGTCGCTGCCTCCGAAAGTTCCCAGGTCGGTAATAATATTTTCCACCCAGAGAGAAGCGTGATTCTCACCGCCGGCAGTGTCCGCCCACAGTACAACTTCCAGACTGTCATTGACAGCTTGAGCTGTGCTCCAACTGCCTCCCGGCAGAACCCCAAGTTCACTTATCTTGCCGTCTTGCCACATTACGGCCATGTCGGGCCCCGCTGCGGTCTCTGCGGCGCCGACTACAACGTCCTGAGAATTGATTCCATAAGCAATGCTGTAGTTGCCCCCAAGCGTACCGAGATTGCCGGCAACTCCATCTCTCCAAAGTGCGGCATTATAGAACCCCGAATCAGTATGAGCCCAGCCGACCATATTACCCTGGGCATTAATATCCCATGCTTCACTGGAGGAGCCCCCCAAGGTGCCTGAATCAACCATCAGGTTATTTTCCAGGCGAAAAGCGTGACGTGCCCCACTGTCAGTATTGCTGTATCCTGCAATGATTCCGCTGTCGTTTATCGCATGTGCCCGGCTCTTCGTCCCTCCCAGAGTCCCCAGGTCGGTCAAAGATAAATCCGCTTGCCATAAAGCAGCATGTTCAATATCTTCACTTGTGTAGGATGCTCCGACGATCTGCCCTTGATTATTGATTTCCCAGGCCTTGCTCCATGAACCACCGAGAGTTCCCAAATCATGGATTTCGTAAATGGAAGATGCGCACACCGACTCTACGGCGGTTGAAACCAACAAAACAATCCAAAAAAACCTGCCGGACAAGTTCATTACGAACCATCTCCCAGGTAACCTCACAGATCGGACATCCGATCAAAATAAGCCGATCGCTCCCGGCTCAAAACACCCCCCGATGTTTTGGAACCGTCGAGATGGCCATTGGAATCTTTATTGCCGGCGCTTCGTGCGAAGGATGAGACCACCAAGCAGCAAGAGCCCCATAGTCGTCGGCTCAGGGACACAGTAGGTATCCACAACAATCTGATCAATTAGAGAGCCGCTTAAAGAGTCGCCTGTCAGAATAATTTGTTCATGCGATGGGTTTGGTTCAATTCGCCAAATGCTTTGTTCAAGCCACCACTCGCCACCAAAACCATCAGTCTCAACAAACTCCGTTTGAGACGAAATAAGCTGAGCTGTCGCTATGTCGATGGTTGGTGCAGCATACAGACCTTGATTGTATGTTACTTGAAGCCATATCTCCTTATGGTCCAGTTCCAAAGGCCGATTGTCAATCTCAAGAATGATAGAGCCGTCATCGCCGCCAATATCCCATACACCTGTCAGTGAACTTGACAATGGATCATCCGGCCACCATCCTGAACCCATAACTCCGACAGTGATCGTTGCAATTGCAGGCGGGTCAGTGCCATTACCGTACTCATTGACCACTTCTTCCGGCAAAGCGGGATTGTCGTTGTCATCAAATCGCCACTCCGCGTAAGTTGTCCCATCAAGCCCTCGCCAGTCGGGAGGCAATATATCAGCTGCTGCGACTGCCGGTAAAAACATCGAAATCAATACACCTGCACTTACTAATCTGTTCATTACGCACCCCCAAAATAAATAACGACTAAAAGTGTTCCATTGAGTTAATTTCCACCCCAGTAGAACACATATTGTACCCTTTTGGAGGGTCGATGTCAAGGGAAATCCCACACTCCTTTCTTGCATATATGTCAGTTTCTGAACGAAACAATAAAATCAGTCGTCCCGGCCTCATGTGCAACGTTTATTAGGACCTGCTGATTATCAATCGTTGTCGGCATATATGAAAATTGTTACGATTGGAACAATTGCCTCATGCCTGTTGTTTGCGTTTTCTGAGGATAACGCAACCGCCAAGAGCTAATAGTGCCATACTCGTCGGCTCCGGGATGCAGCGAGTATCCACAACAATCTGGTCGATCAATGAGCCATCAGGATGTCCGGTCAGAATAATCTGTTCATAGCCTGGGTTGGGTTCGATTCGCCAGATGCTTTGGTGAAGATACCATGCCCACGAACCGATGTCCTCCTCAACCAGTTCTGTTGTGGATGAGACCAACTGAGCTGTCGGCACAGTAACTGTGGCTGCGCTGCCAATACTCTGATAATATGTTATTTGAACGTGTATCTCCTTATACTCCAGTTGCAAAGGCCGATTGTCGATGTCAAGGACAATCCGCCCATCGGTGCCGCCAATATCCCACATGCCTGTCAGGGAACCCAGGCCCGGATCATCCCACCATCCTTCACCATACTCACCAACAGTGATTGTTGCAATTGCAGGCGGGTCGAAGCCATTACCGTACTCATTGTCCACATTTTCCGGCAAAGCGGGATTGTCGTTGTCATCAAATCGCCACTCCTGATAGGTCGTACCCTCATCTCCTCGCCAGTCGGGGGGAAACATATCGTAAGCGAGTGCAACAACTGGCAGAAACATTAGAAGGAATACTCCTAATACCAAGAATCTGCTCATTGCAAGTTTCCTTTGCTTTTTTAACCCAAAAATATCAATAAACTCTCTTTTTCACCCTCCCTTTCAGGCCTTGGCCGGGAGGGTTTTTTGCCCTCCCGGCCGGGGGCCTTTGGGTACCACGCTGAATTAACCAGCGTTTTTTACAATAAAACTACTGGGCATCTCCCCTCTGGAACCAGTTGGTTCTCAGGAGCAGGAAGTCAGGGAGATTGACCTTGCCGTCGCCGGTGATGTCGGCTACAGCATTCGTTGTGAACCAGTTGGTCTTCAAAACCGCATAGTCCAGGATGTTGGTGCTGTTGCTGCCGTTAAGGTCGCCGCCTCGCAGCTTGCTTGCACCGGTGAAATCTGCCGTTGCCTGGCCGTCCACTGCTGGAGTCGCAAGTTTAACACGCAGGTTCCAGTTGGCCTTGGCGCTTAGATCTGCAGTGCCATCCGGAACATCGGTCAGCGTGAACGAAGCTACACTACCGGCGAAACTCAGCGTCGGGCTCCAGCTCTTGGCGCCGGCGTCTGCGACAAATGTCACAGCCCGGCTGGAACCGACAAAGTCTTCCAGTTCAACAGAACCGGTTATCTGGTTCTTGTTGACACAGATAGATGCACTGCTGTCGCTCGATGCATTGCCAAGGGCGTCTGCAGCATCCACCGTGATGGTATGTGAGCCGTTGGCGGTAGTCGCTAATACCTCTATCTCGTACTGATAAGTATCACCAACTACACCGATATAGGTTACCGGAGCAATACCCGCTACTGTAACCGTCGGAGGTACGACCAGAGCTGCACAACCGTTGTCAACAACATCTACGTAGATGTCGACAATGCCCTGAAGCGCTATAATGTCGCCGCAAAGCACACTGCCGCCACCCTGGTCGGCTGCGATGTTACTGATGACAGGAGCCGTCTTGTCCACCGTAACAGTTACTACAGAACTGTCAGAGGAGTTGCCGGCATTGTCATATGCCCTGATCATCACATCGTGGTCTCCATCTGCGTATCCGCTGAGATCAAGCGTATGTACGCTGGTGACCGGACCCTGACTTACGGTGTCCACGAACAACTCGTAATAGTCAATACCCGCCGGACTATCTGTCGCCGAGAAGGTAAGATCGGTCGTTGTCGCAGTACAGAGCGGGTCAGCCGACAAAGTAAGATCCGCCGGAGGTGTCCCGTCGATAACAATCGTCTGGCTGGCAATCTTACTGCCCGGATAAACCGCCTGGGCAAGGAAGTCAGCGAAGAATGTGCCTTCGATGTCGTCAACATCAGCACGGAAGACCATCTCGGTTGTACCATCCGGCGCCAGAGGGTCAGCTGTCAGTGTGAACTTGGCAACGGTGCCGTCAGCCTTGGTGCCGACCATAGTAGTCAAATCGACGCCCACGGCAACATCCAGGTCGCCTGCAGTATCCCACTGATTCCATATCAGTTCGTTCCATAAGCCGCCTCCGGGCTGGACGTCAACTTCGCCTGCGCCTGCAAGGAAGTAGGTCGAGTCAAAGTTCAATATCGCCTGGCAGCCAAAGACATGCTGGGCAAGATCCAGGGCATCCATATCAATCACAACAATATCACCAGGCTGCAGATAAGCCGGGTCGCCCTGAACATTGAGTTGTAAGATGTTGGTCCAGGGGTCAAGGGTCAGATATGGATCAAAATCAACATTGATCGAAACTGCATCACCTGAACCGGCACCTTCACCGCTTGGGCCATCGGCAGCGCCCCACCAGTTGTTCTCGGCATTAACTTCCGTCGGAGCGTTGTTATTTACCCCATAATTGGCATTACCGCTGATGCTGTTATTGTTGATGACGCAACCACTTTGGTCGCCCTCAATATAGACACCGCTGTCAGCACAGCCCTGTATAGTGTTGTCCTCTATTGTCAGGGTACTAAGATTGTAGAAGTAAACGCCTGCATCGGTGTCCAGTATGGTGTTTCCCTTGATGAGGTTGTCGTGAATCACGCCAATTACTGCTGCGATCTTAACCGGGTCGCCTTCAAGACCAA
>SDBV01013886.1_pt1 | contig 10202 bp, 9 predicted proteins | sample 2277081 | NCBI WGS metagenome assembly SDBV01 (sample SAMN10402039, study PRJNA504765) | marine sediment metagenome | isolation source: marine sediment core GS10_PC15, 223 cmbsf | place: Arctic Ocean: Southern Knipovich Ridge | collected 2010 | reverse complement strand
GGCCGAGTTGCTGCTGGACCAAGCGTAGATTGTACCCACTGGCTTTATAAAGGATGGTTGCATAGGTATGCCGGAGCGAGTGAATCGAGTATCGTGGTGGTAGTCCAGCGCGTTTCGCGTACCGTTTAAACACCTTCTGAATTGCTGATGGTGTCATTTTCTCTCCCCGCTCCGAGGGGAACAGATAAGGAGAGTGCGAGGATCGGTATTCCAAGTACTCTAGGACCTGTGCCTTTAATCTGCCGCTGAAAGCAACTACCCTATCCCGACCATGTTTGCCGTTTATCACCAGCAACGTGTTCTGACCACGTTTGAGGTGCAGGTGGTCAATCTTGAGATTCGCAAGTTCAGATACTCGTAATCCTGTGCCGAGTGCTAGTTCGATTATCAGCCTATCGCGCACCGGTGCTTGAATACCTCTGGCCTTTGCAGCTAGGGCTGCTTCTTCACAGACCCTCCTGAGCCGTCTGGTTTCCTCGGGAGTTAAGTATTTATCAGGTGAGATTATCCAGTTTGGCATAAGAATATTCTCCTTTCTATGGAGTTCTTATACCAATTTGATCGAGTAGGCTAGGCTATGGAGTGAAGTAAAAGGGCGGATGTCCAAAAGCCCTAGATGAGAAGCAGGTGGCCATGGCTCGCAGCCTATTAGAGCAGAACGGTCACAGTGTTGGTGAAGTATGCAGGGCTTTGGGAGTTTCGAGATCGACGTTGTACCGGTATTTGGAGAAGGGTACCTAGGTGCCTTTCTTTTAGGATGAAACTACTGAACTTATCTCTGGATTCTAATACCCGTTCACATCAACGGATTTTGAATCCGAAGGGTCTCGACGAGAGATTCGAAAAGTGTGCAGTAAATGTGCAGTCCTCCTGTCAACTCACGACATTTCCTGTCCAACTCACGAGATTTCCTAGTAAATTCAAAGGGCTCAGGAATTCTCCTAAGCCCTTGTTTATTAAGGCGGGACCGACGGCGGTCTCAAAGAACCCTGTTAAGTATTTGTTTTGATAGGTGATAGGTGGAATTGGCGCCGATTCCTAATCCCCGCCAGATCTCCAAGATGGCGACACTTAGATAGGTGCGCAGTCGCACGGTCTAGCCTCATTTGTCTGACGTTCCTCCATACACGCCCGATTCTCCGCGGATGCGACAATACGCATCGATCCACTCCATCAGGTCTCCGTAGTCTCTCAGGGCTAGGTGGTATCTGAGCGCCTCGTGCTCAGCGTAACGGCGGGCATCCGGCGTAAACCGGGTTGTTGTTACCAAAATAAGGCCTGTACTAGGATCCGTCGGGCCCACACCCACGAAAGCTCTCACTGTACCAACTCCTACCGGGTTTCCGAAGCTAGGGTGTTTTATCTCGACAAGATACTTCTGCTCTGGAAGGGGGGATGATTCGTCGCCCACGGCGAAGAGTAGAATATCCCGTCCACCATCCCGTGTTTGCGCAGTTAGCTCGACCTTATAACCAAGGCCGTGAAGTACTTCTGCCACGATCTCTTCAGTCTTCCTTGGAGGCATTGCGCTCAGCAAGCTCGGATGGTCATGGATCTTGCCGATGAGTTCGCCAATGTGCCCCTTTGATGGACCACTGAGTGTCTCTGCGAGCTTGCTTCCAAGCAGAACATTGCTCTGCACTTTAGGCCTCGCGAGAAGACTCCAGCAATCGAGAGCTACTGCGTCCCCGATGAGGTTCGTAATGTACTTCTGCTTCTGGGTGGTGGCTTTACTGAGTGCCGGCTCAGCCGCCAGAACCTCGGCTAATTGGGTGTGATGGCATGAGATCCAACCAGCAGGCATTCGCTGCATCATGTCGTAAGCCGCATCCTCAAGGGCGTCGAAGACAGCACCAGGATCCCATACTCCCTTGCCATGGAAAAGGCAAAGCTTGGGTTGAAGTACCTTTGAGCGACCGGCAGTGATGTGACAATACGAGTACAACTGCATGGCTAGCCTGCTGAACGGCTGTAGGCTATCAGCCCTCGTTGAGATGGCGTAGAACCAGTGCTCACCACCAACAGCAGCTTCGACTACTTCCATTCGTTTGAAGAGTCGCTTCCTGAACTGGGTGAAGGCCTCCCAACGAGGATCCGATTTGACCCGCTCCGGGAACAGACATGTCATGTAGCTATAAGGCATCAGGTAATCCTTTGCCTACCCTGCGCACCTAACGCCAATTTTCTTGCCATCATCTGTTTTCATGTTTTTTGATCGCTGTGAAAGGCCAAAGATCTGAAACGGTACGAAGCGAAGGCTTGGGTACCGGGACAATAATCCCAGGTGCCAGCTGAATTGTATCTGGAAGCTCTCGCCATTCCTCCTCTTGCCAGAACTTCCCTGCTATCCATCTCTTGATGTCAACGAAATCACGTAGACGCAAGAACGCCTGATTTCTTGCTTGTTCCGCCAGCCATTTCGCGTCTTTTGTGAAAGTAGTGTTGGTTACCAATAATCCCAAATGAAAGGCTGTATCTCGCCACGCCAACAGCCTATCCACGGCTTCACGGCCAGTCTTGCGCTTTTCTTGGTGGTGCTTGATCTGCCCGCCTAAAAGAACAGTGCCAACAGTCCTCAGTTTGGGAACAGCAATAAGATCAATCCCACCATCGCGAAGTGTTGTTCCCCCGGTGAGTGTGACGTCGAAATCCATCGCGTCAAGCCTCTCAGCAATCAGGCACTCGAATTGTTCTGAACTTAACTGATGGACTACTCTTGGATCCTGGCTCAATGCTTTGAGTAGCCCGGTCGGAAGATCCAAGACCTTCACAACGGCCTCAGCTCTGGGTGCTAACAATCCCAACGCCATGCACCAACGTGCTAGAACCCCTGGGCTCGGTGCTTGGGCACCGGTCTCCCAGCTGGAAAGGGCTATTCTGCTCGTGCCGATCTGTGGCGCTAGTTGCTCCTGAGTAATGCCAAGTTCTTTCCGGATGTCCCGTAGCGCCTTCCCGAGTCGCTCAGACTCTTGGGTGCGATTAGGACGACGACCCCTGGGAGCCCCAAGGATATATGCAACAAGTGCAGCTAGAAGCCAAGCCGAGGAGGTATGACGATCACCGAAGTACTCTTGTTCTTGCGCGTCGAAACTCAGGGCACCCTGTACCTCTGATCCGCTCAGTAGAGGCACAGTCAAGACTGACCGATAGAGTCTCTTCGAGGGATCAGGATCATCCACGGCCGAGAACGTAAGCAGCGTGTTCACGCTTCCGCGGGGATACTTAAGTTGCTCCCTCGATGCACGGACAGATTCTGGAACCGTTACGTCGTAGGATGGATCCGGGTGGATTCGAATTAGAAGTTTGACGTCTTCTTTATCTCTTAGGAATACGCCTGCGTTAACTATGGGATGCTGTCCCAGCTGGCAATCTGCGAAAACGAATTGCTCGAGTAAATCCCGGAGCATTTTGATTGTTCGATTTCGAAGTTCCTTCATGGCGAAACTATCATTTAAGAAGAAAAGATTGTCCCCCTGAGAATTTGATATTCGATTTTCACGAGGTCAATGTTATCATATTACATAGCAAAGCCCGAGAAGTCAAACTATCCGTAGATCTAGACATCGCCAGGCTGGTGACACCGGAATATACCAAGTCCATCAAGATGGTGCTGCTGAAGTAGGGCTGCTGGTCAAGCGGAAGACGCTTCGAATGAGGCGCGAATTAAACCTTGGAAACGTAGAATGTGTCTCTTAGTTTCAAGCACAAGTAGCTCATATTACTTTGACAACCGACAAAAAAGTGGGATGTCTTATTGTCTGGGAATGCTGTCTCCATGTCAAATGGCACCTATCTTCCCGAATTCAGATTGGTGTATTTATGCCCTATCCGACACAAGAAACTAAGGCCACTGGGTAAACTTCTTGCATCTCCTAAATCCTCCGCAGAGTTATTTCCTAGACTTCACCATCGAGAATCTGTCTGTATAGCTCCGTCGCAATACTACGGAGTTCACTTATGGTTCCAGAGTTGTTGATCTGACGAGATGCCGAAGATGAGACTTTAGCAAGTCCTGAAGCCTCAAGTAGAGTATCGTAGCGGCGAAGCTTCTCTGCTGAAATGTCGTCACGTCTAACCGCCAGCCTGCACTCCCTCATATGAAGCGGAGCGTATAAATGGATGCCAATATACTTGTATCCAGCAATGTTTAAGAACCAAGATACTGCAAAAGGAGTTCGAATTCCGTCTACCACGACAATATTGGTTTTACTTGCGAGCTTCCATAAACCCTCAAACACCGCGTTCTCACTATGTACCTTCCGGTATTCTTCTGCAAAATTATCCATTGTCTCTCGAGAAATTGGAATTCTTATCCTTCTCATCTCATGCGAGAAAAATTTCCTAAAGCTGACAACATCAATACCACTATCCAACTTAGTGAGCATCCGAGCCAGAGTCGATTTCCCGGAGCATATGAAACCACTTACTCCAATGATAACACCTTGTCCCTGCATTTGCACTACGCCACCCTATATAACAACCACCCCTATTACCGTCTTCCCTTCTTGAGGCACTAGATCTGGAGACAAGCCGGTACATTTACTAAACATATCTGACCGCAGTGCTTCTTCCTGGTTTTTGAACTCTGAGCCAAACATCCTAAATCCAACTCTATCATCAATAGGACCTCCTATGAGAAGCACTCTTTCCACATCACATTCCAGACGTTTTGCAAACTGCTTCTTGACCTCGTTCTGATAATCAACCAACGAGCCTTCCTTGAAATCATTTTCCACTGTAAGGATTTCCACGGCTCGGGGCACGACTCTCTGGGTTATGACCCAATACATCGCTTTAGATATTTTGTCACCATTAGCCTCTGCTTCCTCAGTTGCAGCGCTAACACGGTATAAGAATTCATCGTCATCCAAGCTGAGTAGAACCGATGTATCTCGAAGCATGTGAAGATCGAAGAAGCCTTTTTCATGCAATCGCATTATAAGCTCATAGAGAATTTGAGTAAGTGCTCGCCGCATCAAATCGCCATAAGTCTGATTAAGAATGTGGATACCACGATGCAAGGCTCTAAGACTCTCAAATATATCTGCACTGTTGTCAACATTCGTACCTTTACCTATCGATGAGAAATACCGATAATCGAAACCACCTACCATTCGTCCAGTGAAGTAGCTGTCTCTCAATACATAGTCAATCGTGCTAGCGAGTTTGATCGGATCTAGATAGGAGTAGGGAGCAAGATTACTAACTGGCTCAAACCAACTAGCTTTGCGACGCTCTGGATTAAATAGGAACTCTTGTTCATCCGTTGTTAAACCCAACTCCGGATCCAAATAAGCTTGATATAGCTGTCTGGCAATTCCTCTCTTCGTTAATGAAATTTCTTTAAAGATCGGGCGCGTGCTATATGAAAGAGGGTATATCCCGATTTCACTCAGCAAGGCTGCTCGAAGATATGGCCTCTCTGCATCCCTATCTTCCACTCCAAACTGCTTCATGAGATGGAGTAAAACAACAGTCGTGCCGATTGTGTGTTCAAACCGCGTATGAACAGCGCCGGGGTATCTGGCCAAAGTGAAGCCAAGTTGACGAATGTTTCTCAAGCGAGCTAAAACGCGAGACTCTAGTATCGGTCGGAATTCATCCGGTATTGACACTGGGCCATGAACCGCATCATAATAATTAATAGGCACTGCTATCTCCGCTCACCTCGGGTTCAAGACCACCTTTGAATATATCAAGTGCTGAGTTCGCGATTTTGGTCCTCGATTTCTCGTCGACCTGTGGATCAACAAAGACTTCCACTGCATATTGACGTGCAAAGTCGCGCTGTAAGAATTGCCCTATTTCGGTTCTCTCGTCTAAGGTCTTCCCACCCTCTACGCCCATCAAAAGAGGCTGCGGTATACGCACCTCCGGTACGTGAGCGACTACATGCATATTCTCTACGCCGCAGCCTTGTGCGAGATAGCTCTCAATTCTTCTACGATATTGATAGTAATCACTGACACCACCAAATCCCAAAAGACGGTTCTTGACCGAGTAGTGTAATCCCTCCCAGGCCAAACGTTGAACTGACTCGAAGGTCTTCCCTAGACGAATCATTCTAATTAGATAGCGAGCTGATTCACAACTCTCTTCAATTCGTTTCAGCGCCTCGTAATCAACCATACCATAGACTCGCCAAACCGTATCGAAACCTTTTTCAACTGATTCTAGAGCGTCCCAAGCAATGCGAGTTTCAATTGCATGCTGCAGTTCACCAGCGAAGTGTGATCCTGATGCAAGGGCAGCTCCTAAAGCCTTTTCAAACATTCCTGTTGCGCTCATATGCCTAGAGTTAAAAACGATTCGACGGTAGTTATTGCGTCTGAGAAATAGCATTGCTTCTGCAAACTCAACTCCTTGGTCTGTCAATTCAATAGTATATGTATGGCTAATACGGTTAAGACGCCACGCCTCGGGTAGCAGATGTACAGATGCCATTGTGGAAGGATCGAAACCAGCATAGTGTGCATCGCGCTGGAGATAGTCTAGTCGATCAAGATCCAAGTCTGAAGAGACAAGCCCTAACGCGCATGAGAACATATTGTCCTTTGAAAACCCTTTTGCAATGACTGTACCTATTAGCTCACAGCTGATTCCTAAATCCTCGAACGCCTCAAGCTCATCGCTTAATAGGTGAGTAACTATAGCCGCTCCAAGCTGTTCGTGCGATATATTCGCACCCATACCGAGTAATACGTCTTCTGACATGTGTGAAAAAGGACCGTGTCCTATGTCATGGCAGAGAGCAGCAATACGAATCATGTGGCCTAGCCTCTCACACTCCTCAATTTTAGCCACAGTTGATTTTCGTAGACCTTCCTGTACCAATCCGGCTAAGTAAAAAACACCAATGCTATGCTCGAACCTTGTATGATTTCCGCCAGGGAAAGATAGGTAGCATAATCCTAGTTGCCGTAGATATTGTAAACGTCTAAAATATTTAGAATTAACGATCGGTTCATATCGTTCTGGTATCTCAATACGTCCATACAACGGATCGTAGAATTCCAGCATTTAGGTTTCCTTATGCGGTCGGTGGTAGCGCACGTCCTTGATGCTCGCTCCCCAAGATTCTATGAGAATTGGGACACCAGTACGCAATTCTAGGCTTTCCAGAAATTCTTCTGGAGAACCATAGTGCTTCCGAATGATTTGTTCGTTGTAAAGGGCAGGTAGCCGATCCAATCCTGTTAGTGCTAAGTATGTCGCACCATTCACCCTAACAGCCTTTTTGACTATTTCGAAATCAAAGAGAGCTATCCTCCTTCTCGCACCACGCTCACCATAGGACCCCCCACCATACTCGGTGAGTATGGTTTCATATCTTTCGACGAAGGAGTCTGGCAACTCAAACGGCAACATTCCTTTTCCGTGCCGGTTTCTCGTAGGAAATGTCTTAAGCACAAGTATGATACGTGAGGGAATGTTAGGGGACAGACCAGCTTGGGAAAGAAAAGCAGCTGCGGTAGTATCTCTGTTGGTCACGAAAGGATAGTCTCCGTGATAATTTGAAAGACCAAAGCCTTGACTACCCTCTATAAGAATTTTCTTACTGGAATCTAGAGCCTGCTTAAGTAGTTGAGACGTTTCCCCTAAGAACTCCCGAAGATTGGGTTCCATTCTCGCAAGAGGTAATCGTCTAAGTGCACGTTGCGAAGTTGCTGCCCCTGTGCCTGTCAATGTTGACCCCACCTCTTGGTAAAAGGGATCCCTTAACTGTGCCTCAATATGCTCAGCCTCGACTACGCCAGCTTGTGGATCCACAATGATTCTACCGTTGAAACCAATCCTGTCGATTTCGAGGTGTAGAGTCTCAACATGAATTAGGACCCCAGCCGGAAAAACAATCGTGGACGGTCCGGAAGCCGCACCGGCGGGAATCATTCGTAGCTGAATCATTGCACCCTCAAACTCAACAGTGTGGCCACAATTCGGTCCTCCTGTCTTGACAATAATATCGACGTGGTTGGACTGGGATAAGAATGATGAGATATGTCCTTTACCCTCGCCACCATACTGACCGCCAATCACAATGTCAAGTGGCATTAAAACAAATCCAGTTGATTCTGCTGTCTTGCTTTATCGTCAATAGGAAACTTTGAGAGAACAGGAATTGGTGGGAAGTTTTGACTACGGTCTACAATCTCATAGTCATGACTCTGCCTCAACGAAAGTATCTGGTTTAGATAAGAAAGGGCTCGATCCCTACTTCGAAACTCCTCAACAGAAGTTTGCCTGAACTCTGATTCACCTAGTCTTCCCCATTGACATTGGATTCGGAACGGGGAATTCTGATCAATACGTGCCTCAATGAGAATGTTATACTTCCGCAATCGGTTTTGGTCTAAGTCAACACTGTAGAGCATCAAATATTCCGTTGAGGTTTCGACAAGCTTCGTGCTAGGTAGTAGATTCTCTTCTTTGATTACGTGTAGGAGGAATTGCAGAGTTCCTGACTGTATCTTGATAGGATCCAGCTGGTGAAGTGGAATCCACACACGTTGCGCAACCTTTTGAGGTAGAGTGAAATTCGTTGTTTCACTAATATACTTGCATCTATAGCACCATACGATAACATTGAGATGGAATTCTTTTTGTTTCCTTATAGCGACGTAAGAAAAAGGCACCAAATGTTGGGCAACAACTTTAATACCTGCCTCCTCAAATATTTCGCGCTCAACAGCTGTGGATGGATTTTCACCAAAATGGATCTTACCACCTGGAAATTCAAAATACCCGTGTAGCTCGGAATATCTTGGTTCGTAGCGACGGACCATTAAAACTCTATCATCATGCATCACACAGCCCAAGGCTATCGAGACTTGCTCCTTTATTTTCCCTCTAGGAATGCTCATATCTAGTAAAGTGGCTGATCTTCAGTAGGTACTTGAATGTATCGGTTCAGACCCTTTTGGACACTTGGAGCAAAAATAAGAAAGACATTCTGCTTTTCAAAGGTTTAACTCACGCCTCCTCTGAAGCGTCTTTCGCTTGGTCAGTTCCCGCTGATCCGAGATCTGTTGCCCCGTCCCTCCCCGATAATTACTGGCTTCTGTAAAGCCCAGTATTCACCACATAACATACGTTATGTTGCGAATATACAGCTAAATCGGCAGGTTTAGTGCTGAATCAGTCAGGAAATGTGGTGAAAACGGATGTAGATTAGAAAAAGAGGCTAAAGAGCCCCTTAATCAAGCCTCTCGAGGGCATCATCGAGGTCTTTGCTAACCACAGCACTGTAAACAGAGGTTGTCGAGACGCTTGAATGCCCCAACTGCTGCTGAACCAGGCGAAGATTGTAGCCGGAGGCCTTATAGAGGTTGGTAGCGTAGGTGTGTCGCAGGCTGTGGATTGAGTATCGGGAAGAAAGCCCGGCACGCTGAGCCCACTGTTTGAACACTTGGCTGATGCCGAACCTGGTTATCTGCTCTCCGCGCTTAGATGGGAATAGGTATAGGCTCTCTGATTTTCTGTATTCCAGGTAATCCAGTATCATCTTCTTCAACCTGGTTGAGAACTGCACGATCCGATCCTTGCCGCCTTTTCCGTTGCGGACATGAAGGGCATTCTGACCTTTTTTGAGAAACAACTCTTTCACTTGAAGGTTGGCCAGTTCTGATACACGCAAACCAGTGCCTAAAGCCAGTTCAATGATCAGTTGATCCCGTACTGCTATCTGGGATCCTCTGGCTTTAGCGAGGGTAGCTACGTCCGAGAGTGTCTTGCGGAGTTGCTTGACCGCATCTTCAGTGAGGTATTTATCGGGGGAAATGATCCAGTTGGACATAAGAACCTCCTTGGTTACTCTTCTTATACCCGCTATTAACGACATTTCCGGTATAAGAAGAGTGTAGCCTAACAAGATCACAAACATCGCAAGTTGGCGATATCACCATCAAACTAAAAAAGGAGTAATGACATGTTTTTACTTAACCCCTTGACCTTCGGACGTATCGTCAAGATCGCTCAGCTGGTGCTGAGTGGCATCGTGGTCACGAAGGAAGTTGTGGATATGTTCCGCGACAAAAACGAGACCAATGAGTGAGCGGCTACCCCAGAAACTGGAGGATAACGTGGTTGAGGTAAAACTCGGCCACGTTATTCTGGCCTTTACTACCCTTGTGGGCACACTGGCGACGGTAGGAATCGCGATTGTTTTTGCCAGAGATTTTGCCAGGTACCGCCGACAGAAGGCC
>SDBV01013885.1_pt1 | contig 10202 bp, 7 predicted proteins | sample 2277081 | NCBI WGS metagenome assembly SDBV01 (sample SAMN10402039, study PRJNA504765) | marine sediment metagenome | isolation source: marine sediment core GS10_PC15, 223 cmbsf | place: Arctic Ocean: Southern Knipovich Ridge | collected 2010 | reverse complement strand
TAATATTAAATTAGAATAAAATCACTTTCGCTCAAATATACATGTTGATATTTAAAATTGTTAAGAACAATGTGTACTCTGTTTTCAATTGTTAAATAATTTCACCGGCAAGAGAAAGCTGTTGTATTCCAGATTTTTTTGTTCAAAAGCCGGAACTAACTTATCTTGGAAGAAATGTGGAATAAAAAATTAATAGTAAAAATTGGTACCTCACTGGTCATCTCCCACTTTATCATTGTAGTTGGGAGGGATGATTGGTTAAGTGTCTTTTTAGATTACCATTATTATATTGACCTTATTATTACCTTTTTCAGTGTATTTATTGTTTTTGAATACATTGACAGGATTACCATGTTTTTGGATCATAAATTTGGATGGAGGCAGAATTTCGTTTTAAGAGCGACGTGGCAGCTGGGACTCGCTGTGATCATTCCTTCACTTTTTGCCGTTCTTTTAACCTATCTTCAATTCGAATTTATTTATGATCAGAATCTCTTTGGAAGCGGATATTTTGCAACTGAATTTCCTGCATCGGTATTATTGATAATCATTATAAATCTTGTTTATGTGATTTCATATATCATAAAAAACCCGGAAGGAAACGTGGGTCGAAATTATGCAGATAGCACAGTTCTTGGGAAAAAAGGAACTAAAAATATCCCGATCAAACTGAAAGACATTGCATTCTTAAAATTGAGAAATGACATTCTTTTTCTTACCACATTTGAAGGTGATGAAATTATTCTTTCAGAAAACCTGGATCACTATCAAAAAAAATTACCTGAGATGGACTTTTTCAGAACCAACCGGCAGTCCATCATAAACAGGCACGCATGCAAATCATTTGCAGCGATCGAAAATGGAAAGGTAGAGGTATTACTGATTCCCGACACTCCGAATAATGTAATTGTGAGTCAAAAAAGTGCATCCAGGTTCAGATCCTGGATAAAAGGTTGACCACCAGTAGCGTATAATTCATATACTTCATCACAATTTATATCGACTTGAGCATTTTTTAGTTTCCGATAGCCAACCTTCGGCTTCAATTCTACGACTTTATAAGAAATCGGACACAATGAATAAATCATGTGTTCAGCAATAATGGGATTGACAAGATGGGAAAAACCCTGGTGCAGTATTTAGTAAGAAACTTTTGGAATATAATAAATAGAATAGTTATGAAACGATTAATCACAATTTTATCCTTCACGTTATTTGTAATAAGTTGTAACTCAGATGAAGATCTTTGCCTGGTGGGTTCGGGCAAGGTAGATGACTATGTTTTAAATGTGGATACATTTGACAGAATCGCGCTATTGGGACCCGTAAATCTACAGATCTCGCAGGGAACCACGCAGGAAGTTGTTGTTCAGGCCGAGCAGGAAATATTCGGCCACATGTCCTATAAGGTTAGCAACAAAACATTGGAAATTGGATTTGAAGACAATATTCAGTGCTTTGAAACCAACTTTGGAGTCTGGGTTAATATTACTGTCCCGGATTTGACCGAGATATTTGTTTCGGGTGTAAGCGAGATTGTATCAGAAGGTGACATTGACTTCAAATCACTTGATATAATTATTTCAGGTACAAGCGAAATTTCTTTGTCAGGAAAAATCACAAAACAGGGCATTGAATCTTCAGGAGTAGTTACAGCAAGGAATTTTGGTTTGAACACTGAGATAACCTCAATAAAGATATCGGGCACAGGGGATATTGAAATTCAATGTAGTAGCCAGCTGGACATCATTGTAAGCGGGGCAGCCACAATCAAGTATAAAGGCCAGCCACAAATTACGCAGAATGTAAGCGGAACACTCGATCTGCAAAATGCCAATTGATTGCTCATTTTCATTGATGAGAATCTTATATGAAGGTTTCACATTCTATGATATAAAGTTCCAATGTCCCCCTCATTGAGGGGGTGTAGGGGGAGGAGAAAAAGTTAATACACCGCTTTTGTTCATTAACAATATCTAATGATTAGTTCTAAAAATAAAAATTATTAACAAATTATGTTGTTAGAAATTTAATGGGTATCCAGAATTGAAGTTATGGATGCCATCAGGGGATTCTGGTCCAAAGTCTCTTTTGATCCAAAAACGAAGACAGGAGCCATCATATTTACAAACTCTCCAACAACAACATTCAGAACCGAAAAAATACTTTATCTGGATATGATCAAAAAGCTACTCAAAGAGGGAAAACAATCTGTAATTGATTAATAGGATTCTTTTTTTCAATTAAACACTTAAGTGCCTGAACACTTAAGCAAACAGAATATACTAAGATATTTTTTAAACTTATACCTGAAGGATTATTCCAGTTCTTTAAATTTAAACTTTTGTCCACCCACAGACGCTTCGTACATCAACCCGCCTTTTTGCATGGTAAATACGATCACCCCGTCAACGTATTTGGCATCAGCAGATACCCCTGATTTAACCGCCACTGCAGAAACCTGTGCAGAAAATTCAGTTTTGTTTTGTTTGAAACGGTCCATTGCCTTTTTTGTCTCAAAAAATATCACCTCTCTGTATTCCTGCCCACCGAACTGGAAGCCAATGCTCACCTGGCTTAGTTTTGTCATGCCTACCAGTTTCCCTTTTTCATAAGCCGTCCCATTACCAGCTGCGCCCCCAATACCTATTCCTCCTTTGCCTACATTGGGGAATATAGAATATCCATACGAACTGCTGAAAAGTTTTGCCATATCGGAATCACCTTCAATAAATTCTGCTTTTGCCTCTTTACTATCAGCGATGATCTGTTTGTCCTTCTTATCCTGGGCCATGGTGACAAATCCTGCAAGTAGGAATAAAGACAGGAATATGATTTTTGAATTTGTAATCTTTCTTTTCATAGTAGGTTGTATCAATGTAATTAGTCAATCAGGTTAGTAAAATGAAAGCAAGTTACAAAATGCGTTTGAAAGTTCAGTACATGGTTTCATATTGAAAACAGTTAGGATCTGAATCCCACACAGTCATCCTGATAAACATTTTCAATTGGACTTAATGAATTTGTTGCCACATTTTAAGACACCGGTACTTCCATAACTTCCATTACTTCCATAACTTCCATAACTTCCATAACTTCCATATTTTCCTACCCGGCAACCAGTTTATCTTTCATATCCTTTAAAAAGGGATTGGAGAAACCAATCAGTTAGTTGCAAAAATGAGTTAGAAGAGTAAGAATATTTTCTTTAAATCAGGGCTCTAATAGCCCGGTTAATAATTTTTGATGAGGCCTTATTCACATCATTTTCGTTGGCAAATATTTCCCAGTTAGAAACAACTTGTTTTACTTGTTCAATTACTTGATTTGCATTTTTAACACTATATTCTACAGCTAATTCTAATAAATGCTTCTCGTTCGGGGACTCACTTTCCCCGGCTACCATGGTACTGTGCCAACCATGGGAAGAAGTAAAAAAAGTTAAATCATAGGCCGGTGCAAATTTCCATTTACCATTCGCATCCATTAGGAACGAAAAGTTTTTGCTGTGGTCATCAAGGTTATGTGCAAATACGTTAAACGCGGCGAGTCGTAAAACCTTTTCGTAAGCCATTACGTGGTTTTCCAGGTTAAAAGCACAATCCATTAAATGTCCATAATCCATGTTACTTAATCTGAAATTATCGTGCAACAATCCGCTTGCTGAGTGCATGTGTAATCGGTTGTTTCCGATACGGTCAAATCGTTTTGTGCCAAAATATTTTTTTTCAGACTTACCTGTGAACAGTTTGCATTCACTCATATCTATACCGGACTCAATAGCCATTTTGTGATATGCAAATTCAATATTAGCAATGTCAGGTGGATCGGTTGAAGACGGGAATTTTATTATCCAATGTTCGTAACCTTCTGGTAATTCATCCATTCCATGAATGAGATGGTCTGTACCCGGATGATAACCCACAAAAACCTTTGGCCTGGCGCCACCCGAAGAACCTCCCAGGTTGTATAATTTCTCAAGTACCTCCAGGCTGGTTCCTTCATAAACTTCATTTGTTTCATCAGCAATTATGTCAAGGTCGATCTTTCTTTTTCGCAAAGGACTCAATTCGATTTTTGGCCTGTAAATCAAAGCGCCCATTCCGTTGGAGCCAATGAATGCCAATCGGTCTAATGGTGAAACATTTTGAATAGAAACACCTCTTGATATTAGAGTTCTGTCCAAAAGGAGCCGGCCCCAGCTACCGGGTAAAGAATCGTTAAAAACACCAAATAATCCATCAAAGGGGAAAAGTTCGGAGGATAATACTTTGTCGGACAAAGGCATTTTGAATGGCGATATTTCCAGGCCACTAGCAATAAATCCGGGATAATATTTGAAAAAAATACCCTTATCCGAACGGGCCAATTCACCAACTTCAATTTCCCTGCTATCAAATTTTATGGATACAACTAGTGTCATGTCAAGTGTGGTGTTTCGGTTAAGTCGAAGTAATTTTTGTTCCTGGCTAGACATAAAAATATGAGCATAGCCATAGCTACGTGAATATTTTTTAACGATGTCAGGGATAAAAAGAACAAGGCTTGGACTGGATAAACCATGCTTGACTTGACACTAGGTTTGATGTTACTTCGATCACTTTCTGGTTTTATCACTAAACAAACTTTCTATTACTGTAAGATCTTTTTCAGGTTGTAAAATGTTGTTGAATTCAGTTAACCTGCCGAGAATGTGCAGAATCTTAAAAAAAGATTCTATTGATATCCTTCCGGTATTTTCAAAGCGTTTTATACTCCCCAGAGAAACACCCGAACAGTCCGCTAATTCTTGTTGAGATAATTTATCAGCCTTTCGCAAAATCCGCAGTTTTGATGCGGTTTCTTTTAAGACATCAGATGGTAATTTATTAATGCTATATTTTCCCATTATAGATAATATATTATCCAAATATAATAAAATAAATCCGTATTAGATAATATATTAGCTATAAAAGAGTAAATATATTCGATTACAATTAGTGAATTCGTGGCCTCACTTTTTGGTACCGGAACTTCTTTAACTTCCTTATTTTCCTACTCAGCATCCAGTTTATCTTTCATATCCTTCAAAAATGGGAAGGAGAAACCAATCAGAAAACGCCAGCGGCTGTACAGGACCTGGGCATCGGATGTTACAGGGTCCTGCCCGTCATCGATGGTGAAGTCCCTTTTAACAGTTTCCCTTGAATTTGCGTAAGTGGCGCCAATGGTAAGATCTGCGAATTTTGTTTGTATTTCAGTGTTGAATTAAATGTTCAGAATCCTTTACCTATAGCCAACCGTGTATGATGCCATGCGAGTCAGCAGCATCAAAGTTCTAGTAAACTTGGTTTAGTTAGTCCGCAATATTTGCTTATTGCTGCGCGAAACTAAGGTTATTGCCTTTTGGATGCTTAATCCAAGAGGCTCGTGGGACGGGAAAACTGCTAAATGCTTTTTCGCTCTTGCGGCGTGAAACGAGGGTAATCCCAGTTTGCAAACGCTTTTGCTTTGAGCTCCGCTGGACACGAACTGATGTATTTGAATCTACGCAATTATTGCTAAATGGAGGCCAGTAAGAAACGAAATGCACGGCACATACACCGGGCGTTTAAATATTACCATGTACAAAAACTTTATTAAAACAGTCCATAAACTTCCTTATAAGCTCCATATGGGAATGCAGTCCTAAACTGGAAAACCCATAAATACCCATAGTAATAGATTGGATGGGTATCGTCCAACTGAGTTTTACAGAACATTTGCCTCAGTATAAAATCCGCAACTTTTTAAACAAGCTTTTTGCACGATTCTAACAGTCTGCTTCTAACTTTAGGCAAACATTCTATAAAACACTATATTGTTATGGAGCAATAAATTGAAGTGACATGAGAGATTTATTTCTATACTTCTTCCTGCTAGGCTTTTTAAGCTGTTCCAACACAAATAAAGATACTTCAGCACCAAGAAAATATTTAAATGAAGTCTTTGAGATAGTTGAAGAGCATTCAATTAACAGAGATTCACTTGATTTCCAACAACTAAAGGAAACCGCGTATTCAAAATTAAAGAGTACAGAATCCATAGAGGGTTGTTACCCGATTATAAAATCAATCCTTGCGAATTTGAATGATCACCATAGTTTCTTCATGCCAAAGGAGCAAGTTGAAGCATGGCAGTCTACTAGCAAAACGGGTAGGATCAATGATTTAATTACATTCAGTGGTAAGCTTATGAATTTTGATATAGGATATATACATATGAGAGGATTTAGCAGTGGTGATTCTATTTCTATTCAAAATTATGCAGATAGCTTGCAGCTTTTGATCAAATCAATTGATAATCATAGCCTTAAAGGCTGGATACTTGATCTAAGGGAAAACTCTGGCGGTAATTGTTGGCCCATGTTAACTGGATTAGGCCCTTTATTAGGTAATGGTAATTGCGGTTATTTCATTGACAATAATCAAAACAGATCTTCATGGTTTTATCGGTCAGGAGCAGCTGGTATTGATTCTGTTGCAATCACTCAAGTAAGCATGGAACCCTATGAGCTATTGGATAGTAAGCACCCTATTGCAGTATTAACAGGATCACAAACAGCAAGCTCGGGAGAAGTTGTGGTAACTGCTTTTCGTAATAAAAACAATGCCAAAAGCTTTGGAGAAAGTACAGCGGGATTGTCTACTGGAAACGCTACTTATAAGCTTAGCGATGGTTCAATGATTTTATTGACTACCTCCATATATGCAGATAGGCTAGGAAACCTTTATGGGAAGGAGATTAGACCTGATGAATTTATAAAATTCTCATATCAAAAAGTAGGTAAACCAGGCGATCCAGTGATAAAAAGTGCTTTGGATTGGATTTATAAAAGTAATTGAAACGCTCCATAACAAACGTGTATGTGTCATTTGTAATTGTCACACCTTTTACGAAATTGCAAAAGTATGCGCCAATAAACACCACATACACCATCCGTTAAATATTATCATGTACAAAAACTTTATGAAACAGGCAATAAACTTCCTTATAAGCTCCATATGGTAATGCAGCCCCAAGCTGGAAACCCATAAATACCCATAGCGGTAGATTGGATGGGCATCGTCCAACGGAGTTTTACAGAACATTTGCATCAGCATAAAATCCGCAACTTTTTAAACAAGCTTTTTGCATTATTCTAGCACTCTGCTTCTAACTTTAGGCAAACATTCTATAAAACACTATATTGTTATGGATAATAAAATTTCATCATTATGAATTTCAACAAACAATTATTTCCGGTTATTTCCATCCTTATAATATGTGCGTGTTCTTCACCTGAAAAATATGATATTTTAATCAAAAGCGGTCAAATATTTGACGGTTCGGGCAATACATCATACATAGGTGATATTGGAATAAACGCAGATACCATTGTAGCTATTGGCAACCTTCAAGTCGCAAAAGGTGAACTGGAAGTAGACGCCACGGGCTTGGCGGTTACACCCGGGTTTATCAATATGTTGAGCTGGGCAAATGAATCCCTCATAGAAGATGGCAGGTCTCAAGGTGATATAAGGCAGGGGGTTACCCTTGAGGTACTTGGTGAGGGGCATTCTATGGGGCCGTTGAATGATTGGATGAAGGAAGAGATGAAAAGTAACCAACAGACAATTACATATGATATAACCTGGACTAGCCTGGGTGAATACCTTGAATTTTTAGAAAATAAAGGCGTTTCTACAAATATAGCCTCCTTTGTTGGTAATGGCACTTTACGCTTGCATACGATGGGCTATGAAAAGAGACCTCCAACAATAGCCGAACTGGATAAAATGAAAGAACTAACCCGGCAAGCAATGGAAGAAGGGGCTGTAGGTTTATCAACATCTTTAATTTATGTACCCAGTGGTCATGCGGACACCGAGGAGATCATCGATCTGGCAAAAGTGGTTGCTGAATATGATGGTATGTATATTTCTCATATTCGAGACGAAGAAGATAAGTTGCTTGATGCTGTACAAGAACTAATCGCTATCTCGAAGGAAGCAAAAATACGATCTGAAATTTATCATTTCAAAGCCTCTGGAAATTCAAACTGGCAATTATTGGATGAAGCCATAAAATTGATTGAAAAGGCCCGAATTGAGGGGATATCCGTTACTACCGATATGTATATGTACAATGCCAGTTCTACAGGACTGAATATTTTATTGCCTGAATGGGCAAAAGAAGGCGGACATGATAAAATGATGGAATTAATTCAGATCAAAGATAAAAGGCAACAAATGATGGATGAGGTTGATTTTTATGTCGCACCTGAAAAAATCTTGTTGGTTGGGTTTAAAAATGAAAATCTAAGAAACCTAATTGGAAAAACCCTGGCTGACGTGGCTTCAGAGAGAAATATAGCTCCTAATGAAGCCATTGTTGATTTAATATATGAAGATGACAGCAGAATACAGGTTGTTTATTTTTCGATGTCAGAAGACAATATCAATAAAAAGCTAGCCCTTCCGTACATGTCCATTTGTTCTGATGCCGGATCATACGCTACCGAAGGAGTATTTTTGCTACAAAGCACACATCCAAGAGCGTACGGATCATTTGCCCGGTTACTGGGCAAATATGTGCGTGAAGAGAACATAATAACATTGGAAGAAGCCATTTACAAACTGACATTATTACCGGCTACAAATTTAAAAATTAAAAAACGTGGTGCATTAAAGACTGGATTTTATGCAGATATTACAATATTTGATCCGGCAAAAATCCAAGATCAAGCCACATTTGAGAAACCACACCAATATGCAACAGGTATGGTTCATGTATTTGTAAATGGAACACAAGTATTAAAAGATGGCGAACACACAGGTGCCTTGCCAGGTCGAATTGTTAGAGGACCAGGATGGAGTAATAAATATCCATAACAAAAAATAAACGTCATTAAAACGGCCGTTTATTCAAATCGTTAAATATTATCATGTACAAAAACTTTATGAAACAGTCCATAAACTTCCTTATAAGCTCATTATGGGAATACAGCCTCGAAAGGGAAACCCATAAATACCCATAGGTGGTAGATGGCCCGGCATCGTCCAACGGAGTTTTACAGAACATTTGCATCAGCATAAGATCCGCAAATTTTTAAACAATCGTTTTGCACGATTATAACACTCTGCTTCTAACTTTAGGCAAACATTCTATAAAACACTATATTGTTAGGCACAGTATCTTCATGTCATCAAAACAATTAAATTAAATCAAGATGAAAACATTTAATATAATCGTTATCGCCTTATTTATGGCTTCTTGTAATGACAGACTTTTCGTCGTAACTGAAAATGGAAACCATGTCCCAGAAATTTATTGTTTGAATAAGTTAGGAAGGCCGGAGATACCAAAGCCCTTTAATTTTCCTATAGTAGGTGCATTTCCTTATTATTATTCTGAGCAATACCAACCTGATCCTCCTACAGAGAATATTCTTGCTATATCTCCTCAATCACTCATTGGCGAAGAAGAGTTTGACAATCTTAAAATTTATCCGATTAATTATAATCCCATACCTCAAACAACTTATGCATTCATCTTAACATTTTCAGAACTTGTAAAAAAATATCCGAAAAGAGGGTTTCAAAAATGGGGTTATGAAATTGAAAAAGATAATGGTGAACATGAAATATTAATTTTAGCTATTAATAGGAGTTCTGAATTTAATGTACAAGATCACGGACTAGGTGGTGGGTTTGATTTTTTTGATAATGGAAATAAAATCGTATACTCTACTGACAGAGTATTACGCTGGACATTTACTAATGAGAGTTTATACAGTACCCCAGGAGGTCAATTTGGTCAAGGTTGGGGAGATAATCAAAAAGGGAGTTACCCTGTGTTTTCGCATGATGAAACCTTATTAGCACATCGACTGGATACTTATGAAGGTCAAAATGTTATTGAATCTTCTATAATAATTTACAACACAACAAATGGTCAAATTATTAAACAAATTGTTTTTGATGGGGAAATTCGGTTATCAGATGAAAAGGTTTTTGATTTTTCATGTGATGATAAAAAACTGTATTTTTCTGGATTTGATTCAAGAGGTTCATACTCAAGAAACTCAATTGAAATCTATTGTCTAGACGTTGAATCAGAAAAGATAAAAAAAATCACTAACAATAAGGTGCCAGACTATCATCCAAATACAAAATGTTCTTCGCGGGCACTCTTTTATCCAG
>SDBV01013884.1_pt1 | contig 10202 bp, 3 predicted proteins | sample 2277081 | NCBI WGS metagenome assembly SDBV01 (sample SAMN10402039, study PRJNA504765) | marine sediment metagenome | isolation source: marine sediment core GS10_PC15, 223 cmbsf | place: Arctic Ocean: Southern Knipovich Ridge | collected 2010 | reverse complement strand
CGATCTTTTTAAAAATATTAATATTCTGGAATATAAGAAAAGTTTAATTTCAGATGTAAAAAAAACAAGGGATGACTGGGATAAGATATTATTTGAACTTTTATTTACTGAAGAAAGTAAGCTGTTTGAATCTCTTATTGAAATTTTAAGTAATAATAAAAAAACTGAAATTATAAAGGATGTTGTTGATAAAGCTATTAATCAATATAGAGATTATCCTGAGTTGTTTTATTATATTTCTAAAAATATTCTTACCAAAACATTTGATACAGTTATCCAGTTTGATTTTATTATGCAGAATAAAATTTTTCAAAATCTCTTTTTCCTTCTTTCTTATTCAGGAAGACAGGTGAAGAATAAGAAAGATACAGATCATTATAATAAGATCCAGAAACAGGTCATAAGGCTTTTATTTGATAAACAGACAGATTATTTTTTAAATTTTATTAAAAATTCAATGAATGATAATGATGTTTCATCAGTATTAAACCTTTTTAAGGAAAATGAGCATATTCCCAAGAAGTACAGGGAAAATACTGTAGCAGAATTAAGAAGTCTTGAAAAATCAATTGTTTTTTAAATAAAAAGAGTCATAATATCCTGCTAAGGCAAGATCCCCATAAACGATGAAAATGAATATAACCACAGAGAGCACAGAGAATTTATAATATTTATTTTATTATTCTCTATAATTTTAGTAATATTCTACCATCTGAATGGCACCAGGAGGTCTGTGTACTCGGTGGTTTTATTTAAATTTTCGAAGGGGGATTATTCTTCCCTAATAACAGTAGTATTGATCCCGCCGCGTGTATGATAAGTTAAAGTGATCTTCATGTATTTCGGCTTTATTTTTTTCTTTACATGTTTAAAGATGTGATTTATAGCATGTTCCTGATAGATACCTACATTACGATAAGTGTAAAGATAATATTTAAAAGATTTTAATTCCAAAATAAGCTTATCCGGAATATATTCTATCAGAATATCACCAAAATCAGGTAATCCGGACCATGGACATACTGCGCCGAACTCATCTGTTTCTATCTTTACTGTGATATCCTTTTCCGGGTTTTCATATTTAAATATTTTTAGGAGTTCAGGTTTAATTGCAGAGTAATCATTTTTATCCCATCTTATTTTTTTCATTTTATTGTTACTTGGCAAAATATTTATTTGTATATATATGATATGTTTAATTTTGTAACCCCGGGGTTACAAAATTAAGTGTTTAGTGTTTTTTACAACAACCTTTTCAATTTCTCCAACTGTCATTTTAACATCTTTTTACATGGACTTTCTATTTATTTTAATGATTTTTCTTTATATATTTTTTCTATTTGCTTATCAGTCAATGGTTTACTATATATCTTTAATCTATCAATATACCCCTGAAATTCTGTGAATATTCCTGTATTTGAACCACCAATTTTCATCCAGCTATTTATACCTACATTATAAGGAGTCCATTTTTCAGCTTCAAGTTTTCCTCTTAATTCACCATCTATATATATTTTGATTATTCCTGTTTCCGAATTCCAGCTTAAAGTCAAATGAGTCCATTTTCCTGAACCGTTTTTATACCATCTTTCACTTTCATTAGAGTTTGTATCTACACTAAGCATATTAATAAATTCATTAGTAACATCCTCAATACCTCTTATTTGAGCAGTTGTTCCTGATCCTTTAAATACTACAAAATTAATTCCATATTTCTTTGTGTCATTTTTATATAATGATAATAAATATCTTCCCTGGTCTTGCCCTTTATATTCTGCTGTTAGCCATGATGGATTCACCCACATCATAATAGTCCCTTCTTTCTCATCTATATTCTTATCTGGTCTGTATCTTGCATAATGGGAATCCCCTGATATCAGAGTCTTTAATGCCTCACCTTCAATTCCATTACTGCTGGTAGTTACTTTTCCACCACTATAATCTTTTTTATCACTTTCTGAAAAATCAGCATCAGTATTAGTATTATAATCTGCTTTAAATATCAGAACGTCTCCTGGATTAAATACTTGTAATTCAAATTTTGCTCCTTTTTCACCAACATTGCCTGCTTTATCTTCTGCTTTTGCATTTAATTTATAGTTTCCTTTATTTGTTATTTTCTCGCCATTCCACTCAATTCCCGTATATTGATTATTGTTTATGTTGCTTATGCTTGAATTTGTTATAATACTCATTAGGTGTTCCTCAATTACTTCTATTTCTGGTTGTGCTTCATTATAATAAGTCCCTTCATCTTCCTCTCCTGTTATAATTACAATTGGTGAAGTTTCATCAATACCAAATCTTATATTTACATTAGCTGGATTCCCTGATTTATCACTTGTATCTACTATTAAATCATATTCTGCTTCTCCTTTGGTACATATCGTATAATTTGTATTTACACTGCCAGTATATGAAAATTTAATTTCTCCATTTTGTTTGAATACAACATAATATCTGGCAATATTATCATCATATATTTTAACATTAAAACAAACATCTTCATTATAGTATTTTCCGTTTTCAATTCCTGTAATTATTATTTGTGTTGGAATAATATCTAATTCTGAAGGAGTATTTGTTTGGGAATTATCATGAGAAGAAGAACCTTGAGTATTGCTCTGTATTTCATCTGTATTTGTTTTTTCTTGATTATTAGGTTGAATAGTCCCCCCTCCTGCTATTAAATATGTCTGAATTATTTTATCAACAATAAGTCCTGTAATGTTAATTTTTTCTTTGTTACCTATTAATTCTTCTTCATCTTTTGATAATCCTGGAGGATCTCCTGGGAAACCTGCTTTATCTATGCTGTAATACTTTACAACATATTCACCTACATCAAGACTTATAGAATTTCCATCCCAATAAGTCCAATCTACTATTACTTCTCCTGTTTCTTTTTCTATTGTATATAATGTTTTTTCAATACCAGATGCATAATCATTAACAATTGGATCATCAAGATTAAATATAAAAGAATCATTAGTTAAAATAGTAACAGTATCTTTATCTCCATAATCTATTCCATTAACCTGTAGTTTAGTAATTGGAGTAATATTATCAATAAATATAGTCACACAATTTTCTCTTAAAGTATGATCTTTCTTTATCCCTTTAGCTCTTATTGTGTAAATTCCATTCATATCCTTTGTATACCAAGGATATGTAACTTTTTTTCTATTACCTTTAATCTTAGTTTCTTTCAAAAGTTCCCAGTCTCTTGGGAAATATCCAGCTCCATACTCTATTTTTAATTTTTCAAACTCGCCCCTACATTTCATTTCTATCCATATAAGCACAATATGTCTATTAATACTATTTTCCTGTGGATTACTGATAACTATACATCCATCAAATATCATTGATACAGCTTCGCATTGTTCACTTTCATTACCCAACTTATCAACTGCATTAACAGAATAATTATATTCTCCATAAGGTAAACTAATATCTTTATAAACAACACTTGTTAATAAAATGCTATTTAATTTTGCTCCATTCCTGAAAATATTATAGCCTGCTAAATCCCATTCAGTATTCGGTTGCCATGTTAAAAAGATATTTGATTTATGAACAAAATAAGTCAAATCTATAGGAACAGCAGGTGGAGTATTATCTATAATCACTTCTTGAACATTTGATACTTCAAGATTATTCACATTATCTGTACTTCTATAATAAACATTATAAGTATCATCATCACCTGTTACCACAAATGGTAATGAATAATTGGTCCAATTAAAATTATTAATTTTATATTCAATATATTTTACACCAGAAGTCACATCATTAACAATGGGATCCTGTGTCTTTAAAGTCATAAAAGTATGAGAAGTCAAATAAAGAGCCCCTTGCTCTTCAAATTTTGGTTCGCCAAAAGATATTTCAGTTAAAGGTGGTGTATCATCAACATAAAATTTATTTGTTTTAATATTTTCGTTGTTTTCTAAAACATCATAAGAATAATACTTTATTATACGGATTCCTTCGTTTAATAATATATCAATTGAAAATTCTGAATAATTATCTTCAACAATTACATTAGTGTTAGTAACAATAATAAAAGGAGAGTTGTCTATTGAATATCCAATTGCTTTCACACCACTAACATATCCATCATTCATTCCTAATTGATCTATTGCCTTTAATATTATCTTACTAGATCCATTAATAAATACATTTTGATTATCATCTATATATTTATCACCCTCAATACTCCATATAGTAACCGGAGGTGTAGTGTCCGGAAGCGGAGTTATTATTGTATACTTATTTGTCATTTCAATAATACCTAAATTATCAATAGAATAAAATTGTATTATATGAGTACCTTCAGTTACAAATGAAAATGGAGTAGTATAAAGTTGGAATCCATTATTATCTATATTTATATATGTTTCGTTAACTCCTGAATAAGTATCTTCTGCTGTTATTGAATAAATTGTTTCCAATGAAGCATAATAATTATTATTAAAAAAAACCAAATCTTCAGAAGTAACAAGTGTACTAACAGGAGCCGAATTATCAACAATAACTGAATACTGTTTTTCCGGACTTTCATTATCTACATTATCAACTGCTTTATATTTTATTATTTTAGATCCTTCTGTATTAAAATTAATGGAATCTAAATATGTAATCCATCCGGAATCATTAATATTTATTAAAATCTCTTTTATACCTGAATAATCATCGCTACCTTCAATAAAATAATTATATGAAATTGGTGCATAAAGGTCATTAAACAACTCTTCAGAAGAAGATATTGAAACATCCGGCGGACTATCATCAATACATATTGTTTTCTCAAACTTTGTCTCATTTTCAACATTATCTATAGCATGATATGTAAAATTATAGACTCCAGAAGAATTAAATATTATAGGGGTACCATAAGTTATCCAATCCCCTACATTTAACTTGTATTCTAACAACGCTAATCCGGAATCAAAATCATATGACTCGCTTGCAGATAATTCTATACTATGATTTATATTTAAATAAGTAATATCCTGGTCTATATATGAAGTCCCATTGATATCCATTGTTAAATTAGGTGAAGCAGGATCTAAGATAATATTTTTTAAATAAGTGATTGAAGTATTATCAACATTGTCAACTACATAATATTGTACTTCATTTACTCCAGGTTTTGTAATAATAATACCTTCACCACCATAAGTTTTCCAACTTTGCCCTCCATCTATACTATAGTGAACAGATTTTACACCAGATGGAATTAATCCATAATCATTCACGTCAAATGAAATATCATTTTTTACCGGTATATATATATCATCATTTACTTCAAATTTAGGTTCATAGATCTTTATCAAACATTCAGGTGGAGTATTATCTATAATCACTGAAAAGGTTTTCAAAGCTTCCCAATTCCCTAAATTATCAACTGCTTTAAATTCTATAGTATGTAACCCTTCGTTAATAAATGATATGGGATTTATATAATCTTCAAAGCTGCCCGCATCTGCATTAAATTCAATATGATCTACAATTGAATATTCATCTATTGGATCAGCTTGTAATGCAAATTTACAATTATTATTTGCAAAGTTATTATTTCCATCATTAAATACAGGAATTGTAGGTATTACTGTTGTTATAGGTGGCGTATGGTCAATAAAAATCTTTACAGTATCAACACTTTCATGTCCAACTTGATCTATAACAACCAATTTAATTGTATATAATCCACTTAATTGGGAACAATCCCAATCTTGTATTAAATAATCATTATTAACTGGAGTACTGGAATTAATTATTTCTTGCCAGGAAGTTGGGGCCTCTCCTTCTCCATAGAGTAAAGTATAACTATTAAAATTATCATCTTGAGCTGTCCCCTTAATACTAATAAATTGCGAAAAGACTTCATTATCATTAGGACTGCTTATTTCGGCAACTGGATCATTATGGTCAATATTAATTACAATGGTAGCTGTAGATGAATTGTTTGCTTTATCAGTAGTTTTTAATCTTATTGAATATAATCCATTAAAATCACTAACATTCAACGAACCTAATATACTACTATTTATTTCTTGACTAAAAGTATGAAAGACAACAAAATCACTTTCATCCGGACTGCTCCCTGGCGCATATTCTAAAACATATTCAGTAAAATTATCATCACTGACAGAACCAATAATATCAATATTGTTTTCGGATACAACCGTATTATCTCCGGGTTGATCAATACTAAGTACAGGTAAAGTATTATCAACTACTAATTCCCCTTCTTTAATTACAGTTCTACTATCAAAATTAATTTTTATTTTATAAATATATTTGCCATCAGTTAAATCACTGCCATCCCAACTATATTGATAAAGTCCGGCATTTTGAAAAGAATCTACAAAGGTTTTTACTATTCCCGTCTCATCATTTACAGTTAAAATGATAGAAGCATCTACTTTTAAATCATAAGATATTACAGTTAGATTATTAATAGAAACATAGTATTCAGATGACTTAAATCCTTCAACAATATCTTTATCAATATTCTGAATATTAACTTCTAGTACATTATCTCTTATATTATCTGCTTCATCTTGAGCAGTTAATTTTAATTTATAAATTCCATTATCTACAGAAGTAGTATCCCAGGCACAAATCAAATCATTAATAATATTGTGATTTCCAGATATTAAAGTAATCCATTCAGAAGGATTCTCTCCCGCACCATATTCTAATTTAAAATTATTTATATAACTATCATTAACAATACCCTTTATATTGACAATATCTTTAATACTAGAATAAGTACTTTGTGGTTCTAAAATTAATGCCGTTAAATTATTTGCAGGATATTCAACCTGTTTTGAAACAGCGATTATTTTATCATCAGGATCTGTAGTAGTTTGATTGCCTGTACTCTCAAAATAAAATTCGATATCAGGATTATCTGTTGTTAAAGTATAAACAATACTTGTTGGAGTAACATTTTCAGGGATATCTTCAAATACAGGCATATCCGATTCATACTCATTAAGGGGGCCCCCACATTCTACGTTATTTATATCAACAACATAATCCGAAGAAAAATCTTGCCAATTAATAGTATAAAGTCCAAATTTATCAAACCAAACCTCTCCAATATCTTTAATGGAACCCTTGATTTGGTATGAACCAGTAGATGGAACATTAAAAAAAATAGTTAAATGTGTCCAATCTTTAGTTCCGGATATAAAATCAGAACTTAAACTAATCACACCATCTCTCCATACTCCTAAACATACACCACCGCTCTGAACATCCTTTAATTTCGCCCACCCTTCGAATACATAATTATTACCAGGATATAAAGTTCTATATTGTTCTAAAAGAGTAAGAACCCACTGGCCATTAATTAATCCCCCTTTTTGATACATTTTAATCCAAAATGATCTGATACCATCTAAAGCAAAATCAGTAACTATACTATAGCTTGGACTGTTTCTTCTTATAAGCATATTCCAATATAGAGGCATATTGCCACTAGGGGTTTCAAAACTCCCGTTTAATAATACATTACCACTAGCCTTAACATATTCATTACCAACAACTGTTTTAGTAACAGTATAATTAAACTTTCTTCTGGGATAAACAATGGTTGTACCTGCACTACGATTATTATCTACAATAATATCAATATATTTACTACTCAAATTATTAACAGAATCCTTTGCTTCAATCTTTAAATTATAAACAAAATCATCTGCAAAACTACCATTCTCATCTTTACCATCCCACACTATATTATATTGCAAACCGGCATCTTTATTTCCCTGATCTAATACTTTCGTAATACCAACGCCTGGTTTAATAACATTAATAACAACTTCACTATCTTCAGAAATAGAATAATCTATCTGTGTATTATCTTTCAACCCAACACTTGAAAGTTCATCAGGAGAAATATATTTATTAAAATCAGGTCCTAAAATAAAACTAATTTCTGGAGGAGTAGTATCTACTCTTACTGGTAAAATAATTTCCTTATAATCACCTGTTATTAATTGAGAAGCACTAATTTTAATATAATAGATACCATCCACTACTATTGAATTTTCATTATTTTCACCACCCCATTCCTCATTATAAATTCCTTTAGCTTTATCAATATTATCTAATAAAGTTTTTATTAATGTTATTTCATCAAATACTGTTGAAGAATTATAGATATTTATACTAATCTTAGCTTGCTCAGTTATCTCATAATTTATAATTGAAGAATTAAATGAATTATCATTCGGGTTAATAACCGGCAAAGATAAACTATAATTTAAAATATCAAAATCTAAAAAATCCACTGCTATCTCTACATATTTCTTATCACTTCTAATACCGAAGCTATTCACAGCCTCAATTACAAAATAATAGATATCATCTTCAACTAAATTACCATCAACTTTTCCATCCCAATTAATTGAATAGCTGCCTGCTGCTTTTTGAACATCATCCTCCAAAGAAATTACCTTCTGATATTCATCACCAACTTTCCTCTCAATACTAATATCAACCTTACTATCCTCATTAATACTATAATTTAAAATAGATTCATTATGCGAAGGATCAATAATCTGTGGATCAATAGAATCAATATTAATTTCAGGAGGACTTTTTATTGTTACATTAAGATTTTTAATAACTGTATTATATGCTCCATAAGCAGATTTTGCCTTTATCATTATAGTATAATCACCTTCCGGGACAGCAATGCCATTATGCCCCTTACCGTCCCATACAACCATATGATCAACAATACCTGTATACTCATCTGATAAAATTCTCTTAACCTCACTTCCAGATGAATTTTTTACAATTATATTCATTTTAGAAGTAATAGCCAGCGTATAAGATATTTTTGTTTGTTTTACATTTACATCCTCACTTATTGGCGAGAATATTATAGGTTCAACATTAGGAGTAAGTATATCGGTACCAATATAATATATCTGTACACCTGTTTTCTCAGTAATAACTGCTGTTCCTCTTTCTCTCAAAATAGCAATATCCCTTGGATCGTCAAATTGATTTGGACCAGATCCCTGTTCACCAAATGAGTATATATAATTTAAATCCTCGTCAAATACATGGATTTGACAATTATTTTTATCTACAGCATAAATATTACCATAATAGTCTGATTCTAATGAGAACAAATCTGGATTTTGTATTCCTAATTCTTCAACATCTTTAGTTTTTTCTAATATCCCGGAAGAAGAATATTTATATATAAATCCTTTTATTGTAGATGCATAAATATAATCATTTTCTCCAATAGTTATTCCATAAACTACTTCAGAAGGATACAAAACATTTTGTGTTCCATTTAAAAAAGAGTTTACAGGATTACCATTAGGGTCAAATTTTAGTATTCGCTTATTGCCTGTATCAGCAACATAAATATTTCCAGAAGAGTCTAAAGCACAATATCTGGGTCTCTTTAATTGTCCCTGACCAAAAGAATTGATATAAGAAATATTTCCTTGAGTATTTTGAAAAATTGAAACTCTATCATTACCATATTCAGTAATATAAATCTTGCCATCTTCAGTTACTTCTATACCATAAGGTTGTGATAACTGACCCACTCCTGCCCCCGTAGAACCAAAAGTCAAATAATCTATATCACTTAAGCTATAAATAACTCGATTAACAGTGCTATCAACTAAGTATATAGTAGGATCATTCACTCCTGTATTAGGGGCTTTTACTGATGGATTTAACTTTGTTATTGCAAATCCATAAGGACAATTATATGCTTTATACCCAAGATATCCTATAACATAATCATGATCAATCTTTGTATCTAAAATAAAATTGTTAGCTTTTTTTATTCCGTATACATCATAGATAAGTAATAAAATAAAAATCAATATAAAACTAATTTTTTTTATAATCATGATTATATCCTGCATGCATTATTATAATTAATAATACAATATAACCCATATATTATTGAAAATAAGTATCTGATATTAATACCATTATCATAACCGATGGTAAAATTTTTATTAATACTTGCATTTGAGGCTAATAACAATAATAGTGAAAAAATAATTATTAATAAAATATCAATTTTTATCATATTGCTATAATTAATTATTTATAAGATTCAAATGAATTAAGAATTTATTTTTCATTTTTTATAAACCATTTCTGAAATTCTTTAATAATTTTATCATTTTTGCTGTATA
>SDBV01013883.1_pt1 | contig 10203 bp, 10 predicted proteins | sample 2277081 | NCBI WGS metagenome assembly SDBV01 (sample SAMN10402039, study PRJNA504765) | marine sediment metagenome | isolation source: marine sediment core GS10_PC15, 223 cmbsf | place: Arctic Ocean: Southern Knipovich Ridge | collected 2010 | reverse complement strand
TTTTCAGTAGCAGATCAAGAAGTCCAATCCGTACCGATACGTCCAGCATTGAAATGGGTTCATCAGCGATTATGAGTTTAGGCTGCAGGATAAGTACTCGACCGATTCCCACCCTCTGCCGCTGCCCTCCGCTTAAGAGAATCGGAGACCTGTCCCAATACCTGTCAGGATCCAGTTCAACCTCTTCCAGGGTTTTTCTAATCATCTCATTCTCTTCATCAACTGTTTTTACGAGTTTATGTATTTGAACTGTCTGGCGAAGAATATCACTTACCGTTCTCCTCGGATTCAGAGAGCCATGGGGATCCTGAAATATCATCTGCATTTTCCGTCTGAGTTTTTTCAGGTCTTTCCCGCCGAGTTCGGTTATATCAGTATCGCCATAATAAACAGAGCCGCTTGTAGGCTCAATAAGCCGTAAAATGGATCTGCTCATGGTCGACTTCCCGCATCCACTCTCACCCACAAAGCCAAGTATCTCTTTATCATTTACCTGAAAACTGATATTATCTACAGCTTTGATGTATTTGCTCTCTGTCTTTCTTAAAGCACTGAAGAATCTTGCCTTAACAGGAAAATATTTGGTCAGGTTCTCAACTCTTAATACTACTCTTTCACTCATTCCTGACTCCATAAATGGCATGCTATTCTAGAATTATTTTTCTTAATCAGTTCAGGCTCTTTTTTCCGACAAATATCCATAACACGTGAGCACCTTGGATGAAACTTGCATCCGCTCGGTGGTTCAATCAAGTTGGGGGGAGAGCCCGGAATACTTACCAGTTTTTTCTTTTCCCCTTTTATGCTCGGATAGGAACTTACGAGGCCTTCACTGTATGGATGCATCGGATTCTGGTAAAGGGAGACTGTACTTGCCTCTTCCACAATCTTACCACCGTACATCACGACGACACGATCACAGGTTTCTGTAATCACTGAAAGATCATGGGTAATCATAATTATTGGAAGATGTACTTCATCCCGGAGTTTCCCTAAAAGTTCCAATAACTGCCTCTGCACAATAACATCGAGCCCCGTAACGGGCTCATCCATAATCAGTAAATTGGGATTACAGGCCATTGCAATTGCAATCATTACCCGCTGTTTCATGCCGCCGCTAAACTCATGGGGATAATTTTTTATTCTATCCGAAGAAATTCCTACATGTTCCAGAGCCAGTTTCGTTCGCTCCCAAGCCTGGTCCCTGGAAATTTCTTCATGTTCGATAATTTCTTCGGCGATTTGCCTGCCGATTGTCATTACCGGATTAAGGGCATTCTGGGCGGCCTGGAAAACCATTCCAATTCGGTTCCCCCGCAGCTTTCTCATTTCTTCCTCAGATAAGAGCAAGAGGTCTTTACCGTTAAAATAGATCTGCCCTTCCTTAATTCGGCCCGGAGGTGTCACAAATCTCATCAAAGCCGAAACAAGAGTCGATTTACCGCATCCGGACTCACCGATCAGCCCGAGAGTTTCCATCTTATCAATGCTGAAACTTACATCATCTACTGCTTTTACTTCACCTTTTCGAGTGAAATAGCTTATAGTAAGATTCTTAACTTCAAGTAATGCCAACTATACCCACCTTTTTAAAGTCCTCGAATTTCTCTGTATCCGGGCTTCATAATATCACTTATAGCGGTTCCTAAAAATGTGAATCCGAGGATCAGGGATACAATACAGACTATCGGCGGAATCACCCAGTATAATGCACTGGACATTGCTCCGGATTCAAAAGCGAAATGAAGCATCATTCCCCATGTCATAGTAGTGGGGTCCCCAAGACCCAGAAAACTTAAAACCGATTCGGCATATATGGCCCAGGTAACCATCAGAACTGTCTGTGCAAGAATAAGGGGAATAACATTCGGGAGTATTTCTCTGAAAATCAGGTATGAGTTGCTTGCCCCGATGCATTTGGAAGCTTCGACGAAAACTCTTTCTTTGAGGGACAGCACCTGTGAACGTACAACTCTGGCGGTAGTCGGCCAGTTAACAATACTGACAACCAGGATAATATTCCAGATACTGGGGCCGAGTACAGCAGCAAGAACTATCATTAATGGAAGCTCAGGAAGCATCATGAAAAAATCGACTACTCTCATCAGGATTTCTTCAACTTTGCCGCCGTAGAAACCTGCCATCAGGCCGACGAAAGAACCGATGAGAATTGAAAAAAGGCCGGACAGAGCGCCGATTGAGAGAGACATTCGGGAACCGTAAATTACCTGGCTCCATATATCCCTCGCTAGATCATCCGTCCCAAGCCAGAACTCGGCTGAAGGAGGTTTTAGAAGGTTTATTACTTCCCCTGATCGCACGGGGTCTGTCGTACGGAGAATGGGTGCAAAAACCGCAAAAAACAGGAAAAGTAAAAATATGATAATACCGGCCCTTCCCATTCGATGGTTGAAGAGAAGCATGAAAAACTCTTTAATAGTGTTAATTGTCCTTTTAATTTTATTCATCCTATGTTTCTGCCCCTCCCCTCTTAATCCGGGGATCGATATATCCGTAAATAAGATCCACAAAAAGATTCACAAAAACAACTGAGATCGCAAAGATCAGGAAAACACCCTGTAAAAGAGGATAATCCCTTTTCATGACTGCTTCGTAGATAAGCCTGCCTATCCCCGGCCATGAGAAAACTGTCTCCACCTCTATCACTCCGCCGATTGCAAAAGCAAAATTTATCCCTGACATGGTGATGACTGGAAGCAAGGCATTCCTGAGAGCATGGTCTTTGAGGATCGACTTTTCCTTGAGCCCTTTAGCCCTGGCAGTAAGGATATAATCTTTCCCCAGAACATCGACCATTGAACTTCTCGTGAGTAATACATACTCACCGATATACCAGAAAATAATCGATATCGCAGGGAGAACCAGGTGCCATCCCACATCCAGGATATACCTGAATCCGGTAAAACCGGAGGCAGCTGTCGCCATACCGCCCAGAGGGAATAAAGTAAAGACGAATGCAAATATCAATAGCAATATGAGGCCTAAAGCGAAGGAAGGAACGGAATATACTGCCAGCGAAACACTGACAATAATTTGATCAAACCGGGAACCACTCTTCCAACCGGCCAATGCGCCAAGGCTTACTCCAGCCGCAATGGCGATTACAAGTGATGTAAGAACCAATATAAGTGTGTTGGGAACACGCTCCGCGATAACCTGAATAACCGGCTTTTTATGAGAAAATGAAATCCCCATGTTCCCCCTGGAGAGTTCCTTCATATACGAAAGGAATTGGATTCCAAGAGGCTGGTCCAGGCCAAACTGCTCTCTGATAATCTGCATCTGTTCGGCCTTTATCCTTGGATCGCCAAACATCATTCGAACCGGATCACCCGGGGCCATCCGAAAAATTATGAAATTTACACAGGTTATTAAAAAAACTGTCATAACAGCAAAAATCAGTTTTTTTACTACGAAGCCAAAATATTTTTTTGCAGGCACTTCCTTCCCCTCTTCTCAATCTTTTTGAGAACACTGTTTTATTTAGTTTGATTATAATATACCGGGATTCGCAATCTGTAAAAGTATTTTTTTCCTGAATTCGAAATATATCATACGTATATCACTGATGTCAGATCACCGTTTATTGATAACAGAATTTCACTCATTATATCAGGCAAAAAAGGTATAATAGAATCCCGGGTATTGAATTCCAAGTTGACAGAACAAATTTCCTGTGCTTAAATAACACTACATGAATTCCTTGAGCAGTCAATAATAAATACGTAAAGGAGAATAAATTGGCAGATAAAATAGTTACCAGGATGGGCGATGGCGAAAGGGTTTTTTTGAATCCGAAAGATCTAAAAGAAGATATTGCTCTCGGATCTGAAGATGCCGCAAACAAGGGGAATATTCCGAAACTGAACAACGAAGAACTGGATCAGCTTTTTGAAATATTCGCGGAGCCGAGCCGGACAGTAAGTGTACCTTATGGACATGAGCTTATTATGACTGACGACGGGATTGGTGAAAACCTCTCAGCCAGCGAGACTGATGGCGGCGCGGGCATTCAAATTGGCAGGCTTTCGGCACTCCTTACTTATGAACGGGCCATTGCTGCAGACACCGCGTCGATGGGGAATGAAGATTACAGTTTCAAACCTGTAAAAGCGATCATCGATTTTGAAACGCAATCATACTTTACCATATCTCAATCCACTACTGTGCCTCTATTTTATGGGGCCCAGCCGAATCTGGGACTTTATTTTCAGCCCGATGGGCCGTTTCCTAATCCAGCGGACTTGTTTCCCCTGGGAAAGATAGATGAGGCGAGAAAATCTCAGGAAGATGCCGCGAAATTATTGAAGAAAGATATGGTTTTCGTCGGGAAAAGACTCTATAACATGGGCTGTGAAGGCCTTAATTTCGACACCGCCGGGTCTGCCGGAGATGCTGATTTTCATGCAACTCTTGAGGCAGTAAGAGAACTAAAAAAAATCTGCCCGGATATGGCAATGATAATTGGAATGGCATCTGAGTTTGTACTGGGCATGCATGGACAGATGGAATTTGACGGGAAGCAGCTTGCCGGAATGTTTCCCCACAAACAGGTGAAGACAGTCGAAGCAGCAGGTGCCGATATCTTCGGAGTAGCGGTAAATGTCAATACCACCGAAAGTGTACCGTGGAATCTGGCAAGGGCAGTCACTTTTGTCAAGGAGACAGTAAACCAGGCAACAATTCCGGTTCATCCGAATGTCGGTATGGGCGTCTGCGGTATTCCGATGATGGTAGCGACACCAATAGACTGTGTGAGCCGGGTAGCGAAGGCACTGGCTTTGATCGGTAAAGCCGATGGGTTGTAGCTGGGTGTTGGTGATATGTTCGGTATGCCGATTGCACATATAATGGCTGCAGGAATGGGTGGCATGCGCTCCGCCGGAGATCTGGTGGCGTGGATGCAGATGACCCGCAGAATGAAACTGGCCGAAGCCAAACAGTATGTTGCAGATAAACTTGGTATATCGATCCTCGACCTTACAAATGAAGAGGTGATGTTTCCTCTTCGTGAAAAACTTGGAATTGGAATTGTTACAGCCAAAGCCGGGGGGCCTATGGGTTTAAGAGCTAAAGTAAGAATAGCCGAATTGCTTGATATTGAGATAAATTCGGTAAATTTGTTTAGAAAGACATGGAATTTTTAATTTGAAATTTTAAATGGGGAGTGGATCGATTTAGTGATCGTATGGACTCTAAACCCATACAGCCGGGTGCGACACCCGAACTCCTCGCCTTTTTAATAAAAATTCTTTAGTATAAGAGTTTAGCATTCACAATAATTCTATTGTGATCACTCTTAAATACATTTTCCTCCGACTGGCAACACAAAACTGATTCAGGTTCATTGAAAAACCACAAAACAGGATAAATTGATATGGTATGGACAGAGAGTCAGTTAAAACGACTAAAAGAATTAAAAGCCGGCAGCAATGCTATAAATAGGGATTTCCAGGATACCGGTGAACGGAATAAAGCCTTTTTAATACTCGAAAAAGAACTTGTCAGAGTCCAGCGTACTCTGATTCAGCAGTTCCAGGGCACCAACGACCTACCGGTCCTATGCGCCCTGGAAGACACGCTGTCAAAAACTCTGATAGAACACGATTTTTCCCGGGTTGTAACACCGACAATCATGTCCAGGGGGCTGCTTGAGAGAATGTCCATAACCGAAGATCATCCTCTCTTCAGCCAGGTTTTCTGGCTGGGCTCAGACCGATGTATGAGACCGATGCTTGCACCCCATCTCTATTATGTTCTTGTTGATCTGCTTCGATTATGGGAACATCCGGTGAGAATTTTTGAAATTGGAATGTGTTACAGAAAGGAGACAAAGGGTGCCCGGCATGCAGGGGAGTTTACCATGCTGAATCTGGTCGAAATGGGCACCAAACCGGCTGACCGAAAAGAGAGACTCAAGGAATTGGCCGATCTTATCACCAGTGCCGCAGGGATTAAGGATTATCATCTGGACAGGGAGGAATCAGCCGTCTATGGAGACACAATCGATGTAGTCGCCGGTGAGGAGAACCTGGAACTTGGCTCAGCTGCATTCGGGCCCAACCCTCTTGATAAATCGTGGAGGATTGATGTACCATGGGTCGGTATAGGTTTTGGGCTTGAACGTTTGCTTATGGTTTCCAAAGACAGCACTTCCATAGCTCCATGGAAGCGGAGCCTTACATACCTGAACGGTATAAAACTCAATATTTAACACTACAAGAAGAGGATGGTATGAAAAGATTAGAATCTATTTTAGATAAAGCTGTTTCCGGAACATCCCTTGAATCGAACGAAATAAGAGATCTGTTGAATATCCGTGAGAAAAGAGATATGGATACCCTTTTTGAAACAGCAAGGGTAATTCGAAATAAGTATTTTGATAACAAATTATTTCTCTATGGTTTTCTTTATATCAGCACTTACTGCAGAAATGACTGCAGCTTCTGTTCCTTTCGCCGATCAAATAAAAACACCTGTCGATACAGGAAAGAATCACCTGAAATTGGGGAGGCGGCACGAAAACTGTTTGAATCAGGCGTGCATCTCATAGATCTCACAATGGGAGAAGATCCCTTCTATTTCCAGGATTCAGGCTCAGATTCATTTATGGAGCTTATCAAAGACGTGAAGAAGGATACCGGATTGCCGGTGATGGTATCTCCGGGGGCGGCACCAGATGAGTTTCTTGCAAAACTTGCTGACGCGGGGGTATCGTGGTATGCCTGCTATCAGGAAACGCATGACAAAACTTTATTCAGCAGTTTACGGGAAGGCCAGGATTACAATAAAAGGTTAAACACAAAAGTCATGGCTCACAAGCTGGGCATGCTCATTGAAGAGGGAATATTATCGGGTGTAGGTGAAACTACTGAAAACATTGTACAGTCCATTGAATCGATGAGGCTCCTTGATGCAGATCAGGTGAGAGTAATGCGTTTTGTTCCCGGCTGCTGCATCCCCTTGGAATCATTTTCCGGACCTGCCCTTGCGGAACCGTTAATCATCGCAGTATTGAGACTGCTTTTTCCCGATAGATTGATTCCTGCATCTCTGGATGTTGAGGGATTAGATGGGCTAAAAGCCAGACTCATGGCCGGTGCAAATGTAGTGACATCCATCGTACCTGCAGGGCTTGGTTTGTCCGGTGTGGCTCATAGCAGCCTTGATATTGAATCCGGGAAAAGATCTGTGGAACAGGTACTTGATATTGCATTATCCTGTGGACTTGTACGGGGATCACAGAAAGAATATTCGACATGGATAGACCGCAGGAAGAAAAATTTATGCGGGTTTTAATTGCTGGAGGTAAACTTCAGGGGGTGGAAGCTTCATATCTGTCTCAAAAGTGCGGATTTGAAACTATATTAATCGATAAAAATAGTTGTGTCCCCGCGAAAAATATTTGTAACAGGTTCATTCAAATGGACATTTTTAACAGGGACCGATTATCTTCTCTGCTGAATGAAATTGATATTGTGATTCCTGCGTTGGAAAATCATCAAGCCCTGTACGAATTATCCGCCGCCTGCGAAGATGCGGGTGTAGTTATGGTATTTTCCAATTCCGCATATGCTCTCTCCTCTTCGAAAAAAAAATCAAACGCTCTTTTTGAAAAGTTAAAACTGCATGCTCCCAAATCCTGGCCTGAATGCTCATTTCCAGTACTGTCAAAACCATCCTTCGGCAGCGGAAGTAAAGGGGTTGGAATATTTCATAATGATAAAGATTTGCAAAGCTATCTTTCTAGCAGTCAACCTGAATGTGGTGTGGTAATCGAGGAATATGTGCAGGGAAGACAATATTCCCTGGAAATAATCGGTTTCAACGGCGAGTATACATGCCTTCAGGTTACCGAGTTGGAAATGGATGAAATTTTCGACTGCAAACGCGTAATTACTCCGTCGGGATTATCCTCCGGGGCAATCGCCGCATTAGAGGAAATTGCTCTTTTGATTGCCCGGGCAGTAGAACTGAACGGAATTATGGATGTAGAAGCAATCTATTCCGATGGTGAATTTATAGTATTAGAAATCGATGCCCGGCTGCCGAGCCAAACACCAATTGCAGTATTCTGGTCAACAGGATTTAATATAATTGAAAATCTGGCGAGTGTCTTTCAGGGCAAGGCTATAAGAATGGCCGCCCCTTTTTCAAAAACAGTGGTACTGGAACACTTAAAAATTCACAATGGTACCCTTGAGATTTGCGGAGAACATATTATGACAGAAGCCGCTGACCTGCAGGTCCACCACGGATTTTTTGGAGCTGATGAAGCATTGAGCGATTATCGGCCGGGAAAAAATGTATGGGCAGCGACCATAATTGTTAAAGGAGAAAACCGGAGGGAGGCAATGTCAAAAAGAGAAGAAGTAATTGAACGGATCAGGATGCAATTCGGAATAACACATTACCGTGATTCATCTCCAAATTTACCGGGGATGATACCCGAGACAGGAAAACATGCAAATGGCTAAAGAGAAAAAAATAAACCAACGCTATTACCGGAAAAAAGTCGATCTGTATCTTCTTATTGATAAAATCAAGATCTGGCCGTCGAGACGGGGAGTTCTCCATGGAATCAAATGTGTAAACAAAATCGGAGAGATGGTGGAAATTGTCACTCATTGTAATAAAACATTCAAGATCTACAATTCCCGGAACAGCCGCGCTGCCAGATGGCTAAGAAACAAGTGGTTCAGCGATGTCTGTTCTGAATGCGGTATACCCACATGGAAACTGGAAAAATATTCTGCTACTCATTTTAGTAGCAAGTACGGATCCAGCCTACAGAAAACAGATGATGGAGAATCCAATAGTCCGTAAATTTCCGGTTAAAAAAAGTTTCATCAATGGGGTTTTGTCATGATGCCTGCCATACACTTTTCGCCCCGTTTTTCATCATCGTTGTTGCAGTTACTTCTTAAAATCATGATTGTCTGATAAACCAGTACCAAAATCAAAGATTTCTTTTTCATAACTTGTAATTATGGAAGTCTCAGCTCTAAGTATCCCTTTGATCTTCCCGATTTTTTCGTGCAGTAATATGTGCATATCGTCCAGAGATTTTACTATAAAATCAATATCAATATCCGAAGTTCCGGTCATCAGAGCTATATAAGTGATCTCCCGGAATTTTTTTAATTCCTCGATGACACTTTTCAATCTGTTTATACTTACCTGGAGTTTTATATTACCGGTAAAAGCAAAGCCAAGTTTGCGCGGTTCACATACTGCGACTATAGAGATAACCTCATTCTTTAGAAGTCTCTGTATTCTGGTTCTGGCTGTCGCCTCAGAAAGGCCCAATTCTTCAGCTATTTTGGTATAGGGCATCCGCCCGTCCTTTTGCAGAAAACATATGATATCAGAATCTACTTTGTCAATCATTATAGTCACGGCAAAATTCTCCTCTATTTATTAATTACACTTTGTTTAACTTTATTTTTCAGTTTCGTCAATTCCCGTTCAATATCATCGGATAACGGCTGGCTTTCATAAGAGGAGAGCATTGCATCGGCTTTATCTCTCATCTCGTCCGCAAGTTGAGGCTTACCCTTTTTAATCCAGGTCTCGTAAGGTTCGTGTAATCCAGTATCACTCATGTACCACTCACCAGAACGTACGGCCTTCACCGTTGATTCTTCAGAAGTGAAATGCCCCCCGGGGCCGACAGAAGCGACCACCTCCTCCAGCCATTTTTCATCAGTGCTCAGGATTCCGCGATGGGCCTGTTTACACCTTCTAAAAACTTCAACATCTATTAGGAACTGCTCTAAACTTAAAACCATGGAGCCTCCCAAAAGCCCTGGCCCGACCATGAGGTCCGGCCAGGATAGGGCGGTTAGTAATCCGTTCTGAGCCCTCTCATATCCGCTTTGAATGGAAGGAACGTAATGACTGCTCGAAAAACCTGATGATTCAGCCGGAAGCTTATAAAACCGGGCCATTTCTGTCTCCGCTGCTCCAAGTATACCATTCTCCACTGCTCCGCTATAATAGCCACCGTTGCGAGGATCCATGAGGGTAAAAGCAGGTGCATAAATAAAGGGTGTTCCGGGAGCAGCCGCCTGTATCAGGCATAACATGGCAAGCACTTCACAGTTACCAAGAATAACTGTGGATATCATGCTCCCGGGAGCCGTGGTTCCCATCAGAGGCATGGGCATGACAGCGACAGGG
>SDBV01013882.1_pt1 | contig 10203 bp, 7 predicted proteins | sample 2277081 | NCBI WGS metagenome assembly SDBV01 (sample SAMN10402039, study PRJNA504765) | marine sediment metagenome | isolation source: marine sediment core GS10_PC15, 223 cmbsf | place: Arctic Ocean: Southern Knipovich Ridge | collected 2010 | reverse complement strand
GTGATGGGATTTGCGGAGTCGCTGGCTCCATTTTTTCCCGAGATACCCAGCCATTGGCTCAGCATGGGAACACTAGCTGTGATTACAGCCATCACCTTTACCTCGGTCAAAATAGCGATGAAGACCCAGCTAGCCATTTTTTTCGTCTTGATGATCTGTTTTCTCTCTTTATTCCTTGGGGGGGATGCTCCTGTTCCCACTGAACCTCTGGCCCCTGTTTCTTCCGTCCCTTTTTGGGCCATTTTTGCCGTCTTCTTCCCTGCTGCCACGGGTATAGAAGCGGGGGTGGCTATGTCGGGAAACCTGCGTAATCCCAGGCGATCACTGCCCATTGGGACGATTGCCATCATTGTTATCGCTTGGATTCTCTATTGTTCCATCGCGATTTTTTTATGGAACCATGCCACCCCCTCTGTCCTAATCAGTAACCCTTTGATTATGCAGAAGATGGCTAAGATCGGAACCTTGATCTTTTTAGGCATCTGGGCTGCGACGCTCTCTTCGGCACTCGGTTGCTTGATGAGTTCAGCGCGAACTCTGCAGGCGCTTGCTAAAGATGGGGTCTTCCCAAAATTGCTCTCTGAGGAAAATGGAAAAATGAGAGAGCCTCGCAGGGCAACCCTTGCCTGCGCTCTGGTTTCTCTCCCCTTTATCTATTTTGGAACGATCGACGCCGCTCTACCCATCCTCTCCATGTTCCTTTTGATCGCCTACGGCATGCTTAACCTAGCAACTGCCGCCGAAGAGTTTATGGCTCAACCCAGCTGGCGCCCGACCTTCCGCACCCCCTGGCCTCTCTCCTTAGCCGGTGCGCTTCTCTGCTTTATCGCCATGCTCATGATCAATTCAGGAATCTGCATGATTGCTCTTAGCTTTGTGGTCCTGATCTATCTGATCATGAAACAGCGTAATGTATCCACCTCTTGGGATGATATTCGAGAGACCGTCTATCTCTTCTTCTCCCGCTTTGCTATCTATCGCCTAAGCGAATCTAAGCTTGCAGTGCGCTCATGGCGCCCCCATTTTTTGGTCTTTTCTGAGACGCCCACGCAACTCTCTAAACTCATGCACATCACAGCTGCCATCACACATAGGAAGGGCTTTTTGACCGTCGCCTCCATCTTTACGGGTGACCATGCCGAGCTTGAACAGGCCGAGAGATGGAAAGTAGCTCTCCAGGACCATCTGAAAAAAAATGATATTCACGCGCTTGTAGAATTTAACCTCGGCAATGACATGCTCTCAGGAGCGCGCAAATTCATCATCTCTTACGGGTTGGGACCACTCACTCCTAATACCGTCGTTTTAGGGGAAGCATCGTCAGATGAAACTGCTTTTAAAGACTACTTTGAAATCATCCGCCTATCGCTAGAGCAGCGCAAAAATGTCCTCATTATCAGAGAGCTAGAGATCGCATTTAAAAAAAGCAGCTCACGGGAAGTTGAGATCTGGTGGGACGAAGAGTCTAAGGATACGAGCTACTTGATGATGATGCTCTCTTTCATGCTTCAAAAACACCCCAAATGGAAACGCGCGCATATCCAGCTTAAGAGCCTTGTTCCCACGAAACTAGCGCAAGAGCAGAGAGAGGAGTATTTTCAGGAATTTCTCTCCAGTGCGCGGCTCAATATTACACCGAAGGTCTATGTCAGAGAGCAGCCCAATTTTTCTACAGATAGTGACCTGATTTTTCTAGGTATGCGAGCGCCGGCAGAGGAGGAATCACCAGAGGAATATAGCGCCTACTACCAAGCTTTGATGCAAAAGACCAGCCATCTGAAAGCGGTCGTCTTCGTCATATCAGCAGAAAGGCTAGAACTCCAAGAGCTCTTCGATTAGATAGTCGGCCCTGAATAAGTAAGCTCTCCCTATGAGAAAAATTTGCACCCCTCTATGAGATGTTCGCTGTCAAAAATTGCAAGAAAGTGAGACTTCTCCTTCCAAAACCTTGCAAATTTTTCCAAGGCGAGAGCATACCTTCGATCGCCCTATCAACCATGAAGTGCGCTCATTTTTCAAACAAAAAATTGCGATGCGCGATGAGGCCAACCCCAAAGTGGGTTGGCTGAAGAGGAGAAGCGGTTTTTTGGAAAAAGGACGATTTTGCGGCGGAGGGACTTTTTCAGGGTCGACTAGATAGCGTCTTTGTCCTTAAACCTGTGGTTGCTTCAAGCTATCGATGGAAAAACAAAGATTAGATGGCAATCACAGGTTAAAAAGAAGATTGCCCAGGATAGGACTCGAACCTACACACCTCGCGGCACCAGAACCTAAATCTGGCGTGTCTACCAATTTCACCACCTGGGCATCAGATATAAGGGCCCAATTTAACGACTTCTTCCCTTTTCGTCAACCTATCAGATGGGAATTTTCGCTTGGGGCTAGTCGTTGGGAGTGTAGACGGGGCTGATCTGAAAGCCCTCTTCTTTGACGGCGAAAATCACACGCGCAATGGACTCCCATTGCGCATTTTTATCAATGTGAAGGAGGACTTTGGTCCTCTCTTTTTCTTTGGGAAGCAATCCCAGCTCAGTCTGTCTTTTTAGCTCATACTGTATCGCTTCGACGCCATCGAGCAAGAATTCATTGAACTCAGTGACCCACTTATACTGCCCCTGGCCATTGACGCTGAGGAGCACGGTATGTCCTCCCTTCCCTTCATTCAACGAGGGTGGCGGAGTTCTCGATTCCATCTGTACCAGATTGATGTCGCTATCATAAAGCGCAGTACGCGTGACAGCGAGCACCGCAAAAACAGCGAGAATCAAAAAGAGGAAGTCCACCATGGGTGCTAGATTGAGGTTTTTCTCGTGCTTGAGCTCTTCATCAGGGATGAGGCCTAGGGAAAAGTCATCGTTCATTAGGAATGCTCCAAGTAGGCTGGTGCCCTTGTATCAATGAGGGCGGCGAAGGTCTGAGCCTCATTTTCAACGCTTGCCAAGATCTTTACGAGGCGATATTTAGCAATGGAATGGAGGATCATGGCCAGAATGGCTACAATCAGCCCTGCTACGGTTGTTCCGACTGAAATTCCCAATCCGTCAAAGAGAAGTGAGACGCTCTCTATAGAGCGGTTCAGGTCATAGAAAGCATAAAACATTCCCATAACGGTACCCAACAGGCCAAGAAGAGGGGAGATGATCGCGATTTCATTCAAAATGCCAATGCGTTGCCAAAAAGAAATGGTGGAACGTTTCCCTTCCGATTTCATCGTGTCAACCATCATATTCAGCCCATGCTTACGTGCAAGGATGCCTGAGGCAAGCATTTTGCAGAAAAAATGGCGCTCCTTCACGCAAAGATCGAGGGCCTCATTAAACTGGTTGCTTACAAGTTTAGTCCGCAGATCTTGGATGAGTTTTTTTGGGAGGAATTCAATGGAGCGGACGGTGAGCATGCTGTAGAGCCAGACGCAGACTGAGACCACAGAGAGGAAAAAAAGGATCGAATAAATGATCGGGGATCCTGCAAAAACTTGGCGCAAGTTAATCTCAAAAGCAGGCGAGCTCTCTCGAACCGCCTCATTGACCTTTTCGAGGGGTGCAATGGGAAGATCCTGAGCAATAAGAGCATCTACCTTTTCTGGAAGGGAGACCATTTCACTTGGAGTCTCATCTACCATTACTGCCGCCGCTGGAGCTGCAGAGATTTCACTAGGAGCTTCTTCCTCGAGGGGAAAATCTTCATCAAAAAAATCTTCGTCATCAAACGCCATCTCCTCTTCGAAGACTTCGTCAAACCCAAGCAACTCGACAGGCTCTTCCATAGATTGTGCCCATACGCAACAGATAGGGAGTAGGACCACCCATACCATCTTTTTCCAGCTCATATATCGTCGCTCCTCGTTTTAATGATGAAATTTTAACTCTATCAAGAGCCTCTTAAAACCTTCAATACTTTTCCCAAATGGAGAATGCCTTTATACTGTCTCTCCAATGAAGCCAAAAGATTTGAAATTTCCCTTTACCTGGGAAGCACGTACGCCGCGTCTTCTTTCCAAGGTGCTCTACGTGCCCCAGTATTATGACGCGCATGACTGGTGGCAGCGCCCCGCTTTTTCTGAGATTTTTGGACGTGGAGGCCCTGTCTCTGTCGAATATTGCAGCGGTCATGGCCATTGGATCCTCGAAAAGGCGAGAGCTGCCCCCGAGGTGCTCTTTGTCGCTGTGGAAAAACAATTTGAGCGCGTCCGCAAAATTTGGTCTAAAAGGGAAAATGAGGGGGTGGATAATCTGCTCATCGTCTGCGGCGAGGCAGAAACCTTTACCCGCCACTATCTACATCCAGGCGAGATCTCCAGAATCTACGTTAACTTCCCCGATCCTTGGCCCAAAGAGAGACATGCCAAACATCGTCTCATCAACCCCTCGTTTGTTGAAGAGCTCTCTCGGGTGGTGGCTGCCGGCGGTGAAGCTTTTCTTGCAACGGACGACCGCCCCTACACCGATCAGATGATCGCCTCCTTCATGAGTCACCCCGGCTTTAAAAGTGTGCTAGAGGCGCCCTTTTACTCTCACGATTTTGAAAATTATGGCAACTCCTGGTTTAAAACTTTATGGAAAGAAAAGGGACGAAAGACCCACTACTTGCACTTTCTCCGAAAGTAACACATCTCAAGGCTAGGCCCACCGATGATCTTGATTGGAAGTGGGACTCCGAAAAAAGGCAAATTTTTTGCTTTGATTTTGGGCTGGCAGCGGATTTTGACCCTTTTGACGAGGCGCTCTTTGCAGCTCATGCTCTCGCTCTAAAAGAATTTGAGGAAAAAATCCCGCTAGAAAATGTGGCCGGAGCACTGCTATATCATGGGCCGCTCGCCATGACCCTTGAAAAGACCCAGCTCTTTTCTGACTACTTGCACCGGCTTGGCTCTGAGCTACCTGCCGAAATCCCGATCTCTTGCCACTTTATACTCACAGGGGACGAAGAGCCGGCGCTACTGGCCCAACAGCTCTCCATGCGCCGCTTTGAACATTTTAAGCTGACTATTGAGGGTCATCTCCTTGGCAATGCGTTGCGGTCAAGCGCTGCCCCTTTAGGTCTTGTATTGCCTCAAGATGAGCTGTTGGAGCAGCCCGAGGTTCGGGCATCCTGGAATAGCCTTGCAGTGGGAATAGAGGAACCCTTTCGCATTTTGCCTGAAGAGCTCATCAACGAGCTCTGGTTTGGGATCGATAAGCTGATCGTTTTGGAAATCGGGCTGACAGACGTCGGCGTGCGGATGATTAAAGGGTTTGAAGCAACTGGAGGAGAGGTAAAAAGAAAATCGGAGTAGAGGGATTCGAACCCCCGACCCACTGCTCCCAAAGCAGTTGCGCTAGCCAAGCTGCGCTATACTCCGATTTAGGTCCCTGATCTTAGAGTATGGGGCTCTAAAAAACAATGAAAAGTTCTTGTCTCAGCCAACTAAATGTGTCATATCTTATTTATAAAAGGGAGCTACTACCATGCCGAAATTTGGGGAATTGTCTTCTGTTCAAAAGCTCTATGGCCTTGCGCAGGAACCCATTGATTTAACCAAGAAGGGAGTTGCCACACCGAAACGTATCGATAAATATCTCACCGAGGCGATGAACGTAAGGCTTTTCTATGGCATGGAGAGGGTCGATGACAAAGTCCTCGATGCTCTTTTTGAACTCGCATCTGAGACCGAGGCGATGGAAAAAATGCAGGCTATGCAAGCGGGCGAAGTCGTCAATAAAATTGAGGGTGTTGAAAGTGAAAATCGCCCAGCTCTCCACACGGCAATGCGCGATTTTTTTGAGGGACGAGTTGAATCTGCTGCCGCAAGTGAAGCCACGGAGCTGGCCTACGCAGAATGCGAGAAGCTTAAAGCTTTCCTGTGTGAAGTGGACGAAACTGAGCGCTTTACCAATCTTGTGCAGATTGGAATTGGGGGCTCAGACCTCGGCCCAAGAGCGATCTACATGGGGCTTAAGGCCTTCCAAAAGCCCGGTAGAACTGTGCACTTCATCTCTAATGTCGATCCCGATGACGCTGCAGAAGTACTTCATAACATCACTCTCTCCAAAACTCTTTTCGTCATCGTCTCTAAATCAGGGACGACACTTGAAACCCGCACTAACGAAGAGTATGTGAAAGAGCGTCTAAAAAAAGCTGGTCTCAACCCTCAGAAGCATCTGGTCGCTGTCACAGGAAAGGGGAGTCCTATGGACGATCCAGATAGCTATCTCCGAGCTTTCTATATCTGGGATTATGTAGGGGGACGCTATTCGGCAACTTCCATGGTGGGAGCGGTCACGCTCTCCTTTGCTCTTGGGATGGATCGTTTTCTTGATTTCCTCCGCGGCGCTCAAGCCATGGACAAACATGCCAGGACAGCACCCCCTAGAGAAAACCTACCTCTTACAGCTGCACTCTTGGGTATCTGGAATCGCAACTTCCTAAACCTTCCTACACTCGCCATCATACCCTACTCTCAAGCGCTTGTACGCTTCCCTGCGCACCTCCAGCAGCTAGATATGGAATCCAATGGCAAACATATCGATAAGCAGGGCACGCGTGTCGATTTTGAGACTGGACCCATCATTTGGGGAGAGCCGGGAACTAATGGCCAACACTCTTTCTACCAGCTCATCCACCAGGGAACCACCATCGTTCCTATCGAATTCATTGGGTTTATAGAAAGCCAGAATAATGAAGATGTGGTCTACCAAGGGACTAGCTGTCAGGAAAAGCTCCTATCGAACCTTTTCGCTCAGTCTATCGCCCTTGCCGTTGGAGAAAAAAGTGAAAATCCTAATAAGAATTTCGAGGGAAACAGGCCCAACAGTGTCCTCTTAGCCTCTCGTCTTGATCCTTACACCCTGGGCGCTCTTTTAGCTTTCTATGAGCACAAAGTGGACTTCCAAGGCTTTATCTGGGACATCAACTCTTTTGACCAGGAAGGGGTGCAACTAGGAAAGGTATTAGCACTCAAGATTGTGGATCAGTTTGCCACCAAACGATCTGGAAAACCGATCGATGAGAAGTCATTTCCTCTTGGACATGCTTATTTGAAGCATCTCTGAATCGCCCCTTGATCTACTGTAAAATGAGCATCTTTAAGCGTGGGCGCGGTCATGAAAATCTGTCCAAGCCCTTTAAGACTGTTTTGAAGAGCCTCCTGCCTTCTCGCATCCAAATGAACACCAAAATCATCAATACAAAAGAGGGGAGGAAGCGCAACCAGTGCTTTCAGCCGCTCCCATTCAGCAAAGCGCAAAGCTGCAAGAAGAGTTTGGCGCTGGCCAATGCTCGCAAAAGAGCGGGCTGGCTGACCATTGATCAAAAACTGCACTTCATCACGATGTGGACCATTTAACGTAGTTCCCAGATGCAGCTCGCGAGGACGCTCCCTCTGCAGCTGCTTAAGAAGAACTTCCTCACCAGCGAGGGTAAACGATGGAAAATAGGAGAGGGTAAGCTCCTCTTTTTTGCCTGAGAGCTTCGCCATCTGATTAGAAGCTAAAGGTTCGAGTTCTTCAAGGGCACTTTTGCGCTTGGCCATCAGATAGGCTGCAGAGTGTGCCATCGCAGTTTCCCAGGGACCGATTGCCTCCTCGCTCTTTTGGCGCAGCAGTTCATTGCGCTGCCGCATGGCCCTATGATAGCGGCCGAGGTGGTAAACATATTGAGGATCCGCCTGGGCAATGTGCATATTTAAAAAGCGGCGGCGCAGAAGTGGGGCTCCGTTGATCAGAGAGACATCTTCCGGGGCATAGAGAACAACGGGTAGAAGGCCCATAAGCGGTGCAAATTGGCCGCTTTTGGTCCCATTGATAAGAAGATGTTTCTCTGACCCATCAAAGGCGATGCGAGCTGTTTGCAAGACCCCCTCTTTTTCAAACTCTGCTTCTAGATAAAAGCCGCTGCTTTCCTTGCGGATTAGCTGTTTGAGATCATTGGTGCGAAATGAGCGTCCCGTGGAGAGAAAGAAAATCGCTTCAAGAAGGCTCGTCTTGCCCTGTGCATTGTCACCTACAATGCTGTTCACATCATCTGAAAAGGAGAGTGCCACCTCTTCTAGATTGCGGAAATTCTGGATATGGAGCCGTTTAAGAAACATTACCCATCGAGGCGCATCGGCATGATCACGAATTCCGCTTTAGAAGAGTCGGTGATCAGACCGGGATTGTAGGAATCGGTCACATTAAATTCGACGGTCTCATCTTTTGAGTGGCGGAGAATATCGATGAAATAGTGAGGGTTGAAGGCAATTTCAAGCTTGGGGCCGCTATAGTTTACAGGCATGCTTACTTTTCCTTCTCCGATCTCACCACTCGTTGCCGAAAGATGCAGCGCTCCTTCAGCAAAGGAAAAGCGCACAGCACTGCTCATCTCTGAGGTGAAAAGGGCCACCTGCTTTAAGAGGGCAATGAGCTCTTCGCGATGCAAAGTTATGGGTGTCTCGCCCTTTTTTGGAATTACTCTCGTCACATCGGGGTATTCTCCCGTAAGAAGCTTGGTGATGAGGAGCACAGGTCCCACTTCAATCCCAATTTTTTCCGGCATGATTGTGAGTTTGGCACTTCCTTCCTTGTCATCAAGGATCTTGGCCATCTCATCAACAGCCTTAAGGGGGATAATATAGGCTCCCGGCGCCCCTTCTTCTTCAGCGGGGAGCTGAACCTGATTCCTAGCAAGGCGCTTGCCATCTGTTCCTATGAAGGTGGCGTGAGAGTTAGCCTTTTGCATGAGAACGCCGTTGAGCACCTGGCGCGAGTCATCACGGGCTGCCGCAAAGGCTGTCTGATAGAGCATTTCTTTAAGCGATTCTTTCGTAAATTCCATGGTATGCCCCTCAGAAAGATCGGGAAAACTCGGGAACTCACTTTTATGCATTCCTTGGATTTTAAAGTGAGAGCTTCCGGCGTGAATCATTGCCGTCTCAGGGGCTGAGAGCTCAATTTCAATCTGCGGCGTTGTGAGCTCACGTACAAGCTGAAAAAGGCGACGAGCCGGTAGTGCTATAGCTCCCTCTTTTTCCACCTTGGCACTACATGACGCGCGCATGCTGACCGTCAGATCCGTTGCGCTTATGATGAGTTCATCGCCCATGAGTTCCAGAAGAATGTTAGCGAGTACAGGAATAGAGGGCTTTGCCGCCACTACACTTTGGATTTTTCCAATGAGCTCAACAAAGTCTATGCGATTAATAAGTGCTTTCATAATACAGCCATCCTTTTCGCACCAAAATACGTGATGTCCCTTACTCAAGTCAAGCTAAGACCTGTGATTGCTTTACATTAAAATGAAAATGGGTACAATATGATCTTTTTTACTGCGAGGAAATATCGTGCGTCAATCTAATCTTCTGCTCACCCTGTCATCACTATGTGCACTGTCAACTGGCTTTGCTGAGGACTGCTGCTGCCAAGAAACATGCTCTTATGAAGAAACCTGTTGCTCAGAACCTGACTGGGTGATTACCCCTTCAGCCGGACCTTGTGTCGATTGTGGTGCAGATGTTTTTGTAACCGCAGAGTTTATCTATTGGATTACTAGGGAAGACAACTTAGCTTTTGCGAAAACGGAAGACAAGCGGTTTACCGGGGAAAAAACGACAACAGAGCTGCCCGATTTTCGTTTTGAACCAGGCTTCAAAGTGGGCCTTGGTTATTTCAGCGATTGTGACGGGTGGGATCTCTATCTGAAGTATACTTGGTTGCGCACGCGAAATACCAATGCCTCCATATCCGGCAAGGATAACCTCGAAGTAGAAGACTACCTATGGGCTACCAACACCTACTTTGGCCTTGGCAACTTCATCATCTCAAAAGAATCCTTCGATTGGGAACATGACTTCAATGTTATCGATCTTACCCTGGGCCGCAACTTTTACGTTAGCCACTGCCTAGCTCTCCATCCAAGGATTGGTCTAAAGGGAAGCTGGCAAGCTCAAAGAGCCACTGCGAAGACTGAAGAGTTTTTTGTAAACATCCTCCAATTTACCCACTCCGAGGGAAAGCATACGAATGACTATGGGGGCGTTGGAGCAACACTTGGCCTCAACACGACTTGGGAATTCTCCCAGTGCTTTGCCCTCATCGGCGACTTTGCCCTTTCGGGTCTATGGGGTAAATTTACCAATACAAGTAAGGTGACCCTGACTTTTAACCATACTGACGAGCAAATAGTCCCTTACAATACCGGCTTTGACTTTTTCACACTGAAACATGTTTTTGAGTTCTTGCTCGGTTG
>SDBV01013881.1_pt1 | contig 10204 bp, 6 predicted proteins | sample 2277081 | NCBI WGS metagenome assembly SDBV01 (sample SAMN10402039, study PRJNA504765) | marine sediment metagenome | isolation source: marine sediment core GS10_PC15, 223 cmbsf | place: Arctic Ocean: Southern Knipovich Ridge | collected 2010 | reverse complement strand
ATGATTTTCAGAAGGGAAGATGCTCCAATATAGCCGGACGATTGCCGATAGACAATCGTCCGGGCTTAAAATTCGGTTCGACCGCCTCTGGTAGCAAACAGGGTACCGCCCAGAGTATGGCTCCGGCTCTTTCGGGTTTTAAGCTAACCAACGTTTACGTCGCCGATAATGTTTGACTTTTCGGAAATTTTTGCGGCCTTCACCGCTGATCCCGAGGTAAAATTCTTTCACGTCCTCATTATCGGAAAGCTCTTTGGCATCGCCATCCAGAACCACCCGACCATTTTCCATGATGTAGCCGTACTTGGCGTAGCGAAGGGCAATATTGGTGTTCTGTTCCGCCAGCAGAAAGGTCACTTTTTCCTTCTCGTTAAGCTGTTTCACGATCTCGAAAATTTCTTCAACCAATTGTGGCGCCAGCCCCATGGATGGTTCATCCAGCAGAATCATCGATGGTTTGGCCATTAATGCGCGGCCAAGCGCGACCATCTGCTGTTCACCGCCGGATGCGTACCCGGCCTGAACCTTACGGCGTTCCTTAATGCGCGGAAAATAGTTGTACACCATCTCCAGATCCCGGCCAATGGCCTCCCGGCCGTCTGTTCGCGTATAGGCCCCGGTGAGCAGGTTGTCCTCTACGGTCAGATGTTCGAAACAGCGGCGGCCCTCCATGACCTGAGTCACACCGCGTTTCACCAGTTCTGACGGCGTAAGCTGATCGACCCGTTCACCGCGAAACTCAATGGTGCCCTTGGTCACATCGCCGCGCTCGGCGCCCAGCAGGTTGGAAATCGCCTTAAGCGTGGTGGTTTTACCGGCGCCATTGGCTCCAAGGAGGGCGACAATACCCTCCTCGGTAACCTCCAGCGAAACACCTTTGAGGACCAGGATCACATGATCGTAAATCACCTCGATGTTGTTGACCGTTAACAGGGTGGTGGCCTTGCTACTCGCAGCCTGTTCCATTGGTTGACTCCCCATCCAGGTTGATTACTTTACAGTACAGTCGGAACCGTAGGAGTCTTTGCCATCACGAAACTCGATGCCCTTTTCCTTGGCATACTTGGCTGCGGAGGCCTCGACCATCGGCCGCACAATGGATTGGTCGGTTTCGATCCAATCGGTGATGACATTCCACTTCTTACCATCCCATTCCTGGAACTTAACATCCCCACCGCCCTCGTGGTCAAAACAGGAAACCTTGAACGGCGACATCAAGTTTTCAGCGCCCAGTGCCTTGATGACAGCGGAACTGATGTCCAGGTTTTCCATACCCCAGCGCATCTGCTCACCGGTGATACGCTTCCCTGCACCGAACTTCTTTTGGGCATTACGCATCGCCTCAATGGTGATAATGCCGGAGATCAAACCGCGGTTGTAATAGATCGTACCCACTCTCTTAGGTGTGATGTTACCTTTACCGGCGCTGTGGACGACATCAAGAATCTCCTGGATCAATGGAAAATCCGCTCCGGAGGGATGAAAGCCGGCAGCCACATATCCCACAGCCGCTTTACCCGCTGGAATCACATCTTCTTCCGCACCACTCCACCAGACCCCGACGATCTTCGTGACCGGAAAGCCGACCCGCGCAGCTTCCTTGAGGGCCGTCGGATTCATGACGCCCCATCCGCGCAGGATCACCCAGTCCGGCTTGAACCGGCGGGCGATCTGCAGCCAAGTGGCCTTCTGATCTAAACCGGGATGCGGAACCGGGTAGTGCTTTACGGTAAAACCGTATTTTTTAGCCTGAAGGTTCAGTACTGGAATGGTCTCCTTGCCGTAGCTGGATTCGTGATACAGGTTGGCGATTTTCTTGCCTTTGAGCTTATCCATGCCGCCCTCTTTAGATGCAATGTACTTGATCTTGGCGGTATTTTGACTCCAGTAATTTGTCACGATCGGGAAGATCCATGGGAACACCCGGCCGTCCGAAGCGTCAGTCCGCCCGTAACCCATGGACATTATCGGAATCTTATCCGCGGTGGCCCGCTCGATCAGCCGGTAGGTGATGCCGGTGGAGAGTGGTTGGACGATGGTGGCGCCTCCGCCCTTGTTCTTAAGCCGCTCATAACACTCCACGCCGCGATCGGAGTTATAAGCCGTTTCACATTCCTCCCATGTCAACTTCACGCCACCGACGCCGCCATCCCGCATGTTTATCAGGGAGTAATAATCTTCGATACCACCGAAGAATCCGGTGCCGCCGGCGGCGTAGGGACCAGTGCGATAAACCAGCATTGGAAAGAACTGTTCAGGTTCAGCCACTGCGGTGGCTCCCAGCGGCGCGATGGCGATTACTAAAGCCAGAAGAAACAATAAGGGTCTTGTCGTTTTCATTAAAGGCACCTCCATTCAGTTCAATGTTTAAGGGATGGTCGTTGCCTTGGCGGCGTGTTGGTGACGGAGCATCCCCGAAATCTCCATCGTTGGCATTCAGCTACGATCCACCGCCAAGTTCTAATGCGGAAACGGCCACAGGCGTAACTTCTCCTTGGTGATCTGCCAGAGTCGTGCAAAACCATGCGGCTCGATAATCAGAAAAAAGATGATCGCGCCACCGAAAATGATGAGCTCCAGATTTGACAATGTGTCGCTGGACAGGGTCCCCTCGCCTATGGTCGATGCCGTGATATTCAGCAAAACCGGCATCAGCACGATGAAAGCCGCCCCCAAAAACGATCCTAGGATGCTGCCCAATCCGCCGATGATGACCATAAACAGAATCTGGAATGAACGCGCCAGGTCGAATGCTTCGGTGTCGGCGTTGCCCATGTAGGTGAAGACGTAAAGCGCTCCGGCGACACCGCAATAAAAGGAACTGACTGCAAAGGCCATCAGCTTTGTTTTCAACGGACTGATACCGATGATCTCGGCAGCGATATCCATGTCGCGGATCGCCATCCAGGCCCGACCGGTGGAACTGCGCACCATGTTTTTGGCCAGCAGCGCCATGAACGCCACGGTGAACAGCGTCACCAGGTATTTTGTTTCAAGAGCGGCATTGGGTCCGGAGATCATGACATTGAGCGGGGCCAGAAAGGAAAGTGGCCCATCCTTTGTGGCCCAGGAGCCGAGCAGGGTCCGGGATGGTGCGGAGGCGACACCGGCTGGATCGTAGTTGGTGAACCAGCCGACATGGTCGAATAACCACAAAAGAAAAAATTGGGCGGCCAAAGTCGCCACCGCAAGATAAAATCCCTTGATGCGCAGACTGGGCAGGCCAAACAGAATACCGACAAACGCGGCACAGACACCGGCAAGGATAAAACCGACGAACAAAGGGAGCTCCGGAACTCGCAACGCTAAATTGTAGCAGGCATAGGCACCCACGGCCATGAAGCCCCCTGTCCCTAGGGAGAGTTGGCCGGCATAACCGGTCAATATATTTAGCCCCAGCGCTGCCAGGGCGAAAACGAGAAACTGGGTTAAGATGGGTCCCAGCAAGTACTGGCTAGCCGTTAAGGGGATAATCACGGCGGCGATCACCAGCACCGTAACTACAAACCAGAGATCCTGCGGGATCGGAAAGATGGCTTTGTCCGCCGCATATGTCGTTTTGAATTGACCTGCTTCGCGATAAATCATTCTGAATGCCTATGGTTAATAAATCCGGATTTAATCATTTCATCTAGACGCGTTCGATAATCTTTTCACCGAACAACCCCTGGGGCCGGAACAGTAAAAAGATCATGGCCAGCATGTATGGGCTCCAACTCTCGGTACCGCCACCGAGATAGGGGATACCCACAAAGACCTCGAAGACCTTCTCGGTCACTCCCACAATCAGTCCACCCAAAATCGCACCGGGCACCGATGTAAAACCACCTAGAATAAGCACGGGCAGGGCCTTGAAGGCCAGCAAAACCAGGCTGAACTGTACGCCCAACTTTGAGCCCCACAACAGACCTGCGAACAGGGCGACAATGCCGGCGGCGGACCAAACAACGGCCCAGATATTCTCCAGCGGGATTCCCACGGACATGGCGGCCTGGTGGTCGTCGGCCACAGCGCGCAGAGCACGACCGACACGTGTCTTGGTGAAAAATACTCCGATAAAAGTAACAAGCAGGCCTGCTGAAATCGCTGTAAATATATCGAAATGACTGATAAAAATACCGCCCACTTCAAATGGCATGTCTTCAATACCGATGTCCAGAGCGTGAACATTTGCGTCCCATACCCCCTGTGCAATGCCCTCAAGTACAAAGTTGAGACCAATGGTTGCCATGAACAAAATGATGGGTTCCTGGCCGACCAGGCGCCGTAACATAATCCATTCGATGGCCATGGCCAACACGATCATAACGGTCAGGGTCAGCGCCAGGGAGCGCCAGAAGTTGATCTCGTTGCCGAGCAGGCTGGCCAGCGCCACTCCCAGCAGTACGGCGGCGGCGGCCTTTGGCTTGCGTACCCCCACTGTCAGGACCAGATAGATCAGCAGGATGATAAACACCGCCCGCCACATATTCTTGCCGCCGTCAAAGAACAGGCCGAGGATCAGTAGCGCCAACGCTGCAACCGCCGTCGCTGTACGGCCTGAAATAACAGGAGATTTGAGGACTTCGGTGTAACGATTCAGAACAAACAGCCCTCCGGCGACAATGGCGAAGACAAGAGACAGCCAGCCGGTCCAGGCCCAGAACCCGCCGCCGACCTCCAACAGCAGTACGAAGGTCAGTGCGGCGAACAGCACCATTGCCCCCTGAGCGAAGTTAAATACCCCGGAGGCTTTGAAGATCAGCACAAACCCCAGGGCCACCAGAGAGTACATCACTCCGGAAAGGAGACCCGCGATTAATGTTTCCAGGAAAAATAGCATATTTCAATCCTTGCCCAAATAGGCCCGGATAACCACCGGGTCTGTGGACACGTCATTCGGCGTACCGTCTGCAATCTTTTTACCATAATCCATAACCACCACGGTAGACGACAGATCCATGACCACACTCATATCGTGTTCGATCAAAATGATGGTCGTGCCCCATTCATCGTTAACATCCAGAATAAACCGCGCCATGTCCTCTTTTTCCTCGAGATTCATGCCGGCCATGGGCTCGTCGAGCAGCAGGACTTTGGGCTCCATGGCCAGTGCCCGGGCCAGTTCCACCCGTTTCTGAAATCCATAGGGCAGCCGGCCCACCGGCATTTTGCGGATTGCCTGGATTTCCAGAAAGTCGATAATGTCTTCCACGTATTTGCGGTGTTTTATCTCCTCCCGTTTTGCCGGACCCAGGTAAAACGCCTCTAATAAAACGTTGCGCTTCATCTTGAGCAGGCGGCCCGTCATGATATTATCCAGAGTGGTCATACCCTTGAACAAGGCGATGTTCTGAAAGGTCCGTGCAAAACCGAGCTTGGCTACTGCTGCAGGGCGATAATGGGTATAGTCAAATCCATCGAAAATAATCTGGCCCCGGGACGGCCGATAGAAACCGCTGATGACATTGATCATCGATGTTTTGCCTGCGCCGTTGGGACCTATGATGGAAAAGATTTCACCCCGTTGGACATTGAAGCCCACCCCCTGGATCGCTTTGACGCCACCGAAACTCAGGTGCACGTCTTTTACGCTGAGGTAAGACTCGGTCACCTCAACACCGGCGATCTTCCGGCGGCGTCGAGCGTCACCGAGCGCTGATAACGCTTCATCGCGGGTTGCATAAAAATTGGCCCGAAAATTGTCAGCTTTGGCTTTTTCACGGATAGCTTGGCGGGTTTCGTCGGTCGCACCAACGCGTACGGTGCCAAGCCCGGAGGAGATATTGGACTGTTTGCCCCGTTCGGCAAAGTGCTTCCAAACCTCGGGTTGAATCACACAACCGATATAGTTGACCAGAAAATACCAGCGCCGCTTGGTATCCGCTAATTGAAGATCCACCTCATCATAGAATTCATCAATCTGCTCACGGGTTGTGAAATTCTTGTGGCTAAAATCGACCTCCATGATCTCCAGGTCGTCATGGAAGATGATGCGCTCCTGGGTAGTCTTTTCGTTCATTTTTCCACGTAATTTCCGCTATCTCATTAATTTCAGATTTATCCGGCGAAGCTTTTCGGCGAACCGCGCTTGCATTACCGGATGAGGCGCTTTTCAGCTATTTACTGATCCTATCCGCGGCTGTTAACTCGCCGTGGCTCCGGGTTCAAAAAGTCTTTACTTCACGGATCTCCAGGTCCGCGCTTATAGATCCCTTTCGGCCATCCTCGAAAGTAACTTCGGATTCGATAAAACATTGGTTCTTGTCCGAGTACAGGGCATCGATCAGGACTCCATATTTATCGGCGATGATCCGTCGGCGTACTTTGCGGGTACGGGTCAGCTCGCCATCGTCGGCGTCTAGTTCCTTGTGCAAGATCAGAAAGCGTTTGATTTGGGATCCGGTCAGATTGGCATCTCCACTCAAGTCCCGGTTTACCTTTTCGACACACTCTTGGATCATCTGATAAACTTGATTGTGGGACGCGAGCTCCTGGTAACTGGCATATGGGATATTGTTCCTTTCGGCCCAACTTCCCGCTGCCTCCAAATCGATATTGATAAAGGCCGAGGCGTAGCCGCGTTGATGGCCGAACGTGACCGCTTCCTTAATCTGATGAAAAAACTTAAGCTTGTTCTCAAGGTATTTGGGCGCGAACATGGATCCGTCATTGAATTTACCCACATCTTTGGCCCTGTCGATGATCTTGAGATGCCCGTCTCCATCCAGAAATCCGGCGTCACCGGTATGAACCCATCCATCTTCGGTTTTTGTGTCTGCGGTTGCTTCGGGGTTTTTGTAATAGCTGTGAAAGACACCGGGGCTGCGGTAGAGCACTTCACTGTTGTCGGCAATCTTGATCTCAACCCCGGGCGCCGGAGTGCCCACCGTGTCGGGCTTCACCTCGCCGTCCGGATGCATGGTAACGAACACCGCCGCCTCGGTCTGGCCATAGAGCTGTTTAATGTTCATCCCCAGCGCGCGGTAGAAATCGAAAATGTCAGGGCCGATGGCCTCACCAGCCGTGTAGGCGAGCCGGATACGTGAAAAACCCAGAGTATTCTTGAGCGGTCCGTAGACCAGGATATTACCGATGCTGTAAAGTACCCTGTCGAAAAACGGCACCGGTTTGCCGTCAAGAATCTTTATCCCTGCCCGACGGGCCACGGCCAGGAAGTAGTGAAACATTTTGCGCTTCACCCAGCCGGCATCTTCCATACGGATCATGACCGTGGTCAGCATGTTTTCAAAGATCCGTGGTGGTGCGAAGAAATAGCTGGGACCGATCTCGCGCAGGTCATGAATGACGGTGGCGCTGTTCTCCGGGCAACTGACGCAAAAACCCGCCACGTAGGACTGGCCATAGGAAAAAATGTGGTCGCCGACCCAGGCCATGGGCAGATAGGCCAGCACCTCCTCATTCTGCTGCAGGCGGTCCCGCTCCACAGTGTTTTTGGCGGTGATCAAAACATTGTCGTGGGTCAGGATGACACCCTTGGGTTTGCCGGTGGTACCGGAGGTGTAAAGGATAATGGCGATATCCTCACCTTTGCCCTGTGCGATCTCTTGATCAAGGTACTCCGGGTTCTCAGCCAGAAACTTTCGGCCCTTCTTCTGGATATCTTCGAAATCATGCAGATTGGACCGCTCGTAATCGCGCAGGCCGCGCGGGTCGTCGAAAATAATCTCTTCCAGCTGGGGATAATGCTCCTTAATCTCCAGGGTTTTGTCGACCTGCTCCTGATTCTCGGCGATGACAAATCGCGCCTCGGAATGCTCTAGCATGTACCGCATCTCATCGGCCGTCGAATCCTGATAGGCGGGCACCGGAATAGCGCCCAGACTCTGGGTAGCCGCAAAGCTCCAGTAAAGGCGCGGCCGGTTGTCACCTATGATAACCAGTTTATCGCCGCGCTTGAGGCCTAATGCCGCCAAGCCACAAGCCAGAGACCGGATTTCATCGCTCATCTGTTTCCAGGTCCAGGACTGCCAGATACCTAAATTCTTTTCGCGGATGGCGGTCTTGCCGCCACGTTTGAGGGCGTTCTTAAGCAGCAGTTTGGGGAATGTATCAGGCGCTGTATCACTGCCGATATCACTGCTCTTGGCTAGGTGGTCTATGGGTAAGGGCATTCCTTCACTTTCTCTCGCTTATGTTTTAATGATGGCTCCCCCCTCGGGGATGCAGTGAGAAAATCCAGAATCGATTACGTTTTGGAAAAAAGCATGCTAAGCGATAAAATTGAGGGTATAAACTTGCTGTTCCCGGTCTTTTTTTTAGCTCATTATACTACAACGTAATAACAGTATCATTAAATGAATGATATTTTATTGTCAAGGAATATTTTTTGAAAAAAATCTTAATTATCACCCAAAAAAGATTCATTCTCTTGAGCGACTTTAAGTGACTGTCTGAATGAAATTAAAAATGCCACCCTCTTTCGGTCTGCGGATCTGATATCCGAAGCTATTTAGGGTTCGCGCAAAAATAACTTAGCAGAATTGGCGCTTAGAGTGGGTTCGGATCTGGCTGATACGAAAGAGCAAAACCACTGGAATAGCGAGCTATTTCGAAGATTTTGCGAGTGAGGCATCGGCAAAAGATGGGCTGAAGCTAAGATGCTGAAATGTGAAGTTATTTTTTCGCGAACCATTAGTGCCTGAACGAAAACTAGGAATTTTTGTTCAGATCAAGGCGGATTAAAATTGTAACCGCAGGCATACACCTGTATTCCGAGGATTACACTTTTATATTCAACGCAGATATGGGCGAAAAAGACGGTTTTTGTTCAGGCACTATCTACAAACATTATTGTGAATATTTTTATAACAAATTTTAGTTTTCATCTATATCAACCCGCTGCCGCCTTTACCGTATGTTGCCGGTGAGATTGGAAATAAGCATCTACTTCAGGTGGGACAGAGGTAAAGCAAACTACCTGTGTATGTTCAACCTCCTTTAAACCCTCGATCACTTTCCCATAAAAGTCCCTGGTTGACAGTTTCTCATCCACATCTCCGATATTCATCTTTAGGTTAATCAGGAGTTCGAGCGGCTCCTCTATCGTAATCACAGCGGTTTTCTCAGAAAGTTTAACGATCGATCCTTCGAGCCCTTTCTTTCCAATATTTTTGCCTTCAAGCATCGTGTAGCGTACCGGAATTTGTCGCACCAAAGTTACCAAAGTCGGGTCCGTCTTCTCCAAAGTAAGATTGTACCGGCCGGCAATGCCTCCTACTTCATAAATCCTAATCGGGGCTTCGGCTCCTTTGGGAAACACTTTCCGCTGGGCGTCAATACGCAAAATTTCGCCGGCTTCTTGGCGAACGGATTCAGAAATGAGGATCTGGCCACCCACCGTATAAGATTCGATCCGGCTGGTCATATTTACGCCGCTCCCGACCACAGAGTATTTGCTTCGTTTGCTCGATCCAATATTGCCGACGATCCCCTCAGTTTCGTTGATACCGATTCCCATCTCCAATTCAGGTAGACCCGCCACCCGGTTATCTTTGTTGACCTGAGCCATGGCGTTTTGCATTTCAATGGCGCAGGCGATGGCGCGTTGGCTCCGGTCCGGCATATCCTGGGGGGCGCCGAATATGACAAGCAGGGCATCGCCGATAATTTCATTTATGGTACCGTTGTATTTTAAGACCACCTCAACCATAATTTCAAAGTAGGCGTTGAGCATCTGGACGACCTGTTCCGGCTCTAGACGTTCAGATAAAGCAGTAAAGCCTCTCAGGTCCGTCATCATGATTGTGACCTTCCGTCTCTCCCCTCCTAATTCCAGAGCCGATGGGTTCTCGATGAGGGAATTCATTACCTCGGTTGAGAGGTAGCGGCCAAACATTTTTTTAAGAAGATCAGTCAGATCCACCAGTTTTTCACGTTCTTTTGTGAGATTGAGCAGTAATTTTTCCGACCGCACTTGCTCTTTTTGAAACGCTTTTACAAAGTACATCATTGAACAAAAAATTATGATTGAAGGGCCAAGGATATTCATTCCGAAAAACAACATCGATATTCTGTTGGATATAGGAGAAGCCCACTGAGAAACAAAACTATCGAAATAAAGAGATAACAAAAGGAGCATCACATACGCCAGAAACCACCCGATCGCCTTTTTGATGTCTTGGAACATCAGGGAGCTAAACGGAATTAATATAGACCACAGCATCAAAACACCGGAAGCGGTAAATCCCCCCATACTCCATTG
>SDBV01013880.1_pt1 | contig 10204 bp, 10 predicted proteins | sample 2277081 | NCBI WGS metagenome assembly SDBV01 (sample SAMN10402039, study PRJNA504765) | marine sediment metagenome | isolation source: marine sediment core GS10_PC15, 223 cmbsf | place: Arctic Ocean: Southern Knipovich Ridge | collected 2010 | reverse complement strand
ACCGAAAACTGGTCGAAAAACAGCTGCTGACCATATGTGGAAAGGGACAGGAGGCCAATCCACAAAAAAACCACCCGTCTGCGTCTTGCAAAACGGATGGTTTGAACAATAAATTGAGAAATCATCACTAATAGTCTTTCGGGATGAAGAAGAAGGTACCGTTCTCATCCTCCAGTCCGGCTATCTTCCCAAACTGGGGTTTTTGCTGGTTGCTGTTTACAACCGCAGATGTTACCTTCTGAACAATGTTTTCAATCGGAACACAATTGCCGGGATTGTTGGCAAGAACATTGGCAAAAGTCCTTGTAAACTGACTATTGTCAACGGCAAGCTCGTATCCTGCTGAGGAAAACACCTGAGATGATTTGAATCTCGTAGCCTCCCAATCATCACAATTGCGATCCTGTATCCCTGATCTCATAGCCTGGTAAAAACTTGGGCCGGATTCGCACGCATCGGTTATGACCAGGGTATGGTTTAGATAACCAGGATAAGACTGCATGGAAGCTTTCAGTGCATTGGTATTGTAGTAGGTGAACTCGTCATCCCTGGTAGCATCTACCGGAATCCAGTAACCATTCTCATTCACATACTTTCCATGACCCGCATACCAGACCAGAATTGAATTGACCCGGTTGCTCCTGATCATGTCACGCAATTCAATGGAGAAAAACTTCTGGAGTTCCACCTTGGTCATGTTCTTTTTATGAATGAAATTATGAATCTGGTACCTGGCAAGCGCAGCCTTCATCATGGTGATGTCCTTGGTCGGACCTTCCAGGCTGGCAAATGATTGGTAATCCGAATTTTCGATAAAGATAGCCCAGGTCTTTCCCATGGGATTATCCCCAAATGCCTGAGCATCCCTGTTCAGCGTATATTCGATCTCAGATATATTGCCGTATTCATCTTCCACCTTTACCACGATCCTGCTCTTGTTTTCAATATTAACAAGGGCGGTGAAGGATGGATTCATGTCGCTCGGAATGTAGCTGGCCAACACACTTTCAACATATATACTGGTGATTTTACTTTCATCCGTAATTCTTCCTTCCATATATATATAGGGATCATTGTTGTCCAGGTAAAGGATGTTGTTATCCGAACCATATGGAGCAATCATCTGCACGGAAGGGGGATCCACTTCAGTTCGTCTTACAGTAAAAATGGCGGTTTCGGAATTGTTATATACATCTGACACCTGAACCGTGATCTGGTCTGTATCACTCAGGTTAACGCTTGCAAGGAAAAGGTAACCTTCATCGGTTTTTTCCACCGGTACTGTAAATCCATTTACCTGAAGTGATTTAATGGCGCTCTGATCTTCCACAATTCCCGTCAGGTTTATCACCATTATCTCTTTTGGTATGTCAACGGTATTTCCGCTTCCCGCTACAGGATCCTTTAATATGACCCTGGGCCTGTTTTCTTCCCTGTTTAACTCAAACATGCGTATTGTGGCCTCCTCATGCAGTCTCTGGGCATTTCCATCGTACCTGGACATGGCCAGCAATTTGTCATAATCAGCCAGGGCTTTTTCATAATCCCTGATATCCTCGTATGCCCCTGCACGCTTAAAATAAATCTCTGCCTTATCCGGACTTAATTCGATGGCCTTTGAATAATCTATGATCGAGTAGCTTGCCTGGTTCATCAAGGTGTTGAAATCTCCCCTGTAGATGAATATCCTGGGTTCATTGGGGTACTCGATGGAAGCCATGGAGAGGACCTCAATGGCTTTGGGAAAATTGCCCTGGGCTGCAAAGATCTGACTTTGGAGAAGGATCCCATCCAGGCCTTTTGGGTTCAGCAACATTACCTGCGTGATGGATTTGTATGCTTCATTGTACTTCTTACGGTCATACTGAAGTTTTGCCAGTGCAAAATGGGTTCCGGCCACCTTCTTGTTTTTGCTGATCGATTTCATGTACGCCTGCTCGGCTTCATCAAACATCTCCAGATTCTCATATACCCGGGCCAGGTTAAAATAACCCTGATCATCCTCCTTTAACCTCAAACATTTTTTGCAATCTTCAAGGGCCTGATCATACTTCTTCAGTTCTAAATAGACCACTGTTCTGACCTGGTAGGCCTGCAGGAAATTTCCTTTCAATTTGACAGCTGCATTCAGTTTCCTGAGAGCTATGCTATTCTGTCCCTGGCGGAAATGTGCTTCACCGGAAAAGTAATACAATTCAGCATTCTTCTCATTGAATACCAGCGCCCTGTCATAATCCTCTGCAGCATGGCCATAATCACCAAGTTTCGAATATGAACTGGCACGCTGCACGTAAGCCTTTCCATAGTCAGGATTCAATTCAATAGCCCTGTTAAACTGTTCAATGGCATCCTTGAAGTTCATCTTCTTTGCGAACTCCTCCCCCGCCTTGTAATACTGTTTGGCCGATTGTGCCAGTAATAAAACAGAAAACAGCGGCAAAACGAACAATATGAGAACAAACCTTTTCATCTGTATATCAATTTAAAAGATTGTACGCATCAATTATTTCAGGGTTACCCAAAGTACTCCTTTTTAGATAAATGTCAAAAATCAGGCCATTAACGATCCATTATCAACCATGGAATAAATGGTCCCTGTTTCTATAGATATCCAGTGTTGTGTCATGAAAATAATACGTTTCATCAGGAGTTTTCTTCAGTTCAGGTGCTCTCACTCCCTGACTGAAGGCCATTTTTCCTGTAAATACCCTTGCCTCGTCCCAGAGTCCATCCGCAAGAAAGGACCCATGCAATTTTGCCCCTCCCTCCACAAAAACAGATATGATCTTCTGGTCATACAGTTCCTCCAGCAAATCTCCAAGATCATAGGACGGATCCACCCTGATGCTTCGGGTTTTACCCGAATACTTCGCCAAAACACCGGTGAAAACGATGGTTGCCTGTGAGCCATCCAGAATATAAGCACTTTCAGATAGTCTTCCGTTCCTGTCAATGGTTATCCTCACCGGATGGTCACCCGTCCATCGCCTTATATTCAGTCTGGGATTATCAGCTATGATGGTATTTGTTCCAACCATGATCGCACCTTCCTCAGACCTCCATTTATGAACCAGGGTCCTGCTCACCTCGTCCGTGATCCAATTTGTTCCAACGGGATCTTCAGGTTCTCTAACAAGGTCGATGAATCCATCTATGGTCTGAGCCCATTTCAGTACAACATAGGGGCGTTTTCTCAGCTGATACATGAAGAAACGGCGATTCAGGCTGTAACCCTCCTCTTCAAGACATCCTGTAAGAACGTTGATCCCTGCCTCTTCCATTTCCTTTACACCGAGGCCATTGACACGGGGAAAGGGATCCTTGTTAGAGATTACCACACGACGTATACCTTTCTGGTGGATAAGTCTTGAACAGGGAGGAGTTTTTCCCTGGTGGGCACATGGTTCAAGGCTGGCATACAAGGTAGCTTCAGGAAAAAGGGATGGATCTTTCACAGACCGTATGGCGTTTACCTCGGCATGAGGTCCTCCAAATTCATGGTGGTAACCCTCGCCTATGATACGGTCATTGTGTACGATAACACAACCCACAAGCGGATTGGTTCGTGTCATTCCCAATCCTTTTCGGGCCAGTTCAAAACAGCGGCGCATGTATATTTTATCCTTCTCCTTCAATTGGTTGTGCTTTATTATTAATTTTGATTCATGCTCCGGAATCATTCCACACTGCAACAAACCAGGTATTATCTAAACCAGGAGCTCAGAAAGATCTATCCAGAAGGTGAAACTGCCTCCATGATGCGCCTGATTCTTGACCATATCGGCTACCCCACAACCGAATGTATCAGCAATCCGCATTTGGAACCAGGTTCAGCTACCATCGCACAAATTAATGAAATTGTAACTGAAATTCATACTCATCAACCAATTCAATACATTCTTGGTTATACATATTTTTGCGGTTTGAAGATCGGGGTGAACGAAAAGGTGTTGATTCCAAGGCCTGAAACAGAAGAGATGGTTTATAAGATCATTGAACAATTGCACCATTCACCCGGTCGTATCCTGGATCTGGGAACAGGTTCGGGATGCATTGCGCTGGCCCTGAAGAGCCAGTTTCAAGACACTGAGGTTCATGGTCTTGATTCGAGCACGGGTGCCCTTGAGGTTGCCTCTGAGAATGCCCGAAATAATGGGCTCGTTGTAAACTGGATGAAGGGCGATATCCTGAAGGGTGTATCCGGCAGCCAAGAAAATGGCTTTGACCTTATTGTCAGTAATCCCCCCTATGTATTGGAGGGCGAACGTTCAATGATGGACACCAATGTGCTTGAATTTGAACCGGGAAAAGCACTTTATGTTGATGACAACAACCCATTGGTATTTTATCATGCCATAGCCGCAATCTGGGTCAAATATCTGAATAAAGGCGGAAGTATCTGGGTAGAGATCAATGAGCGATTTGGAGCTGAAACAGTCCGGCTGTTCAAACAGGCTGATCTTGAAAATATAGCCATTATGAAGGACATACATGAAAAGGAAAGATTCATCAGGGCAACCCGGCAATGACATGAAACATGACGAAGCCCTGAAACGTGCAGCTGCGCTCTGTAGCCGGCAGGAACAATGCACCCGGCATATCCGGGAAAAGCTGGTTCAATGGAACGCTAAAGAACAGGATGCGGAGATGATCATACAACTCCTCACCAAGGAGAAATTCCTGGATGACAACCGGTATGCAAAATTCTTCGTAAAAGATAAGTTCAGGATCAACCGGTGGGGCAAGGTTAAGATTGCCCATATGCTTCGTCACAAAGGGATCGATGAAGTTAATATCCAGGATGCCCTTAATCAGATCGATGAAGACGCTTACTACCAGACATGTTCTGATCTCATCCGTAACAAATCAGCCTCGCTTAAAGAGAAGAACCTGTTCACAAGGAAAGGCAAGCTGTACAGGTTTGCTTCCGGACGCGGATTTGAGCCAGATCTGATCCATCGTATTTTGAACAAGTCCGGGGGAGAATGATCCCGTCCGGGTCCGGATTTCTTTTCTATCTTAGCTGAAAATTTTTCAACATGATTACATCCGACCAGAACAAAGATCTAAATGGACGCCTGGAAGCGTTAAGGAGGCATCTTTGACGTTGATGGCAAAACCATCCTGATAGAAGAGGAAGAACAAAAAACCCATGATCCGGATTTCTGGAATGATCCCAGATCTGCAGAAGAGCAGTTAAAGAAAATTGCCCGGCTGAAGAGCTGGGTGGAAGGATATTCGAAGGTCAAAACAGCCGTTGAAGACCTGAATGTACTTACCGAATTTTTGGATGCAGGCGAGGCCACTGAAGAGGAGGTTGATTCGCAGTTCCAGATGGCCCTGAAACTCACCGGAGAACTCGAATTAAAAAATATGCTCCGCAAGGAGGAAGACAGCCTCGGTGCTATCTTGAAGATCAACTCCGGCGCAGGGGGTACCGAGAGTCAGGACTGGGCCGAAATGCTGATGCGGATGTACCTGCGCTATGGAGAGAAGCATAAGTACAAGATCAAAGAACTCCACATGGTGCAGGGAGATGAAGCCGGTATTAAGTCGGTGATCCTGGAATTTTCGGGCGATTTTGCGTATGGTTTCCTGAAAAGTGAAACGGGTGTCCACCGCCTTGTGAGGCTTTCTCCTTTCGATTCAAACAACCGTCGGCACACCTCGTTCGCCTCAGTTTTTGTAACCCCTGTTATTGATGAATCCATTGAGATCATTGTTAATCCAGCAGATATTGAATGGGATACTTTCAGATCAGGAGGTGCCGGAGGGCAGAATGTAAACAAGGTGGAAACCGGAGTTCGCGTCAGGCACCTTCCCACCGGGATTACGGTGGATAATACGGAAACCCGGTCACAACTGAAAAACAGGGAAAATGCCATGCGCATCCTGAAATCCCACCTTTATGAGATCGAACTGCAGAAAAAAAGAGAGAAACAGGCCCAGATTGAGGGCAACAAAATGAAGATAGAATGGGGTTCACAGATCCGCAATTATGTTCTTCATCCCTACAAACTGGTGAAAGATTTGCGCACCAACCATGAAACCAGCAATGTCCAGGCTATTCTGGACGGTGAACTGGACGGGTTTATCAAATCCTTCCTGATGGAGTTTGGCGGGAATTGAGTATCTCCAGGATATTCTCCTCGTTCCGTAAATATGTGTGTTCTCCAGAATATTTATCTCATGCTTAAATCTTTTGCTTCCCAAAATATTATAGCGCTTTTATCAGGTAAGCAACCCCTGTTTTTCCTGAAGCAGGTGTTATATAAGCTGCCTAAGCTGGTGCGCAGCATCAGGTTCAGTAGCGTTAAAATACCTGCGAAAGGAAAGAACCACGTTGTGAACTGATAAAAGCGAAATGATCAGGTAAAGATGATCTGTGTGTTCTCACCACCACACAGTCCGTAGAAATCTCCAATGGTGAGTACAGCCTTCACCTCATCCCAGAGGTCTTTCTTTTCAAGCTTGAACATGTCCATGGCAAGTTTACAAGCATAAATTTCGCCGCCACCTGCCGTGATCATCTCGAGGAATTCATCTACCGGAGGTATATCCAGTTTCGCCATGGAGCTTTTCATCATGGCTGATACGCCGGCTTCCACACCCGGAATTATACCCAGAATAGAGGGGAAAGGAAGTCCACCCGGTGCCCTCATGGCCGGATTCCCGACAGTGGCTGTCTTCAGCTTATTCATCTGTTTCTTGGTAATGGCGTCAAGCCCGAAGAAAGTAAAGAAAACTTTTGCTTCAATTCCTTCCATTACGGCTCCGTTAGCCATTACCAGTGTGGCGTATACATCCTCAACGGTGCCCTTGGCACAGATGATGCATACCTTCTTTAGTGGTGATTCGTTACTTGCCATTATTTCTTGATTTTAGTGGTTATACGCAACTTGCGGGTTTAGGAATACCTGCAAACTTGGATGAATATTTCAGTGGTCCGCCGGGAAATAACTGATACAATCCTTTGATGTCAACAATCCCGGATTTTCCAACCCTCCTGATGGTAAGCGTTTCTCCTTTTTCATTGGCTGCACGCAAAAAGTCGAGTACTTCATAGTGCTTGTCGGTAAGTTCAATTCCTCCCTCTTTTGCCAATTCTGCAGCCACTTCCCGGTTCCACTGGGAAGCATCAACCATATAGCCCTCATCATTGATTTCAATGGTTTGTCCTGCAATTGTTTTTTGTGCCATAACTTTCTAATTTAAAGGTTATTAATTTATTGCGTTTTTACTCATGTTCTTCATAAACGTGATAAAGAATCCCAGTGCCTTTTTCATCTCCGGCTTGTTCATTTCACGCATCACTTTGAATATGGAGTACTCGGGTATATTATCCATTTCCAGGTTTGCAAATACCTTGACAGCGTTGTCGACCGATTTGAGCATTTCAGGCTGGGTCAGGTTCTTTACCGTATCCATGATTGCCACCACATTATCGGCCAGCATCCGCATATCCTCCACATTATAGTAGGTGACAACATTATCAACAATGTGGCCGAATTCTCTCATGAAATCAAAATATCCTTTCTGCTCAAACTCATTGAGTTTTTTGGTGGCATCAATGATCACCTCATTGGCAATGGGACCCACATCCCTCATGAGGTCCATGGTGCTGCCAAGAGTATCGAGCATTGTATTGAAATTACCCACATTCTGGGCCATCCTGATACCCAGTTCTCTCAGTTCATCAGGTTCCAGAACCACCTCATGATCGTCCAGGGCTTTTACTGTAGAATCATATACATCCTTGCCAATGATCGATACATCTGCAACGAGATCATCAATGGCCTGGGACTTAAGTCTCTGCTGGTTTACATACTCCAGGATCATATCGACCTTCTGGTTCAACTCAGCTATCTGCTTTGAAGTATTATCCGCCATGTTAAATACAGTTAATCAATTGTGTTTTTCTTACCGGCCATGGTCATATGGGCTTCTATGGGCATCTCCTTACCACGCAACAAAATGTGCCAGTATATCCAACGGAATATCATCTTTCCGTAGTGGTTGATTTTGGTGTTCCTTAATAATCCGAAGGGACCAATTCCCGGTAGTGGGTATGTGCCCGGCAACGGCTCGGTATCATAATTAAAATCAATCAAAGCTCCCTTACCATAACCTGTTTCAATGTAGCAGTTTGCATGGCCGTCAAATTTAGCAGTCAGCGGTCTGTTCTCAAATGCACTCATCATGTTTTCAAAAAGGATCTCTGAGGCAAAATGGGCCACAGAACCAGCCTTCGATGTGGGCAGGTTCCCTGCATCTCCAAGAACGAAGATGTTCTCAAACTTCTTCGATTGAAGGGTCTCCTTGTCTGTCTCCACGTAATTCATGTCATCACCCAGGCCACTTCGTTCGATCATTTCAGATCCCATGTTCACGGGTACAATGGTGAGCACATCAAAGGGGATCTCCTGCTCATCATATGACTTTAACACTTTCTTTTCGTTATCCACACTTTCGAGGTAAAAGTCCGGGATCACTTTGATGTTCTTCTCATCCAGAAGCTGGCTCAGCATTTTGGTGGCAATGGGTTTGGTGAAGGCACCGGCCAGGGGTGTCACGAAGGTTATATCCACCTTGTCGCGCATCCCTTTTTGAGCAAAATAGGCCTCAGCAAGGCAGACAAACTCTATGGGTGCCACCGGACATTTGAAGGGCAACTCAGCTATACACAGGACCAGCTTTCCACCTTCCCATGTCTTAAAGAATCGCTGCAGAGCAACTGCTCCTTCGATTGTATAAAAATCGAATATGCTTTTGTACCACTGTTCACCTTGCAATCCGGGTGTTTCATCCGGACGTGTCTGGGTTCCTGTGGCTATGATCAGGTAGTCGTACTTCAAAGAGGTTCCATCCAAAAGCAGCACCTGGTTACTCTCTCCTTCTATCCTGTCAATCTCCTGGTAAATAACTTTTACTCCCGAGGGAAAGAAATCTCCTTTGGGTTTGATCACATCCGATTTATTATAGATACTGAAAGGAATGAACAGGAACCCGGGCTGATAATAATGGGTTTTATGCTGATCCACTATGGTTATCTCCCACTCCTGGCGGTCAAGTGCTTTGAACAGCTTATTGGCCATCATAGTTCCTGCAGTTCCTCCCCCCAGTATTAAAATCTTTTTCATAATTTTGCTGTTTATTATATAATGAATAATGCGTATGTAAACATTATCCTGATTTTTCTGTTACAAAAATAACGGTAGATTTTCAGAATGATCCTTACAACGGTATGATAATTGTCATAACATGATAACTATCATTTCAGAATATGCTAACCAACATCTTATAGTTTTCTATGGACCCTAACTGCACTTGTGAATTATGTGAATTGAGGGAACTCTTTGTGGCACACCTTGAAGGAGATCACCTGGAAAAGGTATGTTCACGCAAAGTGGAGAAGGAACACAGCCAGGGTGAAGTTATCATCAAAGAGGGGACGCTGATAAAGGACTTCATCTATCTGAAGAGTGGCCTGGTGAAACTTTTTCGTAGTGACGACACTGGAAAAGAACAGATCATTACCATCGCCAAACCATTTGACTATGTAAGTCTCCTGAGTGTCTTTTCCAACAAGCGGTATAACTATTCTGTTTCAGCACTGGAAGACTCGGTTACCTGTCACGTAAAAATGGACGAAATCAGGACGATGGCTGAAGAAAACGGAGCATTGGCCCTCAACTTCTTGAAAAATATGAGCAGGGTGGCAGACAAGATCATCCTGGACACGCTGGAGATCCGGAAAAAACACCTGAGGGGACGTGTGGCATTCCTGCTGATCTACTTTTCACAAAATGTATACTTCTCTCCGGAATTTGATTTGCCACTGACCAGAAAAGAGATGGCCGAATTCGTGGGCATGACCACCGAGAACGTGATACGGTCTATGAGTGAGCTCAGAAGGGACGGGATTCTGAAGATCTATGGAAAAACCATCCAGATCGTGAACATGGATACACTGAAATCCATTTCAGAATTCGGTTGAATTCTCGATTCTGTCGCATCAATAGAATTAAAACCATAAATTCTTTAGTTGAGCGCAATATTAAACAAGGCTAAATGGATACAAAAGGTCATTGCTTTCCAAAATCAATTATCATACAAGCAGTTTATTTAAAATTACGATTTACTTTAAGTTATCGGGATGTTGAAGAGATAATGAGAATAAGGGGAGTAGAAGTGGATTATGCCA
>SDBV01013879.1_pt1 | contig 10204 bp, 8 predicted proteins | sample 2277081 | NCBI WGS metagenome assembly SDBV01 (sample SAMN10402039, study PRJNA504765) | marine sediment metagenome | isolation source: marine sediment core GS10_PC15, 223 cmbsf | place: Arctic Ocean: Southern Knipovich Ridge | collected 2010 | reverse complement strand
AATAATGGAGAAATACAAGGATCAAAAAATTCCATGGCTAAGTAATAAAAAATTAATCTTTACCGGTGCAACTTATAGCTGAATTTATACGTGCAACAAATACCCGTGAAAATCGGTGTTGATGGAAAAAAAATGCCTGAGGTAGATGGTTGTGGTGTAGTTGATAATAATCCTATAGAAAAAGATTCAATTGAAATAAAAATTAAATTTCCTGAATGGGAGTTAAAGAAATCAATTCATGTTGAATAAAAACTGGCCACAATAAATAGGACTATGAGCGGTCTGTAAGACCGAGCGATTAGTCTCCCGATATCCATCGGGAAACTACTTCACCGACCAAGTTGCTATGCACTTTTATCGTCGTTGAGGTGAAATTGGGAGGAAAGACGAAAAGGGCAAACTAAAAATTCATCATATCTACGATGAGCATCCTTTCCTCTATCACGATTTTGAAGGATAAGCCTGCCAAAAAGGCAATACCATTCCAGTCTTCCATTTTACTTCCATGAAAATGGAAGTCTGGTGATTCAATGAGTAGCGTCAGTTCTATTGCTGTGATCTAAACTTATTTATGATCTGCGTTTTTCAGATTTGGTCTCGACTTCCAGCTTGCCCTTGGCCCAAAACGGGTATGATGCCACTTATGATTTAGTTTTTCATAACCAGGATATTGGTAAATCATTCGGTTTGTGCCAAGGAAAAACAAACTTGATACAATGATTGCTCCTATGGCAATAAGCCATAAACGCTTATAGAAAGGATTATACTTAGTTTCTTCTTTGATATACACTTTTTCTTCGTCTTTTGGCAAGATGAGTATCAATACAGTGGATATGATCGCATTCACAAAAATTACCCATTCCGTTATAAGTCGTGAGGAATGCCATCCTGTAAGTGCGCGTTCAAAATTAGCAACAACCATAATCCACATCAGAATAAGGTAAATTAACTGACCTTTTGCCAGATTTGATTTTGGAATTATGGCAAGTGGTGATTGGTAATGACGCCTTACTATGATTATGCATGCTACGGTTAGCAATGCCCAGGTAATATTAAACCACCATGAAGGTGTCATATGTAGAAAATCCACACCAGGCAACCTTCCAATCAATGGCACATCCCACAAAGCTGAAACAGTTTCTGTTGAGCCATCGGCATGCGTAATGGTTTGAAACCAATTTGCAGGTTTCAGTTGCTCACTCCATACCCTTACATTTTTAAAGACATTAAAGTAGGTTAGTCCAAGTAAAATAGCCAGTGCTGAAAAGGCTCGTGTCCACCGTCCTTTAGCCTTTTCACTTTCCGATTCATTGACATCATTATGCATTTTTATTCGTGAAGCCAGGAAAGCAAGTACCACAGCCACGGCGGTCCCATTGGCAAACCCATAGGTTTGCTCAAGGAAACTATGCGAATTTTGTGCCTGCCAGTCTGCCCAACGAGAAACTCTGGCAATAAATTCTTCTGTTCCGGGTACTAGCCCTTTTGATTCCACAATACGAGGATTTCCGAAGCTAAAAAAAAGCTGTTTGAACCACTGCATGCCTGCAAATCCAAGTCCCCCAATGGTAGCGCTGATCAGCGAAGCTACAGCTACAGGTTTGAGGTGATTTTTCCACATCCAGATACTCGTTCCGGCAAATACTCCTGTAATTCCTGCCCAATCGTCAGCTCGGGGGGGAGTCATTCGTAGTCCTCCATATTCGGCAAAAAATAAACTGCCCAATACCGGGAATATGAGAAATGATATCAGCCACCCGGAGCCCATATAGGCAAATAAAGAGGCGCCATTTCTGAATTTTCCATAGATGATAAAATATACTGTGATGCCGATGATCAGCCCAATAAACCATCCTACATGCTGAGGAAAGTCACCAAACCACTGAGGCCAATTATTCAATAAGTTGGAAGCCTCATAAGCAGGAAGTCCTGTTTCGGGAACTATATATGAAGGATCACCTTGTAAGTAAGTGAGAGCGGAAGCAAATTTTTGTTCTAATCCTGCAAATCGTAAAAGAAACTGTATGGCAAAACCACCTGTGGCTCCGGCAATGGCAAAACCAGGAAGGTAATACCTGTTTTTATCTCCGCGACGTTGAAATAAATCATACAAGCATACGGCTATCAGAGCAAAGAAGGCAGGAAGGTAATCGGCATCGAACCAATACAGTGGACTTTTGTGCCGGGACCATGTGCCATCGAAATTCGCACTCTCCTGAAGGAAATTTCCCAAAGGGTCTTCAATCAGGTCAAGCAAGAACCATAGCGCAAATATGGCAATTAACGGTTTGAAGATATTTACAATTTGTTTTTTGTTGGCTACTGCCACAAAAGCAGTTCCTGCCCCACCCATTCCAGCCCATAAAAAGCCGATATAAAAGGTAGCCATATAGCCATACCATTGCGAAATGCCATGCCCACTTTCGGTATACGACAATACCTGCATATAGGATTGCGTTGCGCCAAATCCCCAACCTAATGCGCCAAAAAAGGCAAAATATGCGATCCGGTTCCGCCAATCTTCCCGGCCTGACAATAATGCTGCTGCCACAACTGCAAGACATCCTGCAAAGGCAGCGCCATATTCATGACCGAAGTTTCCCCGGATGCCCCATCCTATAGAGAGCGAAAGGCCAACAAGAAAAAATGTACTGAGCCGCCAACCGGGGTTTTGTTTCGCAGATATTAAGGTATTCATGTCAGATTAATAAAAGGATTATAATATGAGTTCGAAGTCAAACTGACCTTATACCTATTATACCAACATTTATGGGTATGTGACTACCATTCAGCTTGCATTTCGAATATGCTTCTTGTGATTTCAAACAAAGGGATCATTCGTCAACTTTCTTCATCATCTCCAAATCAATAATCCGTTTATTAATATCGGTTTTTATTACCTTCACCCTTACTTCGTCCCCCAACGTAATGGTATTTTTATTATTTTGCCCAATCACACGATATTGATCAGGTTCATAGATATAATAATCATCCTTTAAGTCAGAAAGCCGTACCATACCCTCACATTTGGTACTGGAAATTTCCACAAAAATTCCCCATTCCGTTACGCCGGAAACGATGCCATCAAATTCCTGATTGATCATTGTTTCCATAAATTCCACTTGCTTGTATTTGATTGAAGCACGTTCAGCATCGGCAGCTCTTTTTTCCATTTGTGATGAGTGCTGACACTTCTTTTCGAATAACACTTCTGATAAGGATTCACCATCACTTAAATAGTGCAATAGCATTCTGTGTGCCATCATGTCCGGATATCGCCGGATAGGGGAGGTGAAGTGTGAATAGCGCTGAAAAGCCAGGCCAAAATGGCCCATGGTTTCAGTAGTATATTTAGCTTTGGCCATTGAGCGGATGGCCAGGGTTTGCAATACATTTTGCTCTGGTTTTCCTTCAATATCTTCTATGAGGCTATTCAGGGATCTGGAAATTGCTGCCGGATCAACTTTCAGCTCATGTCCAAATTTACTTGCAAACAATGAAAATGAATTCAGTTTTTCAACATCGGGGTAGTCGTGGGTTCTGTATACAAATGTATTTTTGTTTTTACCCTTTTTCATTTTATACACAAACTCAGCTACTTTTTTATTTGCCAAAAGCATAAATTCTTCGACAAGCTTGTGCGCGTCTTTTCGCTCTTTGGTAAGCAGGCCAACGGGTTTACCGTTTTCGTCCAGATCAAATTTCACTTCTGTCGTCTCAAAATTGATGGAGCCTCTCATAAATCGATCAGCCTTCAGCTTCAGTGCGAGTTCATTCAGGGTGGTTAGCTCAGCGAAGAAATCACCACTTTTCTTTTCTATTCGCTCCTGGGCTTCTTCATAGGTAAATCTTCTGTTGGAATGAATCACTGTTTTACCAAACCATTCATTTTTTATATGAGCCTTGTCGTCAAGCTCAAAAACTGCTGAAAAGGTCAGCTTGTCCTCAAAGGGTCTTAATGAACATAGTTCGTTCGATATTTTTTCCGGGAGCATCGGGATAGTGCGGTCCACCAGGTAAACTGATGTGGCGCGTTCCTGAGCTTCTTCTTCCAATAAGGTATTTGGCTTTATGTAATGCGTGACGTCTGCGATATGAATTCCAACCTCAATATTGCCGTTTGATAATTTTCTGATCGAGAGTGCATCGTCAAAATCTTTGGCGTCGTTGGGGTCAATGGTAAAGGTCAGAATATCCCTGAAGTCTCTCCTGGCCAATACTTCTTTTTCGCTTACGCCATCCATAACCTGATCTGCCTGCCTGCTGATTGTATCCGGAAACTTAAACGGCAATCCAAATTCGGCCATAATTGAGTGAATCTCAGCATCATTTTCACCCGATTTGCCAAGGACATTGATTATTTTTCCTTCCGGGCTTTTATTGTGTTCCGACCATTTAGTGATTTCTACAATTACTTTATCATCCTGAATTGCCTTATTGAGGTTAGCGGTACTCACAAAAATATCATAATGCATTTTTTTGAAATCCGGAATTACAAAGGCATAGTTTGCAGAAATCTCTACACGCCCCACAAACTCGTTTCTAAATCGATTGATGATTTCCACCACCTTTCCTTCCATTCGTCCTCTCGAAGATTTGGATTTGAATAGTTGGACTTTGACGGTGTCGTCATCAAAAGCGAATTTCAGGTTTTCAGATTTCACCATTACATCTTTCTCCATATCTTCGGAAACAATGTATGCAAATCGAGGATTCACAAAATCCACCTTACCGATGATTTCTTGTCCGGAAACCGGAGTAGATGATGATTGTCGGCCTGAGGGTTTATTTTTGTTGATGTCTATAAGTATAGATTTAATTGCGTTCTTCGTCTTTTTGTCTCTGACGCCAAGTTTTTTTATGACTTGTTTGTGCGATAATCTCTTGTTTTTCTGATCGTTCAGTAATTCTTGTATCAGGCTTTTCAATTCACCATACTCGGTCTTTTTTTTGCCTTTCTTTTTCTTTGTTGTCATGTGTTTGGAAATAATGTTTTTCTCGCATATGCGAGTCTTCTTCTTAATTGTGCTTTGCGGATATCTTCCACATCGCCTTTTGGTATGGCATTTATAAGGTTTCTGGTATATTCTTCTTTGGGCCTGTCGAACAGTGCATCCGGATATCCCATCTCTACCAATTTTCCATTCTTCATTACAAATATCCGGTCTGCCATAAATTTAATAACGGATAAGTCATGAGAAATAAACAGATAGGTGAATTTGAATTCTTTCTTCAGGTCATTGAGCAGGTTTAGCACCTGGGCTTGCACCGAGACATCCAAGGCAGATACCGATTCATCACAAATTATAAATTGTGGATTTGTAGCAAGCGCCCTTGCGATGCAGATGCGTTGCCTTTGACCGCCGGAAAATTCATGAGGAAAACGATTGTAATGAGATGGGCTGAGGCCGACTTTTTCAAGTAGTTCATAAACCCTAAGCTTTCGCTCCTCTTTACCTTTTATAACTTTATGAATTTTAATGGGCTCTGTGATTGCATTTCCAACTGTTTGCCTTGGATTGAGAGAAGAGTAAGGATCCTGAAAGATTATTTGCATTTTCTTTCGCAGTTGCCTCATAGGCTCATTTTTTATTTCAAGAATGGAATGACCATCAAAAATAACCTCTCCTGAATTTGGATTGATCAATCTTATTATACTTCTGCCAAGGGTAGTTTTTCCACATCCTGATTCTCCTACAAGTCCTACAGTTTCTCCCGGGTAAATTTCAAAGCTTACATCATCAACAGCGGTTAGTTCCTCTTTGGCTTTTCCGAATAATCCTTTTTTTATTGGAAATGAAGTAGTCAGGTTGTTGACTCTGAGAATTGGACCTCCCTGGATAACGTCAAGCCTTTTTTGAATGGTTTCACTTTTGAGCTCTGCATTCAATAATAAAGCTTCCCCAATTGAATTATATTTATTGGGTGAGGCGCTATTTTGATTTTCTACACTACTCATAAAATCACTTACGGTCGGCAGACGTCTCAATTTTATATCTAACCTGGGTCTGCAAGCCAACAGTCCTTTTGTATAAGCATGCTCAGGGTGGTTGAATATTTTAAAAACATCTCCCTCTTCAACTATTTTTCCTTCATACATCACAATAACTCGGTCAGCCACTTCGGCAATCACCCCCAAATCGTGGCTTATAAATATTAATGATGTATCATAATTTCTCCTCAATCCTTCCATGAGCTTGAGAATACTTGCCTGAGTTGTAACATCCAAAGCTGTGGTAGGTTCATCCGCAATAAGAATCGAAGGATTGCATGACATCGCCATCGCAATCATAACACGCTGCTTTTGCCCTCCTGATATTGCATGCGGATAGGAATTATAAATTTTTAAAGGTGATGAGAGGTTGACCTCATTGAATAATTTGAGTGTTTTTATTTTGGCGTCTTCACTACTCATTTTCTGATGTACTTGCAATGCCTCTTCCACTTGATTTCCACACGTAAAGACCGGATTGAGTGAGCTCATAGGTTCCTGGAAAATCATCGCTATTTCATTGCCTCGAATAGACCTGAGTTTTTGATCTGATAGTTTTAGAATATCGACAATTCCAAAATCATTGGAATTGAAATAAATATTTCCTGAATTGAGCAATGCTGAGGTTGATTTAAGCAAATTCATAATCGAAAGTGCGGTCACTGATTTTCCCGAACCTGACTCGCCCACGATTCCAATAGATTGCCCTTTAAGCAAACTAAAATTGATATTGTCAACTGCCTTTGACTCCTGGCCATGATTCATAAAGCTAACTTGCAAATTTTCAACCTGCAAAATAGTTGTTGGGCTCAGTAGCTTTTTTTTACTCACTGTATAATTCAATTAATCAAAAACATATTTTGTGCTAGAAAAGATCCGTTTGTAGGCGAAGGATGATATTGCTTTCAAATTCAAAGCGTAAATTTTGAGCAATTTAGACAATTCAAACTCTAGCCGCAGAATAATTAGTATGTTTTTATTAAGAGCCATAGTATATTTTAAAAGGGTTGATTTTTCGTAAGTAGAATTGTCCGCATTAAAGATATTTGATGTTTTGTTTCGCGATCTTCTGAAACCCATTGAGCTTAAGAAAGACCTGGGCAGTCACCATGACATCGCGCTGACAATATTTAGAGATCCTTTCAAGATCTTTTTCCTTGTAATAGACCGTGTTCACCTGGCTCCCGTCAATATCATTCTTGCTTGATTCTACTCCAAACAAAGCAGCCAGAAGATCGAGGGAGGTGAAATTTTTTCTGTCACCAAATTTCCATAATTCCATTGTGTCGAAATGGTTGATTTCCCAAGGTTTTTTCTCCCGTATATCTAGCGCTTCAGGAATCTCAATTTCATTTACCAGCATTCTTCGGCACAAATATGGAAAATCAAATTCCTTACCATTGTGGGCAACCATACGCAGGTATTTACTATCAAATTTGGTTTCAACAAGGCTTTTGAACGCTGAAAGTGTTTCCTTTTCCGATTCCAGGGCAAAAGATTTTATTCTAAATCCAATAGATTTATCTTCTTCTTTTGTGAACACGCCCGCAGAAATACATATTACTTTTCCAAATTCCGCATATATGGCGCCTTTATCAAAATATAGTTCTTTAGAGGAGACTTCCTCAGGGTTTTGTATGAAGGAAGCTTTCTTGTCCCAAAGATATTGCATTCGATCGTCCATTTCCTGGTATTCTTCAAAAGTAGAGGCAGTTTCTATATCGATAACCAGAAGATTTTTGAATATTTTATCAAATTGAATTTTCATTGGAATGAGAATTAATACATTAAAAAATTCACTTATTCACAAAATAGGGAATTTTTTTTGATTATAATCTGAAAAGAAGGTCAAACACCAGATCAGAAAGTGAGGAGAGGATAAATCCCCAAAATACGGCGCTTATCAACATGTAGGTCATTACTCTCTTCCTTTTCCCGCCAAGGGTTGTGACCAACAAGGTGCCGATAACGGGCGAAAATAATATTGGAGTAAAAAAAGCCACACCAAATTCTCCGTAGCCTCTCCAGATTTTAATAATACGCCTGTTGCGCTTTGTAAATACTTTTCGTTTAAATTTATATTTTTTTTGGATCCAGGCCCTGAATTTTGCGCCATAAAAGGAAATAATTGTTACCGAGGTCATCATTCCCAAAATGGTCATAGCAGCTGTACCTAGCATGTTAAGATCGTATGCGGAGCCAAATGCCGGGCCGCCTAAAAACTTAAACATACTGATCAAATATACAATGATATATTTCATCCACTCAGACAGCATTAACTAAACTAAGACAGTATAAACGTAAATCACATAAACAGTCATTAAGATAAATCCATCCACTCTTCCTACCTCTCTGCGAGTAATCATAAGGGGTAAGATTATTAGGGTAACCAGCAGCATCCATATCATGTCTTTATTCAAAATATCAATATGAACGGGGATTTCATGGATTATACTCGTAATGCCAAGAATCGACAGTATGTTAAATATATTTGATCCCATTAAGTTGCCAAGGGCAAGGTCGGTATGTCCTTTATACGAGGCAACTGCAGCTGTGGTCAATTCAGGCAGGCTGGTGCCAAGCGCCACAATCGTTAATCCAACTACTCTTTCTTCGACTCCAAGGTTTAGCGCCAAATCCTTGGCGCTATTTACAAACCAATCACTGCCAAAATATAAACCTACACATCCAATAAGTATAAAAACTATATCTTTCCAAATTTGTTTTGCAGGTGTATCAGGAATTTCATCATTATTTAATATCTTATTGGTGGCTTTAATATTTTTTCTTGATTGCCTGATAATGAAAAATAGGTAGAGCAAAAGGATGACAATAAATAGAATACCTTCGTATGCAACGATGCGTCCTTCGCGAACGATCAGATAGAGCAACAAGGAGGATCCCATGGTCATTGGCCAATCAATCTTAATGCTATTGGTTTTTACTTTTACCGGATTGATTACCGCAGTAAGTCCCAGAACTAATGCAAGATTACAAATATTTGAGCCTACCACGTTTCCCATTGCAATGTCAGGACTGCCTTTTAAAGCAGACTGAATAGATATCAATAGCTCTGGAGCGGAAGTCCCAAAGGCAACAATGGTTAGCCCTACAACTAATGGAGACAAATGAAGTCTCAAGGCAATACTTGAAGAACCTTTGACCAAATAATCACCACCAACGATGAGGACGATCAGTCCGATGATCAAAAGTACAATTGTTGTATCCATAAAATTTTGTCAGATCAAAAGCGAATTTATTGCGTAAACGACAATTCTTATGCAATAATTAAATGAAGTATTTTCAAACTAAATTTTTAATAAGATTGTTTTTGATTATCGGTAAAACCACAGATCACGCTCACCTTTTAAAAATCTTATTTGAAATAATTATTTGCCCTAAATATAATTTTTTATTTTATTTAAAAATTTCAAGCTGCAAAATTAATTTTCCATTTGTAATAAATTGCAAAGTATTTAATTATTTTACACAAAAGGCCATAAAATGAGGTAATATATTGTATGAATGAAGTATTGAAATCCTTATTAGAGGTTCATAGCCCTTCTGGTGAGGAGGTGAATATGAAGCAATTCATATTGAATTATGTAAAGGAGAATGCCTCAAAATGGAAAGTGGAACCGCTGGTAGTTCATGGCGATGAATTTCAGGATTGTCTAATGTTGATTTTTGGTAAGCCGGAAGTAGCCGCTTTATCACACATGGACACCACGGGATTTACTGTTCGATATCAGGATCAGCTTATCCCTATTGGCGGGCCTGAAGTGACAGGAGATGAATTGCTGACAGGCTCCGACGAGCTTAGTGAAATTGACTGTGAGTTGGCATTAAAAGATGGATACCAATTACATTATAAGTTTGAAAGAGCTATTCAATCTGGTACAAGTCTGGTGTACAAAAGCAACTTTGTGGAAGATGAATCCTATTACTATTCACCTTATTTAGATAACAGAGTTGGGATTTTTAACCTTCTTAAAATCGCCGAAAACCTGGAAAATGGGGCATTGGTTTTTTCATGCTGGGAGGAGCATGGGGGAGGCTCTGTACCATTTCTTGTGAAATTTTTATATGAAAAATATCTATGGCCGCCAAATTCACGAAGTGTTCTAATAGTCAATATGTTACAGTCTTTTCAGGCCAAGTCATTGAGCCAATTTAGTGAAATTTGAGTAACCCAGCCACAGATGCAACGAA
>SDBV01013878.1_pt1 | contig 10205 bp, 9 predicted proteins | sample 2277081 | NCBI WGS metagenome assembly SDBV01 (sample SAMN10402039, study PRJNA504765) | marine sediment metagenome | isolation source: marine sediment core GS10_PC15, 223 cmbsf | place: Arctic Ocean: Southern Knipovich Ridge | collected 2010 | reverse complement strand
ATCATTTTGAATAATTTTCTCTACTTGTTGATCTGAAAAACGAACTTGAGTTGAATCAATACCTCCAATACCGATATCCTGTAATCTAGAACGTAATTTATGCGAGTTCTTGATAATTTGATACGCACCATTTTTCTCATTTACGTCATTTAGGTATAGAATTGCTTTTACTTGCCGGTATAGGCTGTCTCGATGCCATCCTCCACCAGAACCTAGTTTTTTGCTTTTTTCATTAAACTCAATTCTATTGGCAAGAGTAAATGCGTTACATGTTTCATCGGTATTATAATAATTTGCAAATTTATTTAAAAATTTATGAGTTGCAAATTGGTTAATTATATCTGAAAGTTCCTCGGCACCAAATATACGAAGATCGGAATATTCTTGAACAAACTCTTTGTGCTTAATAAGCAAATTGTCTATTTCTTCTCTACACTTTTTACAAAAATCTTCATCTACAAAATTAGGAATAATGTAAATGCTATTTTTTTGAATTTCTTTTATGATATTTAGTTCATATTCAGGAACAGCAGAGAAATCTTGTTTATGCTTCCTTTTGAAATTTATTTCACAAACAAATGTGGAAAGTCGTGGGTTTTTGAAAAGAATTTTTTTTGCAGCATACTTTATCATCATATTTTTTCTAAAAAGTATCATTTTTTATACCTTTAGTTAAATTTTTGATCAGACTAGGTAAACATAGGGTTCTATCAAAGTAAAATATTAAATGAATTTATTTGAAATTTGATCATATATGCAGACTAAACACCCTGTAGTAATTTATGGAAAAATATCAAAAAAAACAGATAATGTTATTTTTGTTAGCTCAAAAGATTTTGAAAATCCATTTTATAATTATGATTATACTAACATAATAGTTAATGAAATTAAAAAAATTCAAAACTCAAAAATCAATGATATCCCAATTCCCAAGCTTTTCAACTATGATCAAGTTTCATTATGGTGGTTTCTTTATCCCAAGCTTACCGAAAAATTTTTTGATACAATTTCCTTTATCGATAATTTTTTAAAATTTATAGAAAAAGAAAAACCAAAAATTGTAGTTATAGAAAATGACTTCAGAAATTTTGAAATTATTTCTCAAGTCTGCAATTTGAATAAAATTAAATTAAAATATTCAAATTCCAATTACAAAAAATTTAAAATTATGAAAAAAATTAGTTCTTATACAAGAAAGTTAGGAGCTGATTTCTTAACAAAGAAAAAAATTCGTCTTCGCAAAAATCTTTTTTATAAGAAGAAAATTAAAATTCCCTCTCTTGATAGTTCAATTGTTTTTGTTTCACCTGCAGTTTATAGAAGGCATATTATTAACCCCAATGGAAGCACAGAAAAAGGTGAATACTTCCTTCAAAATATTATTGATCTTCTGGATAAGAAATTTCCTGTAATTGGAGTTGACTTAATTCCACAACTTTCATGGGATAACTCCGCACTAATAGAAAGATTAGATTCTAAAATGATGTGGGTTCCTGTGGAAATTTTATTCAATAAATCTGATAAATACAAAAAACACAATAAATTTTTAAAAAACTATAATCAAATTGTCAAATCTAACGATTTCCAAAATTTATTCAAATTTAAGGACATATCCTATTTTGAACAAGTTAAACAAATTTTTAGAGAAATGGAATTTTTATTTTATTTCCCATATTGGCTTACTCTCATTGATTCTTTAAACGAAGTCCTTGAATACAACAAACCTAAAGCTGTATTTTTAATCTATGAAACTGGTCCATATGCACTAGCTTTTATCAGTGTTTGTAAGAAATTAGGGATTAAAACTATTGGTATTCAGCATGGAACAATCTATAAACACCATTATCTTTACATGCATGAAAAATTTTCCAATTCAGATAATAATTTTGAATTCCCTTTACCTGATAAAATAATCCTTTTTGGTGAATATTTTAGAAAATTACTTATCGAAAGAGGCTATCCACAGAATAAACTAATTTCTTTTGGAAACCCCGCTTATCTAAACATGGATAAACTTGAATCATTTCTTAAAAATACAAAAATTTATGACAAATATGGAATAGAAAAAGAAAAAAAAATTATTTTATTTACCACTAATAAACTTCAAGAAGCTTATGGACGTGAAAAGAATAACTATGATACGCAAGTATGGGAATATCTACTAAAAAATTTTTCAAATAACAACAAATTTCTTTTGATATTAAAACCTCATCCAAGAGAATTACCTTCAACATACGAAAAACTGAAAAAAAAGTACAATGCTTTAAATGCCAAAATCATTCAGGATAATTTACAAGCTCTTGGTCATATCTCCTCAATAATAATTTCTACCTATTCAACTTCAACAATGGACTTGATTTGCATGAATAAACCAGTTATTTTCGTTGAATTCGATGGAATAGAATATCCTGTTCCCCTTGGGAATGCTGTAAAAAACTGCCAATTATCTGATGTTTTTAAAAACATCAATGATTTACTTGAAAAGGAATCAGAAAGATCAGAATTGTTAAAAAATACGGTAAAATTTGCAAAGGAACATTACAATATACCAATTAAAAACCCATCTGACATTTTATCAGATTTATTACATTGAAAAATAGTTATAATTTTTAATTTTGAACTTCTACTCTATTAAATAAAAAATTTAATTTAAACAAATTGATAAAAAAACTTCAAAAATGAAATCATAGATTTTATAGCATATTCAGTAATCAATTATCAAAATGATAAAAAAATATGAAATTAAAACTAAAAATTATCACTTTTCTGGTTTAATCATAACTTATATCTCCTTTATTCAATTTTCTAGATGAAAAAAATGAAATATTGTAAAAGCTGTCTTTTTCCAGATACAAAACCTGACCTTGGCTTTGATGAAAACGGGGTATGTGATGCATGCAAATCAGCTGATGAAAAAGAAAAAATAGATTGGGATGCTCGCAGAAAAGAATTAGAAAAGTTCCTAGAAAAATATAGAAGTAAAGATGGGAACAATTATGACTGCATAATTCCTGTAAGTGGAGGTAAAGATAGTCACTATCAAACTCATATAATAAAAAACGAATTTGGGTTAAATCCCCTTATTGTAAATTTTCATCCTGTTGATTTTACAGAACTTGGAAGAAAAAATATTGAGAATTTGAAAACCTTAGGGGTTGATTGCATTGAATTTACTGCTAATCCCAGTATTTACAATAAACTTGCAAAATTTGGATTTACGGAATTAGGAGACGCTGAGTGGCCAGAACATATTGGAATTTTCACTGTTCCAGTTCAAATTGCAGTAAAATACAAAATTCCGTTAATTGTGTGGGGAGAAAATCCACAAATGGAATACGGTGGTCCCGCATCGGCACGATCAAGTCAGTATCTAGATCAAGAATGGAACGAAAAACATGGAGGATATTTCTTAGATAAATTCAGAGTAGAGGAGATGGTAAAATATGGAATCGAGCTTAAAGATTTGAAACCTTACCTATATCCTTCAGATGAAGAAATAAGAAAAGTCGGAGTTACGGGAATTTTTCTAGGTTATTTCCTTAAATGGGATGCTAAAAAACAGGTTGAAATTGTAAAAAAACTTGGGTTTAATGTGAATGATGAACCAAATGAAGGAACGTATACTAATTATGAAAATTTAGATACAAAATATGTCGCACTACATGATTATTTCAAATTCCTCAAATTTGGATTTGGTAGAACAACAGATCATGCATCAATTGATATTCGGAATAAACGTATAACTCGTGAAGAAGGATTGAAACTAGTAAAACATTACGAAGGAAAAATTCCTATAAAATACATTGATGACTTTTTATCTGATCTTGAACTTACCAAAGAAGAATTTCTAAAAATTTGTGATAAATTTACTGACAAAAATCTGTTTAAAACTGATGATAATGGTAATTTGCTTAGAGATGAAGCAGATAACATCGAAAAACTTGCATATGACAATTAAAAGTCAAAAAAAAAGACCCACTTCAAGTAATGAAGAAAACAAGCTAACATTACAAAAAGTTACAAAATCTGATTCTAGATTCTTATATAATTTATTAAAACAACGGGATCCAAGAGTAAATATTTCACATAAGAAAATGCCAACTTATGCTCAACACATCAAGTTCATCCTTTCTAAGCCATATTTAGGGTGGTATACCATAAGACTGAAAAATAAGAAAGTTGGTTCTGTATACTTATCACATCAGAACGAAATAGGTATTTTTACTGATAAACAATTTCAAAACCAAGGAATTGGAAACACAGCCTTAAAAATCATAATTAAAAAGCATCCTTTGCCCAGATATCACGCAAACATAAATCCAAAAAATAAAAATTCAATAAAATTTTTTAAAAAAAATAATTTTAAATTAATTCAATATACTTATGAATTGATACCTTCTGATGATAATTAAGGTTAAAAATGAAAAAAAAAATTAAACTTTTTGATCCAGTGGTAGGACTAAAAGAAGAAAATGCTATAAAAAAAACCTTGCACAGTCATTTTTGGGCATCAGGTGCAGGAACAGGCAAAGTTTTAGAATTTGAAAATAAATTCAAAAATTATGTTGGTTCTGGAAGCTGCGTTGCAGTTAACAGCGGAACATCTGCTCTTCATCTAGCTCTATCGCTTGTGGGGGTAAAAAACAAGGCTGTTATACTACCGTCCTTGTCTTTTGTAAGCACTGCTCACGCTGTTCTTTACAATGGAGGAATCCCAATTTTTGTAGATATCAAACCTGATACCTTATGCATTGATCCTGATCAAGTAACCAGGCATATTACAAGAAATACTAAGGCAATATTACCAGTTCATTTTGGCGGTATGCCTGCTGATATTGAGAATATTAAAAAAATTTGTAAAGAAAATAATTGTAAATTAATTGAAGACGCTGCTCATGCGGTGGGAACAGTCTATCAAAAAAGAAAAATTGGAAGTCATGGAATGGCAGTCTGTTTTAGTTTTCATCCAGTAAAAAACTTAGCAATGCCTACAGGTGGACTCGTTGCACTGAATGGTTCTGAACATAAAAAAAATAAAAAATTATTACAAATAAAACGCTGGTGTGGAATTTCAAATAGACAAGGAGTAAAGTATGATGTAAGAAACCTTGGATGGAATATGTATATGAATGAATTTTCAGCCTCAATAGGTTTGGTTCAGTTATCAAAATTAGATATTTTAAATAAAAAAAGAAAAAAAACTGCAAAAATATATTCTAAAGAAATTAATCTTGAAAATAAAATGCCATACAATAATGATTGCTCTTACCACATGTATTGGATAAGAGTTAAAAATCGTTCTAAATTTATTAAAAAATTAAAAAGTATTGGAATTGAAACTGGTATACATTACAAACCCATACATCAAATGTCATTTTATAAAAGCAGATCAAAATTACTAACAACTGAAAAAATAGGAAAGGAAATTGTTTCCATTCCAGTTCATCCAAATCTTAGTGATGATAACATTGAATTTATTGTAAAATCAATCAATAAATTTTGTTAAAAAATTACTACTGCCTTATTTATCAATACAATCTTCTGGAATTACTCCTTCACCAATAGAAATATCTCTAACAGCTTTTTTACCATCTATGCTAGACAAAAATCTTGGCTCGGCTCCTCTTTTTTGTTTCCCAGGTCTTAGTATGTCTATATTTTTTCCTTCTTTGATTATCTCACCTTTTGAAATATTTTTAATTGCATGAATAGATCTGGTAGCAAATCGACGTAATTCCTCTTCCTCCTTCTGGATAATTTTTTTGCCAAAACCTTTTGCCTTGTCTGCATCTCTAATTGCCTTTATCATCATAGTGAGCTCATCTGGAATTAAAGAAAAGGAATGATCTGGACCCTCCAAATTTCTATCGAGAGTAAAGTGTTTTTCAATTACTGTCGCTCCCATTCCTATTGCCAATAAAGGAGCTATAAGAGGATCAGAACTATGGTCTGACAATCCAATCGGAACAGAGTATCTTTCTTTCATTTTTGGTATCACTGAAATATTCATAGAGTCTAACGAAGAAGGATACGATGAAGTACATTGTAGTAGTACCACTTGACCGCTAGAATTTTTTTTCATGAAATTAATAGCAAAATCAATTTCTTCATAAGAGCTAGAGCCAGTAGAAATTATAACTGGTTTTTTAGTACTAGCTAAAAATTCTAGCAGTTTTATATGATTTATTTCAAAAGAAGCGACTTTATGAAATTTTGAAAAAGGGTCAACATGTTTTGCATCTTGCACAGAGAATGGTGTGCTAGCGAAAAATATTCCTCTTTTTTCACAATGTGATGATAAAACTGATAACATCTCATACGGCATAGAAAGTTCCTTGATCATCTCATTGATGTCATTTTTTATTCCAGCCTCAGAGAGGTAATCACACTGTCCAGCATTATTCACATAAACTTTTCCAGAAGTAAATGTTTGAAATTTTACAGCATCTGCTCCTGATTCACTTGCTACATCAATCAATTTTTTAGCTCTGTCTAAACTGTCTTCATATGTAGAAGCTTTCCAATTTGATCCTGCTTCTGCAATAATAAATGTATGATCTCTATTATCTAAATCGTGGGATGAAAAGTCTTTCACAAAATTTATTTTTATTAGCTGTTAGATAAATGATTGTTTAATAGTTTAAAATAAAGTATTATAATACAAATAATGAGTTTGTAATTATCATTAAAACTTTACAACAAACCTGCTTTTGTAATTATTTGTTTTAACTCATCCTTAGAAATTTTTTTTGCAGTATCAGAAGAATAAGGTGATGTTGATTGAATTTTTTTCATGTTTGGATATTTTTTCTTTATTTCATCTTCTGTAAAATTTGGACTCGTGATAATATAATTAGAATCATTTTCCCAAGTATAACGCATTTCATGTTCATTAATCAAAACTTCTTGAAGTTTTTCACCAGGTCTTATTGGCATATCTTCAATCTTTACATCTCCAAGCAATTCTGAAAGTGCATCTATCAAATCCATTATAGAATATGCTCTTATTTTAGGCACAAAAATTTCTCCTCCTATACCTTTAATTGTAGAATCTAAAATGAAATCAAGAGCTTCATTCATTGTTATATTAAATCTAGTCATATTCTTAGATGTTAGCGTAATTTTTTGTTGCGTTCGAATTTGATCAATGAATTTTGGTACAACTGAACCACTACTTCCTAATACATTACCATACCTAAGAGAAACGAATTTTGTTCTATGTCGTTTTGGATTCAAATAATAGTTTGCTGTTACAAACAATTTTTCCATCAATAATTTAGTTGCGCCATAAGTATTCAAGGGTGATACAGCTTTGTCTGTACCAACACCAACAGCAATTTCAACATCTTCGTGTAAACAAGCTTCAATTACATTTTGAGTTCCTATAACATTAGTTTTGATGCCTTCAAAAGGATTGTACTCAATTACAGGTACATGCTTTAATGCTGCAGCATGAAATAAAATATCAACATCTTCTAGCGCTCTTTGTAATCTTGTAAGATCTCTAACATCTCCAATAAAAAAACGAAGCCGATCATCATTAAATTGTGATTCCATTGTAACTTGCTTGTTTTCGTTTCTGCTGAATATTCTAATTGTATCCACATCAGCTTTTAATAACCGCCTCGTTAATGCTTGACCAAGAGATCCCGTACCCCCTGTAATGAGAATTTTTTTTCCCTTAAACATTACATATAAAACTCAAAAATTCAGTAATATAACATTTCTATTTACATTTGTTTTTACAAAAAGCTCTATAACGAATTTTAGAGTAATATTATTGATTTTTTGTTACTAAAGTTAGCTTCATTTTTCCAGGATCTATTTCTTCTGGCATATCTATGTCATTTATAATTTTTACATCAAAATTTTTCCATCTTTCTTTCATATTCCGATACCATAACAAATCATCGCCTCTCTTCCATTTTATCATCTTTCCGTCTTCACCAAAATATTCAAAATTTAAAATCCACCTTTTTGAAATTCGTAATAATTCTTTCATAACGTTATCTAATTCATCTGTTGAAATGTGGATAAGCACACCTCTTGTAAATACAAGGTCAAAGGAAGAATCCGAAAAGCCTGTTTGTTTTATGTCTGTTTGTTTAAAGGAAAAGTGAGGATATTGGTTTTTGGCTTTTTCAATCGCCTTTTTATTCATGTCAATCCCAAAAACATCGAGGTTTTCAGGGAAGCTTGAGAGGTTATTTCCTATATTGCAACCTGCTTCACAAATTTTTTTGGCACCAAGTCCAAGAGATAAAAAGTAAATAAATTTAGAAAACTCATTTTGTATATTATCTTTGTTTTCATCTGAGTACTTATTCCATAATTCAGCATCATATCCCATTTTACTTTAAACCTTCATTCAAAAATAATAATTAATCTTTCATATATGATTTGTTATAATAAAAATTATTTATTTACATTAGATCTACAATCATTTCATGAAACCAGTAGCAATTATTCAAGTAAGAATGGGCTCAACTCGATTGCCAGGTAAAGTTTTAAAAAAATTAAATGGAATTTCTGTATTAGAGTTTTTATGTGATCAATTAAATTATTCAAGACTTCTTAATGATAAAATTATAGCTACGACTTCAAATTCGGGAGATGATGTGATCGTAAATTTTTGTGAATCTAAAGGAATTAAATGCTTTCGTGGTAGCGTAAATGATGTATTAGATAGGTATCACAAATGTGCCAAAAAATTTTCAATTAACACAATAATAAGAATAACTTCAGATTGTCCGTTAATGGATCCCCAAGTTGTTGATGATGTAATTGATTTTTATTTGAAAAATTCTTATGATTATGTAAATAATTTTTATAAACGTACATATCCATACGGAAACGATGTTGAAATATTTTCTTTAAAAGTTTTAGAAAAAGTTTGGGAAAAAGCAACAAAACCATCTGAAAGAGAACATGTAACACCTTATATTTACAATAATCCTGATGAATTTTCATTAGGCTGGATTGAAAATAAAGAAAATTTATCTGAATTTCACTGGACTGTAGATAGAAAGGAAGATTTAATTTTTGTTCAGAAAATTTTTAAAAAAATTTCCAAACGACCTATATTAATGAAGGATATTATTGATGTAATTAAAGACGACCCTTCTCTCTTAGAAATCAATAAAAACACAAATCCAAATGAAGGATATCTATAATCTTTGAAATACGACTAAATTTATTATATTTTTTATGATTGTACATTTCTTGATGTTGTTTCCAGTTTTTGTATTTTTGGTTAATAGCTACCGATGCATTTAGCACAAGTCTCATTATCCCGATACCTACCTTCAGAATGTAATTTTCTTAAATTTTTGAAATTTTCTGAATTCCAAATCTCGTGTATTGAAGAATTGGTAACATTCCCCATCTTCAACTCATATGTATAGAATGAACAACATGGATGAATTGCACCATCTGCTCTAATCATTACTCTATTCCAAGGCTGATCACATCGAAAATTTTCAACAATATCTGGCTTATGATTATCAATTCTAAAATCTTGTGATTCTTCATGTGGTTTTGCATATTCTTGAATGTGAACATAATCTACTTTAGTCTCCCAAAATTCTTTAAATTCTTCTAGTTCATGTTGATTATCCTTTTGAAGGACGAAACTTGTTCTAATCAATGGAAGTTTTAAACCAAGCTTATTCCGAATTTCTACCAGTCTCAAAATATTTTGTTTAACTTTTTCATAATTACCTCCTACTCTAATTTTGCTAAAAGTTTCAGAACTGTGAGCATCTACACTAATCATTAATCTTGTTAATCCACTTCTCAACATTTTTTCAGAATTCTCTTCATTGAACAACTCACCGTTTGTATTCATTAGAATATCCAAGAAACCCTGTTTTCGTGCATATTCAATTCGTTCAGGAAGATCTTTAACTAAAAGAGGTTCATTAGTATTATTCACACATAATGATTTACAATTATGTTTTTTCCCTTCATCAATAATTTTTTTAAATAATTCAAAAGACATTACTGATGAAGAAGGCATTAATTCTTTTTGAATGCTGTTATCCCCTAAAACACATTGTGGACATCTATAGTTACATGTAAATGTCATTTCAGTCAATATGTAAAGAGGGAAGGAGGATTCATGTTGGAATTTTTTTGATGCTTCCCATTGTCGTCGATACTCTTGAAATTCTTTGGCATCGTCTTTTGAGGTTTCTTCGTATACA
>SDBV01013877.1_pt1 | contig 10205 bp, 6 predicted proteins | sample 2277081 | NCBI WGS metagenome assembly SDBV01 (sample SAMN10402039, study PRJNA504765) | marine sediment metagenome | isolation source: marine sediment core GS10_PC15, 223 cmbsf | place: Arctic Ocean: Southern Knipovich Ridge | collected 2010 | reverse complement strand
ACTGTACGGCTTGTAGTTGTTGAAGTTCCATTGTTTATAGAAAAATTGGATAAAACGGGAACAGGGATTGGATAATTAATGGAATCATTTAGAACATTAGATTCACCGGTTCCATTTTTTACTTTTAAATAAACAGTCTTTGTGCCATATCCCGAACTCAGGGTAAAAGATGGTGCCGTTGAATATGATATCCAGCTTGCTCCGCTGAAGTTTGAATACTCACTTGCCATATAATGGGTGGGACTCCAATTAGCTGAATTATTCAGAGTTACTGTTCGGCTTGTGGTTGTTGAAGCCCCATTGTTTATAGAAAAACTGGATAATTCGGGAGGAGGAATTGTTACAATCACAGTTTTTAAACTTGCCCACGATGATTCTATATAATGTGTAGAACATCTAGCTTGTGCCCTTAAATAGTTTGTACCAGGATCTGACCATCTGTGAGTTTGAGACGCACTGCCCCAGCCAGAATAACCGCTTCCATCACCCCAATCAAATCGATACTGCAAACTATGACCTAAATTGCTCGATGCACCTCCGGCAGTGTAAGTTTTAGATACATTCTCATAAATGGGAGACTCTCCTGATATATATGTTGGAGATGAAATCGTCTCTGTTGGCGTTGGGGACCAACCTGAATCTTCTATCTCAATTTTAGCCCATGTTCCACCAGCACACCTTGCCCAGTAAAATCCATCCCATGGATTATCATAGAAATACCAATATGACGCAGTTGATGTCTTTGGTGAAGGAGATACATGATAAAGTCCGCCTCTCAGTAATTCGAAAGTTGTTGATCCGGATCCACTCTTATCTATTCTAAATTCAATTTGTCCGCCCTCTTGAAAGTCGTGTTGAATTGGTTCATAATCATTTCCTACACCAGTTTCTCCCGGATATATTACTACAATTTCACTATTGCCATTAAATTGATAATAAACTAAAAGTTTGTTAAAACTTTGTGCAATGGCATTAGAAGGCAGCATCAAACATGTTCCAATGAATGAGATAAAAAATATAAAAAATATTTTGAGTAAAAAATTGTTATTAATATCTTTCATTTTTACCTCCCAATTTTATTTTATATTAATATAATGCTATATATTATTATATTAGTAATATTATTATATTAACACATTCCTATATATATAATAAACACATTAGCATTTTGTCAAGCCATTTCTACACAAAATAAAACGGATGGTCAAATAACCACCCGTTTTTGTTCACTACTGTTTTTTTAATTTTAATAAATACTTACTCATCCTCTTCATACTTTATCTGCGCGAGGCTCCGGTACATCTTCTGCTTGCGGCGGATATCCTGCTCAGCCAGTTTCATGAGTTCCTTTGCGCGCTCAGGATTGCTTTTTGTCAGAATACGGTAACGGTTTTCGTTGTATGCGTAATCCGCAAAAGAGGTCGTGGGCTCCTTAGAATCCATCCGGAGGGGATTCTTGCCCTGTTCGGCGAGGCGCGGATCGAAACGGTATAGAGGCCAGTGACCGGATGTAACCGCCATCTTCTGCTCTCCGAGACCGGCGGCCATGTTGATACCGTGGGCAATACAGTGCGAATAAGCTATGATAATCGAGGAACCCTCATAAGAGGATGCCTCCGCAAACGCTCTCACCGTCTGGTTCGGGTTGGCGCCCATCGCTACCTGCGCCACATACACGTTGCCGTATATCATTGCCATCATGCCCAGGTCTTTCTTTGCGTTGGATTTGCCTGATGCAGCGAATTTGGCTGTTGCGCCGCGCGGAGTGGACTTGGACATCTGTCCGCCGGTATTCGAGTATACCTCGGTGTCGAGCACGAGCACATTAACATTCCGTCCGCATGCCAGAACATGATCCAATCCGCCGTAACCGATATCATAAGCCCAGCCGTCTCCTCCGAGAATCCAGACATCCTTCTTCACCAAATAATCCGAGAGACTCATTAGCTGTGCCACTGTGTTGTCACCGTTCATAATTGGTTCGAGCGCTTTTTTGAGCTCATCCACATGTGCGCGCTGCTGCTCGATACCTTCCTGCTCTGTCTGATCCTGAGAAAGAATTCTGTCTGCAAGCGCCCTGTCCACTCTCCCATCGTCAGCAAGAGCCTTCAGGCACTCGATAGCGAATTTATTGAATTTATCAATTGTGAGCCGGAAACCGAAACCGAATTCGGCGTTATCCTCGAACAGCGAGTTGGACCATGCGGGACCTCTGCCGTCGGCACGTGTCGTATAAGGCGTTGTGGGCAGGTTGCCGCCGTAGATGGAGGAACATCCGGTGGCGTTGGAGATGACCGCTCTTTCGCCGAAAAGCTGGGTAAGAAGCTTGACATATGGGGTTTCGCCGCAGCCGGCGCATGCTCCGGAGTACTCGAAGAGCGGACGTATGAGCTGGCTCCCTTTAACTGAATTACGTTTGTAAATTGCTGTGTCAGTCTCCGGGATATCGAGGAAGAAGGCGTAATTTTCAGCGTCCCTCTTGCGGATATCGAACTGGCTTACCATATTTATAGCCTTGTGGTCGGTTTTGTTGCCATCCGCATCTTTCTTGATGCCGGGGCAGTTCCAGACACACATGCCGCAGCCGGTGCAGTCTTCGGGTGCTACCTGCACAGTGAACTTCATACCTTTGAATTGCGGGCCTTTGGCATCGACCGAAAGGAACATTTCAGGCGCATCGTCCAGAACGGAAGGATCGTAAGCTTTTACACGGATAGCCGCATGAGGACATACAAATGAACACTGACCGCACTGAATACAGACTTCTTTGTCCCATTCGGGTATCTGCACTGCGATGTTACGTTTTTCATACTGTGTGGTGCCTATCGGGAAGGTGCCGTCAACCGGCATAGCGCTAACCGGGAGCTTGTCGCCGTCACCAACCAATATAGCGGCGGTAACTTTTTTAACAAATTCCGGAGCATCATCAGGTACGATAGGCGGTTTGTGGATAGTGGAAGTAACTTTATCCGGGTATTTAACCTCAAATATGTTTTTCCTTGCCGTATCGACAGCATTGTAGTTCATCTGGACGACTTTATCGCCTTTTTTACCGTATGTTTTCTTTATGGCATCTTTGATGTAATCTATTGCTTCGTTTTCCTGAATCACCTCTGAAATCACGAAAAAGGCGGTTTGCATAATCATGTTGATACGTGCGCCCAGGCCGAGTTTAAGTCCGAGGTCAACACCGTCGATAACATAAAATCTGAGTTTTTTATCGATGATCTGTTGCTGAACCTCGATTGGTATTTTGTCCCAGACCTCATCGGCGCCGTACGGGCTGTTGAGAAGGAATGTGCCTCCTTCATCGATCTTGCCGAGCATATCATACTTTTCGAGGAATGAAAAGTTGTGGCATGCAACGAAATCTGCATGGTCGATGAGATAAGGTTTCCGGATAAGATTCGGGCCGAACCTGACATGGGATGTTGTGACCGCGCCAGCTTTTTTAGAGTCGTAGACAAAGTAACCCTGGGCATAGTTATCGGTGTTCTCGCCTATAATCTTGATAGTGTTCTTGTTTGCTCCCACAGTTCCGTCAGATCCAAGCCCATAGAACATAGCATTGCAACCTTTTTCGCCGGTTGCGAAAGAGTAATCTACATCGAGACTCGTGTAAGAACAATACACTGTAATGCCAACTGTGAAGTGGTTCTTTGGAGTTTTAAGCTTCAGGTTGTCCAGGACCGCCTTTGCCATCTGCGGGCTGCAGTCTTTAGATGCCAATCCATATCGGCCGCCGACTATTACCGGCATATTTTTGAATTTTAATTTGCCTGAATCACCGGCTTCACTGAAAGCCTAACGAACATCAATATAGAGGGGTTCGCCGATAGCGCCCGGCTCTTTTGTCCTGTCGAGTACGGCAATCGCCTGGACTGTTTCCGGCAGCGAGTCTATCAACGCTTTTACATCGAACGGGCGGTAAAGTCTGACCTTAACCAGCCCTACTTTCTCACCCTGAGACACAAGGTAGTTCACCGTCTCGTGCGCGGTTTCACAGGATGATGCCATGCTTATCATCACCCGCTCTGCATCCGGCGCCCCTACATAATCGAAGAGATGGTAAGACCGGCCGACTATCCCGGCAAACTTGTCCATGTATTTCTGCACAATTCCGGGTGCAGCGTCATAGTATTTATTGATGGTTTCACGGCTCTGGAAGAAAACGTCCGGATTCTGAGCAGTACCCTTGATAGTCGGCCTGTCCGGAGACAGTGACCGATTACGGTGTGCTATGATAAATTTATCATTAATCATTGCACGCATATCATCGAAATCGAGCTCCTCGACCTTTGCTACCTCATGAGTGGTCCTGAATCCGTCGAAGAAGTGCAGAAACGGGATCCGTGACTCGAGTGTAGCCGCCTGTGCAATAAGAGCCATATCAATGGCTTCCTGGACACTTGCGGATGCTAAAAGCGCAAAACCTGTCGAGCGGATAGCCATGACATCAGAGTGATCACCGAAAATTGATAACGCATGAGTTGCAATCGTACGGGCGGACACATGGAAAACCGTCGGAGTAAGTTCTCCAGCGATTTTGAACATGTTGGGAATCATGAGCAGTAATCCCTGAGAGGCAGTGAAAGTGGTGCTCAAAGCTCCCGTTGACAAAGCACCGTGAACTGCGCCGGAAGCACCGCCTTCGGACTGCATTTCAACAACATCCGGAATTGTGCCCCAAATATTTTTTAATCCTCTCGCTGATCGCTCGTCCGCAGTTTCTCCCATACCTGATGAAGGTGTGATGGGATAGATTGCAATGATCTCATTGATGGCGTGCGCAACATTGGCTACCGCTGTATTCCCATCGATGGTTATCATTTTCCGGATCATTTTTTCTCCTTTATATTTTATAGCGTTCTGGGTAAAATTAAAGAAATTTGTTTTCATACCGTTAAATAATAATGAGGAATCAATTTTATATTATACCTAATAAAAAAAATTTAATTAGATTTGTAATTTACACAAAAATGTTGAAAATGTCAAGCATACAGAAAACGTTTTATTATAATATTTAAAATCAGATATAGGGATTTTAATATGTTTTTTGTATTCGTTTTCAGGTTAATTTTAAGTCTTAATCCGGGACTTTATAAGGGGGGTTTTCATAAAGAATCCTGATGCAAAACAAATTGCTCTATTCAACCTGTTTTGCCAATCTCTTTAATATCATAAAGACAGAATTCAGGAGACAGAATATCCATAATATTCGTAAGTTTATTCATGAAAAATTATATATTGACATTACAACACTACTCTTTGAGCAGGAAAGAATGACACATGCACAATTCATTGTCCTAACCCTGATACCCATGAATAAAGGGTTGCCATAATGCTTAACTTCAGACCCTGTGCATCTGATCATGGTCATCATAAAATCATACACATCAGCGGTCAGGACGGTTTTTTTAAAAATCGGCTTTCGGGCTTGTTGTAAATTTATTTAACATAACAGCCGCAGAGATCACTGGAGCAACGTAGATAAAAGACTATAATAACGTTTTTCATCCCCCTGAATTATTATAAATATCTTATTATCTGATGATTAGATATATTATTTATTTTCGATGTTTTCTGTGTTCTCTGCGGCAATAATTATAGATTCTATACCAGTTATATTGTATATTTACCATAGTCCTGGATATTCACAGCATTATGGGTAGTAATTTTTATAAAATCTTCTGGAGCATTTAATGAAGAAAGTATTTGTGGTTTCAATCATATTCGTCTTAATGTGTATAAACATTTTGGCCGAAACAGAAAAAACCGAGGATGAAGATAGTGTAATCATCGGTTCATGGATTAATATTCATAATTTTTATTATTCATTTGATAACCAGGGAGTTATGAAAGTCATAAATATAAATTCTGATCCGGTATATTATAATACCTTCAAGTACGAACTTATTTCGATGGGTTTCAAAGATTTTATACGTTACGGAAAAGATCTGTCCGACAGTACTTTGGTCGAATATATGTTTATCGGCGATATAATAGATTCGACAGCGGTATTTGCTTATGGCAAGACTTTTATCAGGGACGGATCGGGAATTGGATTATTAGGGACCTGGAAATATTATGATGATTTATCTTCAATAACCTGGACTATCGAAAAGGACGGTATTACTTACAGACAGATGGAAATAGATTTCACGACAGGTGAATTTAATACTATTGAAGAACATCATGGTATTTACAAGATTGGAAGCCGGATGAAAGACGGCGGATGGTTTTACATTAATTTTGAGGATGGCACAGAAACGATGATTCTACCAATCATTTTTAAGGATATAATATATGTTTTCGATCTAAATCCGTCATGGTCGACATTTAATTTATCTGAAAATATTCCTACTTACAATGATTATAAAAAGGCTTTAAAATAATACGGCGCTTCTAAACTGCCGGATCCTCCGATTTGAGAAAAGCATGGTCAAGATAATGTACATGCTGCTGTTTCTTTTAGGTTTTATTTCATTACGGAATTGTTCTTCTGCAGAAAATCCTGATGAATATAAACGCCTCCGCGAACAGATGGTAAAAAGACAGATAATTGCCCGTGGAGTTAAGAACGAGCATGTAATAACCGCAATGTACACTGTTCCGAGGCATCTTTTTGTTCCGGAATCCAACCGTTCAAAGGCTTATGACGACACTCCTCTGCCTATCGGCAGCGGGCAAACCATTTCCCAGCCGTATATTGTCGCATTTATGTCCGAGGCTCTCGATTTGAAACCGGATGACAGGATATTGGAAATCGGCACAGGTTCGGGATACCAGGCGGCCGTTCTTGCCGAAATTGTAAAAGAAGTTTATTCTATAGAGATAATCCCTGTCATTGGCAACAGGGCGAGTAAATTACTCGATGAAATGGGCTATACCAACATTCACATCAAGGTTGATGACGGTTACAAGGGCTGGCCTGAGAAAGGGCCTTTCGATGCGGTAATAGTCACCTGCGCTCCTGATAAAATCCCTCAGACTCTTATCGATCAATTGCGTGAGGGAGGAAAGATAATCATACCTGTGGGCAGTCAATATTCCGCTCAGCACTTAATCAGGGGCGTAAAGCAAAAAGGACGGCTTATTACAGAGAATGTACTGCCTGTCCGTTTTGTGCCTATGGTGAGAGGTGATAGCCCGGAGAAATAACAATTGTGAAAATCCAATGGATAATTTTCATTAAATGGTAGAAATCCAAAATTTACCCGGATTTGGATAAATAATTTTATCTTCGCATGAACTCAAATTAGTATAATAATATATGGTTATCCCCTTTGATTAGCTTTTGTTGTATTTAATAATGTATACTGCAGTATACTGCAGTATACATTATTATTTTTTAGACGCCAACTCTCAAAGTGGGGGGGCTTACAAGATGTGGAGTAAAGGTCCCCATCAGGGGATTTAGATTGCTTATTAAAGAACGTTTTTTTCTGCATCAGCTGAGTTAAAGGGATAATCGGATAATATTTCTTTATGCTTTTTTTCCTTTAATATCTCTGACCCGAATTACACTGACACCAGCCTTTTCCATCTCCCCGATGGCGCTGTCCACATCTCCGGGATTCAGGTTTACTCCGCGGCAGGCATCTGCGATAAGAAAAGTGTTAAAACCGAGATGAGAGGCATCAATTGCGGTGAATTTGACACAGTAATCTGTTGCCAGACCGAGAATATAAACATCAGTGACGCTTTTTTCTTTCAGATAATTCCCCATGCCGGTGTCTTTCTTATGACCGTTGTCAAAAAATCCGCTGTAGCTGTCAATTTCGGGATCTGTACCTTTTTTGAAAATACGGTCTATGAGTGATGTATCAAGTTCACCGACAAAATCGGCGCCCTTTGTATTCTGAACACAGTGGACAGGCCAGAGGATCTGTTCAAGACCGTTCAGCATTATAATATCGCCCGGGTTTTTCCCCGGATGATTTGCGGCGAAACTACCGTGGTTAGACGGATGCCAGTCCTGCGTTGCCAAAACGAGATCAAAACTCGACTGCAGGCGGTTGATTAAAGTGATAATCTCGTTTCCATCGGGGACCGGCAGGGCTCCGCCGGGCATAAAATCATTCTGAAGATCAGTAAGTATTAAAGCTCTCACACTAAAAATCCATATTTTTTCAATGATATTTTATTTAATTCATTTTATAGCGACATCCCAGGGTTTTGACATATACGTCTTGCCATCCGGGCCCTCAACAGTGAGGATGGTTGTGCTATAATATCCCGGTTTTTTTAAGTACGTGTGTACCGGGTTCCGCTCTGTTGATGTTGTGCCATCGCCGAATTCCCAGAGCCAGCTTGTGATGTTTCCCCATGAGAGATCCTTGAAAGCGACAATACGGCGTTCCATATCGATGACTTCAAATGACCACCGGGCTCCGATCGGTTTACGCAATCCCTTTTCAATCGGCATCAATCTGAAAGCAACCAGGTCTGAGGCGTTCCCGTACATTGTGGTTTTATGCGACAGGTTGAAGAATGAATCATTTTTACCGGATGAACTGCCGTCATAATCTATAATTGCCCATGAAATCCCGATGATGTTACTCTCTTTAAGTGTGGAAACAGCACATTTCGAGAGTCCATCGTAAGGAGCATAATCAAACGGTGTTATCCAGAACTCGAGCACAAGTTTCCCGTTTTCACCATGCCTGAAATCATAAGCATAAGCGGCATTTGCCCAGGGAAGTTCACGTATCCAGGGCTGGCATCCCCATACAAGAGTCCAGGGTTTTCCTTCGGCAGGGACGCATATATGGTAGTTCTGCGCATGAACACCGTGGAACATGGAGTAACCTTCCCATTCATCAAGGGTTTTATCCTCTCGGAGCTGAGGAATCAACGGTCCGCCGGAAAGATCGCCGTCCACAACTATCTCAAATATATCGTTTGAACCGCCAGATTTTTCAAACTCCCAGTAATCGTCATTCATTTCAACAAGGAAATACAGTTTGTTCATGCCTTTCACCCAGCCGGCCCTGACAGTAACATCGAGATCATTTCTGTCAATTTCTGTATTATTTACCGTATCTTTGAGCTGATCCATACCGATGGTGTAATCTTTCGGAACGATTTGCCATTCGCCGGACATACCGTCTATCCGTAGCATTATAATAGGCGGGAACAGGAAAATCTTGAATTCGACATCAGGCCTCTCCAGCGCCTGAATCGTGGGACATGTTAATACTGCGAGCAGTATAACATCACAAGCAATTATTCTTAGCAACGAGCAATCCTCCTTGAGTTTGTTTTATTTTAGAGTTCTGAAAAATGTTTTTTGACAGGATCAAACGATAAACACAATAGTTTTTTTTCTCGGAAGTTTATATATAATTCCTTTTATTTAAAAGCTGTTCAGGGCATCATTTCACTGCTCTCCCGGATAAGCCGTGACTGAAGTTCGTGCACCCCCTGCTCGAGATAAATCCGGTATTGCTCATGACTTTTAATTTTCTTGGTTCCTGATGGCAAACACGAAAGCTGATTTTGTGCATTTAAGCGCGCTTCTTCAATATCAGGCACCGAATATACCGGTTCCCCGTTTCTAAACACCGGAACAAGAAGATCCGTGTGCGGCGCGCTGAACGGGACATTTCCCTTCACTGTATCATCTGTGGAATCGATCATTCCGGCCCCTTTCATGATGCCCTTTTCCGCATCAAACATTACATCACACATAAAACATCCGTCTTCATCATTATAATACCTCCTGACCTGGAGGATACCGGGAATGGTTTTTTTAACGGCATCATTCGACAGTTTTAACCGGAAACTCCAGGATTCTCCCTGCTTGCGCACCGCAGCGAGCTTATATACGCCACCGAGAGCCGGCTGATCGTACCCGGTTACAAGCCTCGTGCCGACACCCCAGACAGCTATGGCTGCTCCTTTCTCCTTCATGCCGGCTATGGAGTGTTCATCGAGATCGCTGCTGCCGATTATGACAGCTTTTGTAAATCCTGCAGCATCGAGGATTTTACGCGCCTCTATGCTTAATTGCACCAGATCGCCCGAATCAAGACGGATACCTGCCATTTCATGTCCGTGCTGCCTCAGCCATTTTCCCGCCTCGACCGCTTTTCCGACACCTTCCAGTGTATCATAGGTGTCCACAAGAAAAACGCAGTTATTCGGCATGGCTGCGGCGTATGCCATGAACGACTCAATTTCGGAATCGAACGACATCACCC
>SDBV01013876.1_pt1 | contig 10205 bp, 9 predicted proteins | sample 2277081 | NCBI WGS metagenome assembly SDBV01 (sample SAMN10402039, study PRJNA504765) | marine sediment metagenome | isolation source: marine sediment core GS10_PC15, 223 cmbsf | place: Arctic Ocean: Southern Knipovich Ridge | collected 2010 | reverse complement strand
ATCATGCTTTTTGCAGTTGATGCTACAAGTGAAACTGCACAGAACATTAATAAGAGTTTTGTATTCTTCATTGAGATACCCTTTTTGTTTCAATAAATTATTAATAAGACAACGAACGATATAGTAGATTTATAAACAAGTTATTTGGTCCTCCTTTTTTATAGAGTTGACACGATAAGATAAAATTTTTCTTAAGAAGATTATAACATCTTTTTTAATTAATTCAATCATTTTTATATAATTTTTTTAAATTTCTTAATAATTATTTAGAAAAATACTTTTCTTCAGTTTGTGTTGCTTGATCTTTAAGGCCGATGATCTCACGTTTTTTTTCTGCTGGTAATACTTGGGTTATTTCTACACCACGTTTTAATGCTTTGATTTCTTCTAGCAGCGTTTTAAGAAATTGTTCTTGTTCCGAATCTCTTATTCCTAGATTATGTTGTTGAATAAATTCTTGTATCTTCATAGCATTGTGTAGTGGATTTTTTTCTTGCGTAATACTGTTGTTGTGTTCCTTGATTAATTGATCTATGCTACGTGCAATTTTATTTAAAGCATCGATATTTTCTAAACTCAATAATTCTTTGCTGTCTAATCTTTGTAATACATATAGTTCGGGTGATTGTATATGATAATCTAACGATTTCTTAGTAGTCGCAAGCAGATTTCCTAGCATATCTAATGTTTGAGATAGTATGCCGGCATTGGGTTGAGGTTGATAGTAAATATCATCAAGTTCTTGTTGTTTTATATGCTTAAACTCCGCTATTTCAGAATCTAGTGTTGCTTCTTTTTGTTGCTTGGTTAATTGAGTATTATGTTCTCCGTCCATTGTAAAATTATATCGAGTGATTAAACTAAGAAGGCAGGTAATTAATAGTAAGCATTTCTTCTTCATAATCTTCCCTGATGGTAATATTAGATCGAAAGTTGTCATACTATAATAAGTATTTTATACTACAGTTTTATTTTTTAAGCAAAGATCATTTCTTGGCAAAAGCAGATGCTAATTCTATCTGAAAATAGCTTGCAGGGGGGAAAGACATATGATACTATAATTAATAATTATTTGACTTGATGAATCATATTTTTTACGGTATATATTTTATGTACATCTAAATACATCTAAGTACATCTAAATACATCTAAAAAAGTTGGAAGTTAAGATATCTTAAATTACTTTATTTATATAAAAGAAAGGATCCTATGAAGGGTACAATATTCTCTCGTAAATATTTACATTTGATGTTTCTTCTTATTCCGGTAGCTTTTCTGCCAAGTTGTGGATGGCTGAGAGAACAGTTAGGTGGGGGTAAAGAGACGGTAGAGAAAAAAGCACAGCCAGAAATGCTCAAAGAGGTTGATGATGGCAGTGAAGTGCTTGTTACAATGGGAGGCAAATCTATCATTACTGCTAAAAGCTTGGATGAAGATTTTGATCAGTTACTTGAGGAAAACCCGCAAGTTAAGGCTATGTTGCCTATGATGCCAGATATAAAGCAAAATTTCTTGAATGGTATGGTAAGCCAGGCTGTAGTTGATAAGTATGTTGAAGAACATAATATTGATCAACAGGTGGCATATCAAAATGATCTTGCGCGGATGATGCGCTCGGTTAGACGTATGCTTAATACTAAATACTTTGGCGAAGCTCATCCGGTAGAAGTAGGTGATGCTGAAGTAAGGGAGTTTTATGATAAGCATAAGGATATGATACCAGATCTCATTGTTTCTCGCGGTGGTGTCAATACAGTGGGTGTTTCATTTGCAACAGAAGAAGAGGCAAAATCATTCTTAGAAAAAGTTAAGGGTAAGAGTAAAGATTTTGCAAAAATCGTTGAAGCAGAAGGCTTAAAAGATAAAATGCGTGATTTTAAACTGGTTAATGCTCAAAGTGTAGGAATCGATTTTGCATTGAAAAACAAGATTGTTGCCTTGAACAAATTTCCTGCCATTGAACTTATTAAGGCTGATGATAAAACTTTCTGGGTAGCTAATGCTGTGAGCAAAGAAGAGCCAAAATACAAACCATTTAAAGAAGTAAAAGAGCATCTTGCTCCGCATGTTGCTAAAGAAAAGAAGATGGAAGCATTTGAGAAGGAAATTGAAAAATTGAAAGCTGCATATAATGTTGTTGTTGATACCGGTGCAGAATATTTCAAGACTCAACAAGAAGAAAAGCCTGAAGAAGGGTTATTTGCTAGTGACAACAAGGAACTAGCGCCGGATGCTGAAGCAAAGGTGGCTCAAGATAATCAAGCAACAAAAAAATCTAAAGACAGTAGCAATACAGCTAAGCCTATTGCACAAGCAGCTTAATTTGTATAGATTAAAGGTAAGGACATAAAAAGGGAGAATGAAAATTCTCCCTTTTTTATATTCAACCGTTTTAGGGATGTTACTATGCAGATTCAACGATATTTTCTTGTTTTATTGCCAATGTTGTTTTTTCATATCTTTATAAAAACAGATTCAATCTCGAGTCTCTATCTTATCGATACGATAACGGCGGTCGTTTTTGGAGCGGAAGATACGAGCATTATTACTAAATCAGATATAAATCGGCCTGCACTTGATGGTGCTATTCGCTCATTGGATGATATTATATTTGAAAAATTAGTATTCCAGGATGCTAAAAAATATAAAATGCTTCCTGATGAGGATGCAATTGATAAGCATTTAAAGGCGGTACAGCGGGAAAATAACCTTTCATTTGATCAGCTTAAAGACATTTTTAAATCTGCTGGTTATTCATACGATGAAGGGCGAGAACAATTTGGTATTATGAGTGCAGTCAGTTCTGTTTTAGATTTTAAAATACGTTCTCGTTTAATTGTGCCAGAAAAAGATATTATTGCTTATTGTAATGCTCATCCTGAGATAGAAGAAGCATCATATCAATTGCAGCGAACAGTCATTCCTTTTGCAGTAACTCAGAATAAAGAAGAGCAAAAAAAGGAAATTATAGCGGGAACAAAAAATGGCAATGAGCCTGCGGGGTTAGAGTGGAGTCCGGCTTTCTGGATTAATCGTAGTGATATTGCTGATAATAAAAAGTTTATTGTTGCTTTGAAGATACATGAATTATCTGAGCCTAATGAACTTAAAGAGGGTTTTGAGCTGTTTAAGAAAATTGATGAAAAGGAAGAACGAACTCGTTCGCTTGAAGAACGTTACCGAGATATTGCCGATATATTGCGTCGACCAAAATATGAAGAACTATTTGCGAACTATAAAAAAGAGATGTTTGATATTGCATCAATTCTTTATTTTGATGATTCAACAGTGAAATGGTAAATCCGGTATATTAATGTTGTTGCTCTTGTTGATTAGATTCTGCATAGAGTATGAGCGCTTTTTCAATCAAACTATCCTTTTTATCTTTTAATTCCTCGTTAGCATCAAAATATGCATTAAGGAGTGTTGCAAGATCCATAGTTACTTTTAATTGCGTTCGTCTTTCTCGGGTAATAGGTTTTCTGATTGGTATAATACCGACTAGATGGATAGCTTCAGCGCATGCTCGTTGAATTGTTTTAATATTAACCATATCTTTTTTGCCTGGTGGTAAGTGATAAAGAATTTTCACTATCGCATTTTTTATAGAATATTTGCTAATCTCATCCAATAATTGCTGTGTTTGATTGCTTTGAGGTTTGAGCTTAATTTCAATTTGAACAAAGGGGCGTGTTGGCGTTTTAATAAACTCATACGTTGTTGTTCCTTTTTGTTTAATAGTGACTAAGCAAAATCCTTTATCTTCTTTGCGTTCACCAAAATCGATGCGTTCAATAGAACCAGAGTATACTAATGGAGGGTAACCGTTTGGATTAAGATTCTGATGGCGATGCAAATGTCCAAGTGCTACATAATCAAATGGTGGAATCGCAAGTTGAGACGGTAGAAAAATTGGATCATTGCCATAAATTGCTCGTTTTTCTGATCCCGAAAAAATACCAGAACTGACGGTTAAATGACTTGCGAGTATAGCTGGTATATCTGGATCCAATTGTTGTGCGAGACTTTGGATAATGTTGTTAACTGCTTTTGAAATGTACTCAGTTATTTGTGCGGCAGATTTAATCAGATGCTTGTTGGCAATTGCGATAGTATTTCGCGTTGGCCATGGTATGCCTACAATTTGTATAGGACCATTGTTAGTATTGAGAATAAATGATGTTGGTTGAGCAATGACATGAAATCCTTCAAGTGGCATTTCTTTGAAAATAGTTAAACTATGAGCTTTCCCAAAACTAAGCGGGTTATCATGATTACCAATCACAATAATAATAGGAATACCAGCTTTATATAATCGAAGAAAACATTTGAGAAGAAACTTTTGTTGTGTAGGAGTTGGGTACGCTGTTTTGTATGCATCACCGCTAAATAGAAAAAAATCGACATTTTCTTCTATTGCTGTATCAATGCAAAAATTAAGTGCTTTTTCAAAATCTAAAAGGCGGGAATGAATACCTGTTTTTGTATCAAGCTTGCCATAATTTTCCATGCCAAAATGTATATCAGCAGTATGAATAAAGCGAATCATAGTTCTTCAGATGTTGTTGAATTATTATTATTTGTTTTCACTGCGGCAACAAAAATGGATGATGAATCTTTGGTGGTACTTGTTTTGGCGGATGGTTGTTTGCGGAGTTTTTTTGCATAATCCTTTTTATTAACTTGCCGAGCTCGGGCGATAGCGAGCGCGTTTTCTGGCACTGTTTCGGTAATAACCGATCCTGCTGCAGTAAAAGCATTTTTCTTGATAGTAACAGGTGCAATTAATGTATTGTTACTACCAATATAAGCATTATCTTCTATAACTGTTTTGTTTTTACTTGTTCCATTGTGATTACAGGTGATGCTTCCGGCACCAATATTAACATGTTCGCCAATATGTGCATCGCCGAGATAGGTAAGATGCTTTGCTTTAGTATATTTATTAATCACGCTTCGTTTTACTTCAACAAAGTTGCCAATAACAGCATTATCTTCAATTGTTGAATTATTGTGTACATGTGCAAAAGGGCCAATATGCACATGTGAGCCAATGCGAGAGTTGCTAATAATGGAGTGGGTATCTATTGTTGTATGATCTCCTATTACAGTGTTAGTTAACGAAGAAAAGGCATTGATAGCACAATTTTTGCCTATTTTTGTTCCATATTGAAGGTGCGTGCCACATCCTATATGGGTTCCGGAGCCTATTGTGACATTTAAATCGATATGAACATTTTGTGCTACAGCAAAACGGACGCCATGTTCCATCCAATATTTAATAAGTTCTGCTCGTTTGATCTGTTCTGCAGCCCATAATTCTTGAAAATTATTAATTCCTCGTATGCGATCAAATGATGTTGATATGGTGGCAATAGGATAATTTTTATTGCTTGCTATTTTTATCAGGTCGGTGAAATAAAATTCTTTGGTTGCTTCATTTTCTTCTATATCATCAATATATTTTTCTAAAAAGTCTTTATTAATGATATAAATGCCTGCATTAATACAACAGTGTTCATGTGTGTCGCCAGTAAAATTTTTTGCTTCTACAATATCGATGCCATCATTTTTTTTAATAATTCTACTATAAGAATCTATGGTTGGTTCTATATTGTGTGCTGTAACAAAACTGATTACTGCATTGCTTGCTACATGTTTTTCATATAATGTTGTGATTATTTCTTGTGTGATAAGTGGAATATCACCATTCATAACTAAAATAAGCTCTTTTTCCCAACTATTGCGAGCGCATAAAATTGCATGACCGGTTCCTTGTTGTTCCGCTTGTGTTACAAAATGTATTGTGTCATGCCCATGCTTGTTAATGATTACATCTTTAATTTTATCCTTTTGAAAGCCGATGACTACTGTTATGGGGATATTCATCGTGTCGAGTAATGTGGTGGGATAAAGAATCATTTCTTGGCCACAAATTTTCTCGATGAGCTTGGTTTTGCCTGTTTTGCATCGTGATGATTTACCGGCAGCCAAAATAATTGCTTGAAGGTTAGCAATTGCCATAATATCTCCTTCCTTTTATTATTTTTTATTGGCACTAAAACAATGTATATAAGATAAAAAACACAGAAATTGTAACATAAATACCATGTAAGTCTATAAAACATGTTTCCGCCGTCGCACGGAATGTGCTATGGCGTGACGGTGGAGTCATCAGTAAAGCCGGGCTATGCCGCGTCGAAGCTGTAAGCGAAGACGGGCGAAAAATACTTTTCAAAAAAGAAGAATAGTTTATTATTAAAGTAAAATCCGCCGCGCACGGAACGTGCTATGGCGTGATGTTGCGGCGAAGATGGTGCAAAGCCACGCCGGAGCTTCAGCGAAGGTGGGCGAAGACGGGCTAATATGTATTTTGTATATTCTATTCAAAGTGAACTTGATTCTAATCGTTATTATGTTGGTTTAACGAAGAATATAGAGCGTAGGTTAAACGAACATAATGCTGGAAAATCTATGCATACCAATAAGTTTCGCCCATGGAAGGTAGTGAGTTATATTGCATTTACAGACAAATCTCGAGCAGAAAAGTTTGAAGAATATTTAAAAACTGCATCAGGTAGAGCCTTCGCTAGAAAAAGGTTATAAATATTGCTTGATTGTTTTGGTTTTATTCCTACAAATAGCGTCGATCCGCCGTCGCACGGAATGTGCTATGGCGTGACGGTGGAGTCATCAGTAAAGACGGGCGAAAAATACTTTTCAAAAAGCCAGAATAGTTTATTATTAAAGTAAAATCCGCCGTCGCACGGAACGTGCTATGGCGTGACGCCACGACGAAGCTATCAGCGAAGCCGGGCGATGCCGCGTCGAAGCTGTAAGCGAAGACGGGTGGAGAGATGGCTGAGTGGACGAAAGCGGCTGCCTCGAAAGCGGTTATCCTATGAAAATAGGATCGAGGGTTCGAATCCCTCTCTCTCCTCCATCTGCCGTTGTGCGGGATGTTCTACGGTGTGATGTGCGGCCGGGTGATAGTTTTATGGGGTTAATTCTTATAGTTTTCTACAAATAAACAAGTCTCAGGGTGTTTTATGATTAAGCGTATTTTTTATTTGCATATCTTATGGTTATCACTATCTTCAATTATATGTTCTGCCTATATTTATGATAATCGATTTTTTCCGTTATTTCGTAGGCCATATGTTACAGTAGAAGGCAGGCCATCTCATTTTGCACTTGAAGCATTTGTAACAACGGCAAGTGAAGCAATCGGTAAAGATAAGGATGATGGAGTTCCTTTGGGAGCATTATTCGGCAAATATGATCAAAATAACGTAGCTGATTCCCTTGTTGCGCTTGGCAATCCTAATCCATTGCGTTCTGAATGGCAAGGTAAAACAATTCCATGGCGAATAGATGGAAAGATTCAGTCACAAGGACTTGCCTTTTCATATCATCAATCAGTTACCGATTGGCTTTATCTCGGTTTTTATTGGATGTTCATGCGCGTCAATTCCCGTCAAGAATTTTTCTTTCAACGACAAGAAAGTCAACTGAAATTACAAGGAGGAGATCTGTTAGAGCTTGATGCAACAAGGAGACAGATGCATCGTGATCTTGGGCTTGGTGGTAACCATAGCGAGCAGAGTGGCATGGGTGATTTGGCTGTTTATTTACGTTTTGGCAAAATATGGGAATATGTATCTAAATTTAGAAAAGTAGATGCCGGTCTTTCATTAGGACTTTTGGTTCCTGCTGGTCAACGCAGAGATATTGATCAACCAGCATCAGTTCCTTTTGGAGGAGATGGTCATTGGGGGTTTTATATAAGTGGTGATGTAGAACTTGAATTAAAAGAAGATTGGAAAGCAGGTTTATTACTACGAATAGGTAAACGATTTCCACGCACACAAATACACCGCATGCCGATCGGCAATGTGCCGCATGTATTTGGTGCTATTGTTGGCCCTGCGCGCGTCAATCCAGGGGTTACCCTTGTTGCTTCGCCTTATTTTTCAGTTGAAAATCTTAGAGAAGGCTTAGGAGCTCGTGTTATGTATACATTAACTCATCATGAGGATGACGAATGGGAAGATGCACGAAGTGATAAAACAGTTCCAGTCAATCTTGCACAAGTGAGTGAGTTATCCTCATGGGCTTCAGATTATTTTACGCTTAATGTTTTTTATGATTTTGGTAAAGTAAAGGTTGACCGTGGGTTTGCTCCTATTCTTACTGCTTCATGGGATATCCCAGCAGCAGTTTTTCTTGCTCGCCGAGTAAGTAAAACGCACAAAGTATCGTTAGGAATAGAATTTAATTTTTAAAGGAGATGTATGAAGTTTTTTCCCGCTAAACGATTGTTCAGTATTTTTTCCAATGATTTGGCAATCGATTTAGGAACAGCAAATACTGTTGTTTTTGTTCGTAATAGAGGTATTGTATTGAATGAGCCGTCCGTTGTTGCAGTTAAAGCTCATTCAGGTCAAGTTCTTGCAGCAGGCAAAAGTGCTAAAGAAATGCTTGGCAAAACACCAGAAAATATTGTAGCGTGTCGTCCTTTGCGTGATGGAGTGATTGCAAATTTTGAATTAGCTGAGAGTATGCTGCGTTATTTTATACGAGTAGTGCATAATGATCGTCGTACATTAGTTCGTCCGCGAATGATTATCGGCGTTCCTTCTGGTATCACCCAAGTAGAAAAGCGGGCAGTGCAAGATTCTGCAAAACAGGCAGGAGCACGAGAGGTGCATACTATTATAGAACCTATGGCAGCAGCAATTGGTGCGGGTCTTCCGGTTCAGGAACCAATTGGTAGTATGATTGTTGATATTGGTGGAGGAACGACTGAAGTTGCTGTTATTTCTCTCAAATCGGTTGTTTTTTGCCGTTCAGTACGGGTTGGTGGCGATGAAATGGATCGAGCTATTGTTCAATATGTTAAAAGAAAATATAACCTGCTCATTGGTGAACGTACAGCAGAATCTATTAAAATAGCTCTAGGTGCTGCTCTGCTAGATGAGGCTATCTCTAAAGAGACAATAGAAGTAAAGGGTAGAGACTTGGTAACTGGTGTTCCTAAAACTATTATATTAACCAGTCAGGAAGTTAATGAGTCATTAATTGAAACAATTGCAAGTATCATCGATGTTGTACGGGTTGCTTTAGAAAATACGCCCCCAGAACTTTCATCAGATCTCGTTGATAGAGGTATTATCATGGCTGGCGGAGGATCATTACTCAGAGGATTGGATAAGTTGATTTCCAAGGAAACAGGGCTTCCTGTAAGCGTGGCAGATGATCCACTTTTTTGCGTTGTTAATGGTATCGGTAAAGTACTGGAAGAACTTGATTTCTTTAGAGAGGCGTTAATGGAATAGTAGGATTTAAGCTTCTTATAAATTCTTGACGTGTAAAATAATCACGGCTTTCATTTTTAATAGAATACAAAGCATTTAAGTGAAAAAAATTGGGAAAACAGATACAAGGAATTCCGTTAAAAAAGCGTTATGGGCAGCATTTTTTGCGTGATGATACTATTGTTTATAAAATTGTTGAACGTGTTACATTAACGGATGCATCGTCAGTATTTGAAATTGGCTGTGGAGATGGTTTTTTAACACGTGTTATTTTGCAATCTCCTTTGGCACGATTATGGATATTTGAAATTGATCCAGAATGGGCTCAGTATGTAAAAAAAACGATTACAGATTCTAGGCTACACATATTCGAGCATAATATTTTGGATGTTGATTTTTCTGTTTTTGAAGCGAATAAACCGTGGACGTTATTATCTAATTTGCCCTATCAGATAACATTTCCTATTTTACATCTTTTGCAAAAACATCGGCGCATACTTAAAGAGGGAGTTATTATGGTACAAGAAGAAGTTGCACAAAAAATTGTTAAAACAAAAGGGCGTGGATATGGTTATCCGTCCCTGTTTTTTCAACATTTTTTTGAGTGGGAATTGTTAGATAAAGTTCCTCCTTCAGCTTTTTTTCCTCCTCCTAAGGTTTTTTCTCGTCTTTTATATTTTAAACCAATAGCAACGGTAAGTCCGATTGCTGATGAAGAACATTTTTGGAAATTTATTCGAGTATGTTTTAAGCAGCCACGCCGTACGCTACGTAATAATTTTATGCAAACACATATTGATATTTCCATGATTCCAGAAAAGTTACTAGCCATGCGAGCACAACAACTCACGATGGATGATTTTATAGATCTGTGGGAATTAATTCGTT
>SDBV01013875.1_pt1 | contig 10206 bp, 6 predicted proteins | sample 2277081 | NCBI WGS metagenome assembly SDBV01 (sample SAMN10402039, study PRJNA504765) | marine sediment metagenome | isolation source: marine sediment core GS10_PC15, 223 cmbsf | place: Arctic Ocean: Southern Knipovich Ridge | collected 2010 | reverse complement strand
CTCGGCTTCAGCAATGTTATTGTATTTGGGAAGACCGCTGGCCACATAGTTGGCGGACGTGTTAAAATCGCCGGCCAGTTGTGCTGTTTCGGTCAATGCACGGCTCATCGCTTTTTGGGGATCCGGGGCGGTTCCAGCGGTCCAGACGATTTCGCTCTTTTCAGGGAAAGTCTTTGGGTCGAACGCCATCACGCCCACGGATGGAATTCCCATGCCCAGGGTGAAATCAGAGATAAAGAGTCTGATCCCGGCGCGGTCATATTTTTTAAACATTTCTTTGACCAGCGGATCTGTGGCTGAATCCGGTAAAATGCCGTTGACTCGCATCCGGTCTTTACTGACAAGAGCACTGACATGTCGCTCGACAATTTCACAAATTCCTTGTGAAAGCGCTTCTTCCACGCAATTCCCGGCAGAGGGTCCGTTAAATTCATTTATGGCGAAAAACCAGCTAAAAGGGATAAGGCACTCTTGATTGCGCGTTAGATTAAATGCTTGAGTCCATTTAAAGGGAATATTTTCAAATACTTTTCGGTTCAGATCCAGGTCCCGGGATTCGTCATGGACTGATTTGGCAATCATCTCAAAAGGGATGACACTGTCCGGGTTGAGATTGCGATATTTTTCCGTAATAAAGTTGTCGGAATTTTTACAGAAACTGAAAAAACTAAACCGTTCCGCCAGTTCCATCACCGCGCTGGCTTCCGCTTGTTGGGAGGTCCCTCCTTTACCCATCTGTTTTTCCGTTCCGATAACGGAAATTGCGTCGCTGCCGCAAACGCTGAAGTAAACGGGAATATCCAGCCTCCCGTTATCAATCCGAACGGTTTTTTCAAGTATTTGTAAATTTAATTGATTCAACTTTTTTTTAAAACGCTTGATCGTTTCGTCCGGCGGTATCACTTTGTCCTGATCGAGTGTATATCGTTTAAAGGCATTTTTCAGTCTGATTTTACTCGTCATTGAGATCCTCCTTGGAAAAAGGGTGTCTGGTCCATTGATCCGTGGTACCTTTTTAAAAAGTAAAAAACCTCTTTATCGGTTGTATTCACATAAGACAACATTTTTTTCAATTGACGCCTACATTTAAATTTGATACCCAGTAATCACTTTTATGGGGATGTAGCTCAGTTGGGAGAGCGCGGCGTTCGCAATGCCGAGGTCAGGGGTTCGATCCCCCTCATCTCCATTTTCGTTCAAAACCTATTTAAGGAACTGATCCGCCTCAATAACACTTATCTTTGGGGGATTGAAAAAAAGTCCGGCATCCCCAAATGCGGCAAGAAACAGGCGCTTTAAGCGGGTTTTACTCAGAAAGGACGTTATGGGTCGCGTATCAAATATCACTCGAGAAACCAAAGAAACCCGTGTTGCCCTCACTTTAGATTTAGATGGTAGCGGCAACATTGACATATCCACGGGAATCCCTTTTTTTGACCACATGTTGTCGCTGTTTGCCGTCCATGGCCTTTTCAACCTGACCATTAGCGCATCCGGAGACCTTGACGTCGATTTTCATCACACGGTCGAAGATATCGGTTTGGTTTTGGGTGAGGCAATTTCTCAATCTTTAATCGACCGAAAAGGCATTCGCCGATTTGGCCACAGCGTAACGCCCATGGATGATGCCCTCACATCGGTCACTGTCGATCTGTCTAACCGTCCCTACCTGGTTTACAATGTGGAGCTACCACAGCTCCAGAGCATGGGTTTTAATATTGCGATAGCCAAAGAGTTTTTTCGCGCTTTTTCAACTAAAGGGGGGATGAATCTTCACATTAATCTGCACTACGGCGAAAATGAACATCATGTTATCGAATCGATTTTCAAAGGGACCGGCAGGGCGATGAAGCTTGCTGTTACCCGGGATAACCGTTTTGGTGGTGTCCGGTCTACAAAGGGAACCTTGTAACCCGATATGCCTTCGGCTCAGAGAGACTTTTGAAAGTTGGCTTTTCATGCTGATCATACCTGCCATTGATATCAAAAACGGAAAATGTGTCCGTTTAGAACAGGGACGAAAAGACAAGGAAACCGTCTTCTCTTTGAACCCGGTTGCCATTGCAAAAAAATGGGAAGCAGAAGGCGCCGAATGGATTCATATCATCGATCTGGACGGCGCATTTGAAAAATACCCTAAAAACTTTCATGCCATCTCAAGTATTACCAAAAATACCAAAACACATATCCAAGTCGGCGGCGGCATTCGAGATTCCCAAACCATTCATAAATTTCTGGATATCGGCGTCGATCGGGTGATTATCGGCACCGAGGCGATCCGGAATCCGGATTCCGTCATTGAAGCGGCTAAGCGGCACCCTGACCAAATTATTGTCGGGATTGACGCGCGTGACGGTTGGGTGGCGGTGGAAGGTTGGACGGAAACGACCCGGGTTCGTGCCATTGATCTGGCAAAAAAATTTGACGATTGCGGGCTGGCGGCAATTAATTTCACTGATATTTTGCGAGATGGTATGCAATCCGGAATTAACATTGAAGAAACCCGTCAGTTTGCTACAGCCATATCAACTCCGGTGATCGCATCCGGGGGGGTGGCTACTATTGACGATATCAAACGCATAATCCCTTTAGAAAAAGATGGCGTGGTGGGTGTTATCACCGGAAAAGCCATTTACAGCAACACCTTAGATCTTCGCGAGGCCATTCAACTGGCAAACAGAGCGGGCGTGAACCCTTGATGCCTGCCATTATCTATGCCACTCAATTTTCACCCAAGTTATTGAGATGTTGACAAATTAGATGCTTGACATTTGGTTGTAAAGCAATTAATATTATAGGGTTTTAGCGAAGTTTTAAAATGTGTGACGGCGTACAGCGGTATGATCCGAATACTTTTGAAAAATGCTGATTTTTGCTCAAGCCGGGAACAATTCTGCTAAAAGTGGAACCGTATTTGACATTTTAAACAAGGGCCCCAATGGCGGGACCCATACTTCACTTCACCGGGTCGGAATACATTTTAGTATTTTGAGAATTTTTCCGCCCGAGGAGGATTGGGATTTGAACCCCGTCCCGGGCGGGATGGTTTACATAACACGGAAGTTGGGTAAAAAGTGGGGTTTTGCAAAGGTCTCATCCGTTTAACGATACAGAGATATCCATCTGGATCAGGTCCTTCCATTATTTCCAAACCCTTTATTTGTTTTGAGGGAGGGTGTTCTATTTGGCCGGTCTTATTCCCGAGCAAATAATTTCAGACATTCAAAATGCCGCCGACATGGTTGAAGTGGTAGGAGAAACGGTACTTTTAAAAAAAGCCGGTCGGAATTTTGTCGGGCTCTGCCCATTTCACTCAGAAAAGACGCCCTCTTTCAGCGTGAGTCCGGATAAACAGATTTTCTACTGTTTCGGTTGTGGGGTCGGCGGGAATGTTTTTCGGTTTTTGATGAAACAAGACGGTCTTTCCTTTCCTGAAGCCGCCCGAACCCTTGGCAGACGTTACAATATAGAAATTCCGGAAAAATCAGGTTTTTCGGGAACCCAAACAGGCATCAGCGAACGGGAGCAAATGATCCGGGCCAATCAGATTGCCCTTGATTTTTTCCGTTACCGCCTTTCTCAACTTCCGGATGGAGAGCGCGCAAGAACGTATTTAAAAAAGAGAGGTATTTTTAAAAAAATAATCGATCGATTCGGTTTGGGGTATGCACCGCAAGATTGGGAAGCGCTTCACCGATATCTGTCCAAAAAGGGAATTGCATCAAAAATTGCCGTACAATCCGGCCTGATTATCCCTCGAAAAAACAGTTCCGGGTGTTATGACCGGTTTCGGGATCGAATTGTTTTTCCGATTTTTCACCTCAACGGGCAGATAGTCGGATTCGGCGGCCGGGTGCTTGATGATGCGCTGCCTAAATATATCAACTCTCCGGACTCGATTCTGTTTAACAAAAGCCAATCGCTCTATGGACTGCAGCAGTCCAAAGAAGCCTGCAGAAAATCGGATTCCGTGATTATCGTTGAAGGAAACGTCGATGTTTTGGCCCTCCATCAACATGGTATTAAAAACGTGGTTGCAACCCTCGGCACGGCACTGACGGCCGATCATATCAGACGACTCAAAGGATTTGCCGCCCAATTTTTTCTGGTTTACGATTCCGACGATTCAGGCATCAAGGCCTCGGAGCGGATTGTCGGTCTGTTTATAAAAGAGAATGTGGATGCCCATGTGGCCATTCTTCCGACCGGACACGATCCGGATTCATATCTGACTCAATTTGGATCAGACGATTTTTCAAAGGTGATATCGAAATCTCTAAAAATCATGCCGTTTTTGTTGACGTGCGCCATCAAGAAATATGGTATGTCCACTGAGGGTAAAATCAGGATTCTAAAGGATATGAAATTGGCATTGTCATCCATCAGCGACCAGGTTTCCCGTTCCTTATATGTCAAGGAAGTTTCAGAAAAAATAGGTGTGGATGAATCTGCGCTGCTTGAAAAAGTTCGTCATACAACCGTCCGGCGCAGCCATGAAAAATCCACCCGCCGGCTGCCTGATCCGCTCCGTCCATCGGATGCGTCGGATGTTAACCGATCCGCAAATCGGATTGAACAACAGGTGATTGCCATAATGCTGCAGTGTCCGGATCTCATCCCGGAAATCATGGCTCAAAAGGTCATAGAACGGTTTGGTGATGAAAACCTAAAGTCCATCGGATGGGTGGTGGGTTCATTTCTAAATGATGGGCCCCAACGGATTCAGAACATCATTTCGACCCTGAACCATTCCGAAAAGGAAAGGATCATCGCCCGGTTGGTCATGACCGAAGAAAAATGGAATAACGACACCGCGCTGAAACTGATTGCTCACTTTAAGAATATCAAACGCCGGGAGAGTAATGACCGACAAAACCGGCAAATACAAGCTGCAGAGGCACGTGGCGATCAGGAAACCGTCAATGAATTGCTAAGACAAAAACAAATCCAGGCTAGAAACCCGGGTTAGAAAATATACGGAGACCTTTGGAAATACCGATTTTTGCTCCAGCTTGAGCTCAAGATTACGGACGTTGACCTCTATTTTTTTTAGGGATGGTTCAAATAGCGCGAAAATTGGAAAAAAGTAGAATTTTGTAAAAGTCTCATACAGATTCCAAGGAGGTTAATGCTATGCCCAAGAAGGTTGCTTCAGCTGATAAAAAAGGGACGAAACCAAAACAATTAGTGAAAAAGGAGAAAAAGGTGATCGTCTCGGATAAACAGAAAAATCAGGTCGACCCAAAAGCGTTTAATACACTTTTATCAAAGGGGCGGAAACGCGGATATTTGACGTATGAAGAAATTCATAAAGTATTGCCCGAAGACATGCTGTCACCGGATCAAATTGAGGATAAATTAATGATTTTCAATGATGCGGGAATTGAAATCGTCAATAAAAAGAAGCTACCTCCAGCCAAAACCGTAAAGAAGCCAAAGGCCAAAAAAGCGGACGCCAAGGGAATTGCCCATGATTTCGGCACGGTAACGGACCCGGTAAAAATGTATCTTCGTGAAATGGGACTGGTTACCCTTTTAAGCCGGGAGGGAGAAGTCGTTATCGCCAAAAAAATCGAAGCCGGCGAACAGGAAGTATTAAAGTGTCTGCTCGAAGCGCCCATCGGAACGCTACGCATCATAAAACTGGCTGAAGACATTGAAATAGGCGCGGTCAAACCCAAAATTGTACTAAGGGATGTCGATGAAGGGGACTCGTATATCGATGAATCGGTAAAAATAGAGGGATTTGTCCGGACCGTCCATACCATTAAAGCGTTCCATGAAGAGAATGCGATATTTCGTGAAAAACTGTTTTCAACCACATTAGCCGGGCCGGAGAAGCGAAAGGCCAGGCGGAGTATCGGTCGTCGGAATCGTAAAATTTTAAAATTGTTATCAGAATGGCGTCTGGAAGGGTCGGTTGTCGACCAAATTGAAGCATCGATTCAACATGAAATTGATGAAAATGAGGCTCAAAATCAAAAGCTTTCAAGCTATGCCCATACCATCAAGTGTTCCTTTGCGACTCTCAAAAATGAACTCATCAGCAAAAACCATTTTATGAATTGGGCCACTTCCCAGTGCGATCTAAAAATAGATGAACTATCGGATATTTATGTAAAAGTTAAAGAAATAACAGATGAGATATTCCAAAACGAGATTGCCATGAGTATCAACTATCGCAGTCTTAAACGGATCCTGGGCGGGGCGGATGAAGGTCGCCGGAGAGTTAAACTGGCAAAAAGTGAATTGACACAGGCCAATCTCCGATTAGTGGTCAGTATTGCTAAAAAATATACCAACCGGGGGCTTCAATTTTTGGATTTGATCCAGGAAGGGAATATCGGCCTCATGAAAGCAGTGGACAAATTTGAATATCGCAGAGGGTATAAATTCAGCACATATGCTACCTGGTGGATTCGACAGGCGATCACCCGAGCCATTGCCGATCAGGCGAGGACCATCCGGATTCCGGTTCATATGATTGAAACCATCAATAAACTGATCCGAACTTCCAGATATTTGGTTCAGGAACTGGGCCGGGAACCCACTCCGGAAGAGATCGCCGAAAAAATGGAAATACCATTGGACAAGGTCAGAAAAGTCCTGAAAATCGCCCGGGAGCCTATATCATTGGAGACACCTATCGGGGAAGAAGAGGACAGTCATCTGGGGGATTTTATTGAAGACAAAAAATTTATGCTGCCATCCGATGCCGCCGTCAACTTGAATCTGGCTGAACAGACGCGTAAAGTTCTGGCAACCCTGACACCCCGGGAAGAAAAAGTGTTGAGAATGCGTTTTGGAATTGGAGAAAAAGCGGATCACACGTTAGAAGAGGTGGGGCAGGATTTTGCCGTTACCCGGGAGCGGATCCGCCAAATTGAAGCCAAAGCCCTTCGAAAGCTCCGACATCCTACAAGGAGTCGCAAACTCAAAGGGTTTATTGAAAGCTAGCTTGACAAAAGCATTCACCAAAGTTAGTAAGCAGTTGTTGGTTTTTAGATGTGGGCCCATAGCTCAGCTGGAAGAGCCACCGGCTCATAACCGGTAGGTCCCTGGTTCGAACCCAGGTGGGCCCATGACATGCACTCCGACAATTATTTCATGAACTGAAGGACGGTTGGTCACGACAAGATGAAAAGCGCTAAATTATCGGTAAACCCAACCAACGGAGGCGTGATTTAAAATAAATCACGCCTTTTTTATCTTTAATATATAACCACCGATGCAAATGGATCATGATCGCTCGTGTCGCCGATATCATAACGGTTTTAGAGTCATATGCGCCATTATGCCTTGCGGAATCCTGGGATAATCCCGGGCTTCAGGTGGGACGACGGGACTGGCCGGTAAAGCGGATACGCGTCGCGCTCGACCCCGGGTTTGACGTGGTGATCCAGGCGGTTGAACAGCGGGTGGATATGTTGGTGACGCACCACCCGCTCATTTTTAAACCGCTGAAAACGATTGATTTCAGTACTCCTGTCGGCCGGGTGATAGATAAAGCAGGCCAATACAAAATGGCCATTTATGCTTCCCATACCAATTTTGACAGCGCTGTCGGCGGTATGAATGATGCCTTGGCCAACCGGCTTGGAGTATCGGACTTGCGTGTTTTGAGCCCGGATGAAAAAGATAAAAAAATCAATTGTGATGCCGATCTCCATATGTTGACGGGATCGGGTGCGGGTTTGGGTCGGATCGGCCGAATTCAAACACCTACCGTGCTTGAGGTGCTGGGAAGGAAAATCAAAAAAACACTCGGGGGAAGTACAGTCCGAATTGCAGGAAATCCACAACTCATGGTTGAAACCGTGGCAATATGCACCGGGAGTGGATCAGGGTTGATGGATCTTTTTCTAAACTCCGGCGCGGACGCATTTATAAGCGGAGATCTGCGGTATCACGACGCAAAAAACACGTTAGATGCTGGAAAAGGGCTCATTGATATCGGCCATTTTGCATCAGAACACATTGTGGTGGATGATCTTACAAAACGGCTTCAACAAGACCTTATCAACCACGACTACGATGTCATTGTTGATGGGTGTGGGTTGGAAAAAGAACCCTTTTTGCACATTTAAATTATCTGTACGTTTACTTTGTTTTATAAAGTCAGGTCCTTTGGGCCCGTATTTTTTACTATCACGACAGGTTAAAAACATGAATCAACAATTAAAAAATCTCATATCTTTGCAACGGATCGAAATTGAAATAGGGACAACCCACTCTCTGATCGCTGCACTTACACAAAAAGTCGACGCGTTGGATTACGAACTGACCGCGTTTGGTAAATCCGTTGATGAAAAAAAATCCCTTGTTATGGAAATGCAAAAACAGTACCGGTTGTATGAATCCGACCTGCAAGTGGATGCATCCAGAATCCGGAAAAGTGAGATAACCCTGGGATCGATCAAGACTAACCGGGAGTATCAGGCCATATTAAAAGAAATTGAAGAAATAAAGGCAAAGACCTCCGGGCTTGAAGATGTGATACTGGAAAATTTGGAAAAAATTGATGAGCTGGAGGCGGATATCGTCTCAAAACAGACTCAATATCATACCTTGAAAGAAAGCACGCTTTTGGAAGAAGAAACCATTGAAAAAGAAAAACGGTCGGCCGAAAAAAAGTTAGAGAAATTGTCCAAAGAGCGGCAACGGGTATCTCAAACCCTTGATCCGAAAATAAAAGAAGACTATGAAGCCATTAAAAACCGGTTGAATGGGATTGCTGTAGCACCGGTTAAAGCGTCGGTGTGCAAGGGGTGCCATATGAACATACCCCCACAGATGTTTAATGAACTCCAGCAACGGGATGACTTGACATTCTGTCCGCACTGTCAAAGAATGATATATTGGGAGTATGAAGAGGCAGCCCTTTAAAAACACCTTTATTTTTAGCCATCTAATGATTTTAAGATAAACAATAGTGGTGTCCCATTTAAAGAAAGCGTAAGCTTTTGTTCCGATCAAACCCGCGACAAAACGGGATGCCGGGTAAAAAGGACCGTATATGGACACCGAATGATTTTTTCGATAACCGGTCGGAGTAGAACAGGCGATCGCTGGATCTTTACGGATCCGGAGGAAAGTCCGAACACCGCAGGGCAGGGTGCTCCATAACGTGGAGTCACGGCAACGTGAAGGAAAGTGCCACAGAAAATATACCGCCGGAACCCGTATCGGGTCTCGGTAAGGGTGAAAAGGTGCGGTAAGAGCGCACCAGTTCTCCGGGTGACCGGGGAAGCTTGGTAAACCCCACCCGGTGCAAGACCAAATAGAGGAGCGTTTGAAGGTGACCCGCCTGAGCTCCCGGGTAGGTCGCAAGAGGTGGCGGGCAACCGACACCCTTAGATGAATGGTCGCCTCCCCGGCACGGGGTAACCCACCGGGTGACAAAATTCGGCTTATGGTCTGCTTTGGCCGGTTATCTTAAACTCCAATATCTGCATAAAAAGCCTGCAGCATGAATATAAAATATCAGAAAGAACAATATTGTGATATTTCATTTAATGAAAAATTACGGGTATTTTCATATGATCATTTAAAGTGTTGCATTTACCTTTCCAACTCCATTTCAATCGATCATATCTTCACCAAAAAGCTTTATTCGAAAATGATATCCGCATCCCAACTGCTGGAAGACTTCCTCGATTTTCATGGCGCCAAGAACAGCAAAAATTGGTATTATTATCGTGAATTATCCTCCGCCATTCGGCATTTAAGTTTAGGGGGTTACTGCCAGCAGCATATATCCAATCGATTCGGGTTTTACGATCTGTCCGATGTGGACGGCTTCGAACAGCAACGGACGGCTACCCATGAATTCATTAAGACCTCCCTGATGAAGCTGGCCCCGGTCATCCTCAAAGAGGCCCGCCGCTTAAAAATCGTCATTCCAAAAGAGACGTTTGACCCATCCGAGTTCCCGGGCGTGGCCACCAGCGAGTTGTTAAATTACGATATTGACGATGTGGACAGAGACCTGCAGAAAGAAAATATCGTTAAAATCGCGAGTGAATTTTTACAAATTACCGCCCGATTCGATCAACTCGGTTTTTACAAACCGTATGACCTGGGTGAGATTAAAAATATCGTTCCCGACAAAGTGAATGAGGTCGAAATTCGACGTTTTGAAATGCTGGTGCATAATCTGCAGTCATCATTTGACACCTATGTCATTCATGGCGGATACCGGTACGG
>SDBV01013874.1_pt1 | contig 10207 bp, 7 predicted proteins | sample 2277081 | NCBI WGS metagenome assembly SDBV01 (sample SAMN10402039, study PRJNA504765) | marine sediment metagenome | isolation source: marine sediment core GS10_PC15, 223 cmbsf | place: Arctic Ocean: Southern Knipovich Ridge | collected 2010 | reverse complement strand
TCAGCATTTGTGTATGAAAGGTATTCTGAATTGGCATTTTGGACAATAAGAGCAAGGATACTTTTTACAGATTTTCCTCTCATTGTGGAATAATTTTTTTCTAAGACACTTTCATTACCCCAAGGTGGACAATGACTCCCCTGCTACCCTTCGAACGGAGAACAGAAGGGAAGCTTTTGAAGAGCTCATAAGACGGCGGCTTCCCCTCTTTGAAAAAGTGCAGACCTTTGCGATTGACATCACTTCTCTTTCGATTGAAGAAATAGTATTAATAATCTTTCGCCAATCGGATGCGCTATACCCGTAAGAGATGATATCACGGGGCAAGTAAAAAGACAATGTTTACACCGAAACACACTCAAAATTTGGTTTTTGACAAGAGCAAGCTCTCGCGATTCAACGTTCTCAAAGTGACAGTCTTGTCATACATCATCGATGTTACACGTGTCATCCATCAACAGATGATCTAAAAATTATTGGCCTAGAAAGGCTAACGCATCAACGGCTCAAGAATAAGCAGGTAAACAAAAAAAAACCCTGGTGGTTATAACCACAGGATGATACATTAGAAGAGCCGACAAAGAGGTTGCTTTGAATAGACACCTGTTTCTTGAAAAATATTTTGCCGATTACATTGCGCTTTGTAGAAGACGTAACCCTTACTCAAACCATGATCAGATGGTTACTATTCCTCCTTGTTTTGATGAAGTTGAAGCGCTGCTCATGCATTTTTCGAAGCACGGCGTCAAGTTTGTTATTGGGGATACTCTGGCTGTTATCAAACATCTCCATCCTTACTATCGGGATATGCGTGCGGGCATTTTTCGTCCAATAAGTAAAATTCTGTTGGTCATTTCTCCCAAGCTACCGCCTATTCCAGAATCATGGGAAGAAGTTCTAGATGAGTTAGGTAATCTGTTATGGATATCTCCGAGCAGAGGTTATGTACAGTTCCAAGAGGTGAACAATATTGATAGCATTTCGCTCGATGAAGAGTCTGCAACAGTACATTGCCCCGTCATGGATTTTAAAACAGTTTTTGTAGAAAAACTGAAGGTTAAAAAGCACAGAGATTTACTCGACCTATTATCTTTGGCCGATTCCATGGGGATCCCAGAAAATCTTGAGACTGAGCTCTTGAATGAGGATCAGAGGAAAAACCTAAACCGTTTAAAACAGTGGCTGAAACGTAGATTAGCAAAGGAGAAGTAAAGATGAAATCCTATGTGTCGAATTACATCAGAAAAAGCATTGAGAACAATGAAAATAAAACGCATCGTCCACCCACAGAAAGTGAGATACGATTTTTGTTCAAACATCTTAGGGAAAATGATTTGGATCCGATTATTGTGGGTTCGATTGCCTTAATTCAACACCTCCGGCCATCTAAAGAAGACTACGGTGATGAAGGGTTTCGCTACACGCAAGATATAGATATTTTTGTTTCTAGTAGCCTCCCTCGGCCCCCTCCAGCATGGAGACGAGACCATGAATCTTTGGGTGTTGTCTCATGGATTTCACCTTCTGGAGGTTATATTGATTTTCTAGAAGCGGGTCATATCTATCCTAGTGGACACAGAAATCCCTATCACATAGATAAGGATCTCGACTCTATAGCTGATGGGTTGCCTGTTGCTGATTTGGCATCCATATTTGTTATGAAATTGAACTCTGATAGGGTTCAAGATCTAACAGATCTCGTCAACTTAGCCAAAAAAAGAGGAATTCCAAAGGATCTGGCGCGAAAGAAATTGAATGAACAGCAGAAGGAAAATTTAGAGTCTATCAAAATATGGATCGGAAACGGTATTTGACTGCGTTTCGGTATAGTGTTCATAAGTGGTCTTTTGAGGATCAAGGCTCGATTAATCTCACGAACACCTATTCACCACTCTCAAAACAACTCGGAATGAGAGCCTATTCTCTCTAAGTATAAAATCCCCTTTTTCTCGTCGACCGAATAAAGGAGTAACACAAAGGATAGTGCTTAATCCCCCCAATCCTGGCGTCTTAGCTGCCAAAAGACACCTCATTTATCCCGTTCAGCAACATTCACGCCCCCTTTTTCCCTGGGGGTTGTACCTACTCCGAATTTCAGGAGAGAGAGCCATTAACTTTGTTAGCTAATTTTGAGCTCTCATACAGAGTTCGAATTTTCAAACCCTGTACCCCCCCCAGGAACCAGTCTTACTTTTACGTTTATAAGGATAACATCGCAGTCCTTCGAGGCTGTCAGTAAATAGGGTCGCAGTTGAATTTTGAGCTATTTTTTTGGAGATTGGTCCTGAACACAAGTTCACATACTCCTAAGAGTAGGGAGCTTGTGTTCAGGGCCAAGATCCGAAAAAAGAGTAGAAATTCAACCCGACAATATTTACTGACAGCCTCGAAGGACTGCAGGATCCTGCGTAGCACCTTGCAGCCCTTCAGGCTGCGATATTTTGTTGATTCACACCCAGGGCGTTGCCACTGGGCTGTTGCACTTTTAGCCCTTCAGGCTAATAAAATAGTGCTAAAATCTACTTCTCAACGGAAAAAAGCCTTTAAAATACCTTGTAAGGGCTTTTTTTGTTTAGTTTTAGCGCTATAAAAGGCCTCGAGTCCGTTGGGGTGAATTTTATAAAGTCTTTATTTTAATTTCTCAAGGCTATGTTTGGAGGGGTCAATTTCGCAGTGGTTTAGAAGCTAACGGAGGGAGAGGGGGCAGACGTTCTTCTTATAAAATTATCTTTGCGAGTTTGCGTCTTTGCGTTTAATCACCTCGAAGCCTTGTTGCCGCCACGCCTCAAAGATGGCGATGCCGACTGTTGTGGCAAGGTTTAGGCAACGTGATTCCGGAAGCATGGGGATGGTTATGAAACGTTCGGGCCATTTTTGAAAGAATACTTCCGGTAGGCCTTCCGTTTCCGAGCCGAAGATGAGCCAGTCTGTGGGAGTGTATGTTACGCTAGTGTATGGCGTGTCCACCTTGCTGGAAAAGAAGTAGAACGGTTGGGATGTTTCTTCAAGAGCGGTTTCCAGGTCTTCGAGGAAGCTTACCTCTACACCTTCCCAGTAGTCGAGGCCTGCTCTCTTCAGCCAGCGATCTCCTGTACTAAATCCTAATGGGGGAACCAGGGCTAGTTCGCAGCCTGTTACAGAGCAGGTGCGAACAATGTTCCCTGTATTTTGCGGGATCTGGGGTTGGTAAAGGACGACCTTCACTAGACACCATCGAAGCCAATTATTTTCATCATTGTGATTTCTCTATAGCGCTGTCGATGTCGTTTTGAAAACCTTCCATAGCTTCTTCTTGGCCTTCTTCAACAGGGAGATTCACTGAAACCACTTCCACCTCGAAGATCAAGAGTGCGTTGGGAGGAAGAGCGCTTGAAGTGCCAAACCCAAGGTCGGGGTGTATGAAGAGCTTTCTTTTTTCCCCTTCACGCATACCCAAAATTCCTTTTTTGAATCCTGGGATGGTTTGGTCTAGGGAGATTGGAACAGGTCCAGTTTTCTCTGAGCTATCGATTATGTTTCCATCGAGAAATTTCCCTGTGTAGTCTAGGACAGGGGTGTCACCCTCAGCAACAGCTTTGCCCTGGCCTTCTTTGAGGACCGTGTACTGCAGCATTCCGGGTTCAATTTCAATGATCTCAGGTTTTTTTGCATTTTCTTTGAGGAAATCGTTGGAGGCTTTGAGGTTCTGATCGGAGATTTTTTCATAGGCTTTGGCTTGATAGGTTTTCATCAGCGTTTCGTATTCTTCTTCTGACATGGGTTCCGGTTTTCCGGTAGCACCATCACGTATCCCTTTGATAACGAGTTCAAGGTCGAATTCGATTCCTGGACTACTGAGGTTGCGTCCAATGAAATGGCCAAAAGCTTCTGATAGTTTCTGTAGTTCGGCTTCTTGTTGGTCTTCCCCTTGCTTAGCGTCTTCTGCAGACAAAGTTGCTACGCTGTTCAAGGAAAAGAAAAGTATCATGCAAGAAATTAGGGAGTTTCGAATTGTGACAAACATAAAAAAAACCTTTAGTAAATACAGAATCAAGTAAGTAACATATTGATAGCACTCTTGATTTATGTCAAAGAGAATTCGGTGTCTTCTAAGGAACTGTGCAAGTTATTTTTGCACGGTTCCTAAGGCAAGACCAAGTTCCATCAATTGTTCATTCGCTACTGGAGCTGGGCATTGCATCATGAGGTCGCTGGCTCTCTGTGTTTTGGGAAATGCAATCACTTCTCGAATATTGTCTGTTTTGGCCATAAGCATGATGATGCGATCCAATCCTAGAGCGATACCTAAGTGTGGTGGTGTTCCATACTTTAGGGCTTCCAGGAAAAAGCCAAATTTTTCTTGCTGTTCTTCCGGAGGCATTTGTAGCAGATCGAAAATTTTTCTCTGAAGGCTTTCATCGTGGATACGTTGTGAGCCGCCGCCGATTTCATATCCGTTCAGGATAATGTCATAGCCATACGATCGCACTGCTAGGGGGTCGCTGTCCAGTAGATGAAGATCTTCAACATGTGGGGAGGTGAATGGGTGGTGGAGACTTTCTAGACGTTGCGTGTCTTGGTTTAAACCAAAAAGAGGGAAGTCGGTTACCCATAGGAAGTCGAGATGGTCGTGAGGAATAAGATTCCGATCTTGAGCGATTTTCCTTCTGAGATGGTCCAGAGCTTGGTTGGTATTTTGTGGAATGTCTGCAATCATGAAGATCAGATCTCCAACTTCGACTTGAAGGCGGTCGATCAGTTCTTGTTGAAGTTCCTCGGAAAAGAATTTTACGATGCTCGAGGCTAATCCCTCTTCTTGCCGTTTCATCCATGCGAGGCCTTTGATGCCGAGCCTTCCGACGAATTCTGTGTATCTATCGATTTCCCGTCGAGAGATATCTGCACCTCCTTTCACGCAAAAACCTTTGATGGTACCTCCGGCTTTAAGTTGATCCAGAAAGACGGAAAACGTTCCGCGTTGCACGATGTCGTCAAGGGTGTTGAGTTCCATGCCGAACCGTGTGTCGGGGCGATCTGTGCCGAAGCGGTCGATGCAGGTTTGGTAGGGGAGTCGACGGAAGGGGGTAGTGACATCGATGTCGCAACATTCTTTAAACATCGTTTTGACGAGGCCTTCGATGATGGCTAGCAAGTCTTCGGGTGTTCCAAAACTCATTTCCATATCGATTTGTGTGAATTCGGGTTGGCGGTCTGCGCGCAGGTCTTCATCGCGAAAGCAGGGAGCAATTTGGAAATATCTGTCCATGCCGGAGATCATAAGCAGCTGCTTAAAGAGCTGAGGAGATTGGGGGAGGGCGTAGAATGAACCGGGTTGGATGCGGGAGGGGACGAGGTAGTCTCTGGCACCCTCTGGGGTGGATTTTCCCATGATGGGAGTGGAGATATCCAAAAAACCTTCTTTGGCGAGGAAGTTTCTCGCTGCCAGCATAGCTTTATGCCGTTGGATCAGGTTGTTAGCAATTTTTCCCCTGCGGATATCGAGGTAGCGGTATTTGAGGCGAACTTCTTCGTTTGTTTCGATGAAGTCATCACAAATGGAAAAGGGTGGAGTTTTTGCTTTCGACAGCACTTCCATTTCGTTGACCGTAACTTCGATGTCCCCAGTGTTTAGATTCGGGTTTGCCATCCCCTCAGCTCGTGGGATGACTGTTCCTTTGATCGAGATCACCCACTCACCGCGCAAGTGCTCTGCTTCCGCGTGGAGCTCGGTATTTTTTTCGGGGTCAAAGACCAGTTGTGTTAGGCCAAAACGGTCGCGAAGGTCGATAAAAATCAATCCTCCATGGTCGCGGCGTCGATGTACCCAGCCAGAGAGTGTGACGGTTTTGTTAACGTCTTCTTTTCTTAATGTTCCACAGTCATGCGTTCGTCGATAATCAAACATGTTAACCTTTTTTTAATTACAGAAGCTCTTCCATCTTTTTCATGGCGACTTGGAGCTCTTTTGTCAGGTGTTGCGTGCTTTCGATAGATTGTTTCAGCTTCTTAAGGAAAAATTCCGCCTCAATGGGTTGCTCAAAGGGGGCGTTCATCTCCTTCCAAATCCGAATAAAATCTTCTCCTTCCACTTCAATCCTAAGAATTCGTGAAAGGTGGAATAATGGTGCTACAAGAGTTTCTCCTGTAGTCATATCTTTTAGTTCGACCTGTTTGGATTCGAGCTCGTTGTCTCCGACGACGGCGACGAACTTCGAGTGAATCTGGTTGGCATAGCTCATCACCTTGCCGAGTTTCCTTCTGGAAAAGTCCATTTGGACATGAATCCCAGCAGTGCGTAATTCGTGTAAGAGCTCGAAACATTTTGTTCTGGCTTTTTCACCCAAAGGGATCAAAAAAAGGGTTGGACGATAAGGCTCTGGAGTGAAAACATTTTGTTTCAACATAACTTGGATGATCCGCTCGAGACCCGCCCCAAATCCTAAAGCGGGGAGTTCAGGGCCGCCAAGCTGATGAATCAGATCGTCATAACGCCCTCCACCGCCAATGCTGTTTTGTGCTCCCAACTCCTCTGCGGTAACTTCGAAGACCGTTCGATTGTAGTAGTCCAACCCCCGAACGATCTTATCACTGACCTCGTAAGGGATTTTTAGAACTTTTAGAAGATTCTGCACTTCTTCAAAATGTTTCCTGCATTCTTCATTCAGAAAATCAAGAATCGACGGCGCTCCAGCGAGGATTTCCTTGTCTTTTGGATTCTTGGAATCCAAAATCCGCAATGGATTCACTTCAAAACGTCTTTGGCTGTCTTCAGAGAGCTGATCAAAATACTTTTTTAAATAGCTCTGCAAAGCCTCTCGATATTTGCGCCGACACTCCATGTCGCCAATCGAGTTGATCAGAACACGTAAGTTTCGAAGTCCCAAACGCGTGTATACCGTGTAGAGAAGGTCGATGACCTCCACATCCTGTTCAGGTGAGCCTGCTCCGATGGCTTCAGCGCCAAACTGGTGATGCTGCCGATATCGCCCCGCTTGAGCTCGTTCGTAGCGGAACATCGGACCGATATAATAAAATTTCTGAATGGGAGATTCATGTGTGAGATGATGCTCTAGAAGCGCTCGGATTACTGGCGCGGTCCCCTCAGGACGTAACGAAAGCAAACGTCCACCTTTATCCTCAAAGGTGTACATCTCCTTGGAGACGATGTCTGTAGCTTCTCCTACACTTCTTTGGAATAGCTCTGTCTTTTCCATCATCGGCGTTCGAATCTCTTGATACCCAAACTGCTCAGCAGTTTCACGTATGATCGATTCTACGTAATTCCACAGATGGGAACATCGCCATGCCTCTTTTGGATCTTTGGGAAGAATGTCAAAAACACCGGGAGGGGCTTTAATATCCATAATGCTGTCTCGTAAAAATCTTAAGTCTTTATACTATACCACCCCACCTGCAAAAGATAAAAGTGAAAAAAAATGAAGGGGAGGGGCGGAAGGTGGCAAAAGAAAAAAGCACAGAGGCACAGAGAAAAAAGAGAATAAAATTATTTTTTTAATTCTCTTTTTTCTCTGTGTCTCTGTGCTTTTTTTGTCTGTTTCATCCTTCTTTCCTCCTGTGGTCGAATTCGCTTAGGAAGTATTTGTATTCGTCGTGGTCGGTCACCCAGGAGTTTTTGAGGACTTGGATGAGGGTGGTGCGGTCTTGGTTGTTAAAGTTGTTATGGGCGTAGGGGGTGTTGGGGGAGAGGAGAAACTGACTGAGTTTGTCGAGGACTTTATTGTGAAGGAGGATTTGGTAGTTGATGAGGTTTTCGGTGTCAGACAATTTTCCGAGGCTGAGCATTTTTGCTGTTTCTTGGGTGTTGTCATTGAGGTTTGCGAGGGTTTGGGCGCTGTGGATTTTCTGAAATTGTTCTTCGATTTGATTTTCATCTAGAGTCATGGTTTCTGGGGTACGATTATGCTCCTCAAGAGCCTCATCTATCAATGGTGTGAGTTTGGTTGCGGAGATGAATTGCATAAATTCTTCTAGCGGCATATCTGAATATTCTAGGTAGAGGTTTGCTAGTTCTTCAATCATTTTTGTGCGTTGTTCGTGGCCGGTTTGTATGTACTCGTGAACGAGATCTTGGATGTTGGTCTCAAAATCTGGAAGGATTTCGTTGTGTTGTTTTTGGAGCAGAGTAATGATTTCGTTGCTGATCGGTTTTAGTGCGTGGAGTCTTTCTGTAGCAACGGCGTGGAGTTGGAGGTAGAGGGGATGATTTCTTTCTACGGAGATGTCTGAGTCGTGGTCAGTGTTTTCAAAGGAAAACAATTGCTCAAAGTCATCGGTTTCGAAGGAGTTGGTGCGTAAGGGTTTTCCGGACAGATGGTGGGGAAATAAAGCGTCGGATTCGAGCATGGAGATCTCTGCATTGTCTTCATGCATGAGGAGGTGGCTGCTTGCCACATATCCTTTGGGGTTCAGTTTGACGTAACCTACGAGGAACTTGCTATTTGGAGTAAAAGTTGTTAGGGCTTTTTGTGCGTCTATCGCGTTTTGCAGCCCTAGTGATGTGTAGAGAACGATATCCGGAAACTTAGAGATTTCGCTCATGTCCTCTTGAAGTTCGGAGACATCCTCGCTGCTGCTGGGATTCATATGTAGATTGATGGCTCTATTCAGCAGAGTTTCTCCAAAAGGATAAAAACGGGGGGCGTTATAGATGTAGTTTTCTGCTCCGGGGCGGATGTATCCGAGGGTTTTCGGGGAGATGAATCCCCAGTGGTTTTTATTTCCTGCGAGGGAGTCAAGGGGCATCAGCTTTCCCTCTTTTATCGTTCGGGAGATTTCAAGACCGGAGTTTCCTTCGAGGGGGGTGGGGTTTGTTAGTAATCTGTTTAGCTCTTTTAGGTCGGTAATTTTTCGCATTTCCATTGCTGTAGAGTCGATAACAATGGTTTTTTTATGTATCAGCCATTGCAGTAGATTGGGGGCGGGTTGGGCGATGATCAGGAAGCGAGAGAGGTCGTCGCTTGTGTACACTCGAAGGATGTAGGGGTATTTGTGAAATTGCCCTTTGGTGTCGATTTGCGCTTGTGTGTGAAGGTTTGGCGCTAGCACTTGCGCTAGGTTGTTCCGGATGAAATCGGGGTCGGACCAATTGAGTTTGTTGGGAGTGATGTGATTGAGTTGGGCGTGGGTTATGGCCATGGCGATGTCAGTGATGCCTGCAGCAATTTTCTTTTCTTCTTGGCTGTTTTTTCCACTTGCTCGGAAGTAAACTCCACTGCAGATGATGCCGCTGAGTATGATGATCGCAACGATCAAGCCGATGATCATCTTCCAGTTTTCTATGGCTGTTTTTTTCGGGTCTTGTATCTGGAAACCTTCAGTATCTTGATTCCAGGTTTCGGTCTCGTCATCAAAGTCTTGAAGGTAGTACATTTTTGGTTTAGGCGTTTCCTTCGAAGGGATCGAAAGGGGTTCTGCTTCAAACGGGGGTTGTGGTTGGTTTTTTTCTGGAGGAGCGTCAGAAGAGGTTTCCTCGGATGGGGATTGCTTTGGCAGTTCACTAGGTGCTTGTGCCTCATCTGGCGGCGTGGGGAGTTGATGCTCAAAGTCTTCTACCTCTTTAACAAGGGCATCGATATCGATGGATGCAAGTTCTTCTTTGGTGAACTGGTCGCCGTCAGGGTCGGTTGGAGTGCTTGAATCTTCCGGTGTCGTGGAGATTTCAAAGAGTATGGTATGGTTGCCGATTTCCAGAGTGTCGTGGTTATTGATGGTTTTCTTTCCAAAGGGGAGCCCTTTTAGAGAGGTGAAAGGGTCGTTGGCGACATTTATGACAACAAAGCGACTTTCTTCTTTGATGATTTTTACATGCATAGATTGTACGGTGTCTCCGGGGATAGCGAAATCCGCCAGAGTAGAATCTCCGCTTCCGAGGATAACCTCTTGTTTATCAAAGGTATGTGATCGCGCTTCCATCTCTGGATTCAGCGTGAGTTTGATCATTCTGATGGCCTTCTTATCGATATACTCAATTAAGATGAAGAACTGGAGTTTTGCCAACGCCGGGGCCCACAGATTCAGATCAAAGAAAATAGCTTACTATGGGTACATAGGGGGTATTTTCTTTGATTTGAAGATGTGGGTTCCGGCTAAGGAAGCTAGAAAAAATAACTTTTACATTTATGCTGTCCTATCATCTTCACTTGCTTTGTTGCAAATCTTTGGAAACTAATAAGTTGACTGCAGATTTGCGCCTCGCAACTGAAGAGCT
>SDBV01013873.1_pt1 | contig 10207 bp, 5 predicted proteins | sample 2277081 | NCBI WGS metagenome assembly SDBV01 (sample SAMN10402039, study PRJNA504765) | marine sediment metagenome | isolation source: marine sediment core GS10_PC15, 223 cmbsf | place: Arctic Ocean: Southern Knipovich Ridge | collected 2010 | reverse complement strand
ACCAGGGAGTACCAGGGAGTACCAGGGAGTACCAGGGAGTACCAGGGAGTACCAGGGAGTTTGTTTCTGGACAGCCGCTGAATCGGGCACGCCGTTAAGCGCACTCCCCAGGCCGCGGCTGCCCGGTAGGGCCTTGGCGTTGACCGTGGGCTGGTGGCATCGGCCCCGGACCCCTTGTTGCATCAGGCTCGATCGGCTATAAGATGGCCGTGTATTGCTACGAATCGAGGCCTTCTTCCCGTGACCGCGTCGCGAAGCCAACCTGACGAGCGGCGGCATCGCCGGCCTTGGCAGTTCGGCTTGCGGTCGGTTTTCGCGCTGACCGCGGGGGTTGCCCTTCTTTCGTCGATCTTCTTCGCCCTGCCGCAGACCCCGGCATGTCTGATTCTGCTGTGCCTCTCTTTTCCGCAAGCGCCCCTGCTGGCGGTGATGATCTTCTGCGGCAAGGGTTATCTCAGGGCGTTTTGCATTGGGGCAATGTTCCCGGCACAAGTGCTGTTCCTCTTCAACACCTATATGGTGTCCGCCGTCTTCTGGAGTGGCGGCTGGGAGGACTTGTCCGTTTGGGTCGAAATGGCTGAAGAAGGCGGGGAACCCTACCTAATTTGGGTCGCGGCAACTTGGGGCGTCAGTGTGGTGTTCGGATTTCTCAGCGTGGCCGTTCTATGGCTGATGAAGCCCGGCAGCCGGAAAGACGAAGCCAAGCCCGCAGAAGCTTCGACACCGACCGAAATGCAGAATGCCCCTTCGCCTCATTTCGCGGTCGCCCAGCCGGCGGATTCCCGCAGACTGAGCCGGTTTTGAAACGCGGGAACTGCCGTGCCCGACTCGACGAGTCCAACGCGACAAGGCCTGCTGGAGCTTGGGGACCAGGGAAAGGGAAGGGAGGCGGGCAACTGCAGCCATCTGTCCCGAGCAGATAATTGAGGGTGTCCGGGAATTCGGAAAGCAGAAATCGCCGTAGGTCAGGGCTTGCCCTGACGCATCCCGGGTCGCGCGTCACCACTTCGTTCCGTCAGGGCAAGCCCTGACCTACGGAATTCCCGGACACTCTCAGAGAATTCGGCTCGTTCACTGCGTGCCCCATTTCTTCTCGATTTCCTCCAGCGGCACGCCTTTGGTCTCCGGGACCATGGCTCTCACCCAGAGAAGTTGCAGCACCATCATGAAACAGAAGAACGCGAAGGCGTAGCCGGGCGGGAAGGCCTCGATCATCTTAGGGAAGAACTGGGTGAGCAAGGCGGCGAACATCCAGTGGGTGAAGCTTCCCAGGGCCTGGCCCGAGGCGCGGCTTCGGTTGGGGAAGATCTCGCCGATGAAGACCCAAATCACGGCGCCCTGTCCGATGGCATGCGCGGCGATGAACGCGAAGATGCAAAGCAGCACCATGGTTCCCCCGGCCCCGGCGAACTGGGAGGCCTCCTTCAATGCCTTCTCGGCGATCTCTTTGACGGCCGCCGGCCCCGCATCCGAAGCGATCGTCAGGGCCTCGCCTTCGTACTCCTCGCGGGAAGAGGTCTCGATGAGCGCCGCTTTGGCCTTGGCATATTTCTCGGCGAGATCCGCTTGATCTCTCTCCGTTCGGGCCTTTTCCGATTCAACCTTCTCGCACAGTTCTTTCACGGCGATCGCCTTGGAGGCAACGTCGAATGGAGGTGCATAAGTGAAGAAAACCACGGCACAAAGACCGAGCGAGGCGATGTAGCCCAACGAGCCGACGTAGAGCAGCGTGCGGCGTCCGAGCCGGTCGATCAGGTAAAGGCCAACGAACGTGAACACGAGGTTGGTGACCCCGATCCCCACAGACTGAAGCAGCGCCGCTTGATTGTCGAGCCCCGTGAGTGAGAAGATCCTGGGAGCGAAGTACAGAATCGCGTTGATGCCCGAGAGTTGATTGAAAAAGGCGATCAGGAAGGCGAGCGTAATCGGCGTCTTGAGCCGAGCCGTCCAGAAGCGTGCGGCGCCGGCCTGATCTGCTACTCCGGCGGCAATCTTGTCGGCGGTGGCCTCGAGTTCCGCCTGGGACACGTCCGGATTGATCCGGCGGAAGACGTCGATGCCCGCTTCGCGCTGGCCGCCATGCGCGATCAGCCAACGGGGGCTTTCCGGTATCGCGATGCACAGCAACGTGTAGATCAGGGCGGGGAACGCTTCGATGCCGAGCATCCATCGCCAGGCGTTCTCCCCGACACCGCCCAGCGCCGCATTGGAAACGAAGGCGATGAGTATGCCGAAGACGATGTTGAACTGAAACATGCCGGCCAGACGCCCCCGGTACTTGGCCGGCGCGATCTCGGCGATATAGAGCGGGGCCGCCACGGTCGAGATGCCGACCCCCAAGCCGCCGATAAAGCGAGCGACCATGAACGAGTAGACCTCGGGCGCATAGGCCGAACCGAGGGCCGAGACGAAGTAGAGCACGCCGATCGAAAGCAGCGTCTTCTTACGGCCGAACCGTTCGGTGGGCCAGCCGCCGACCAAGGATCCGAGAACGGTTCCCCAAAGGGCCATGCTGATCGCCAGCCCGTGGACCGTGGAATCGAGTCCCCAGAGATCCTGGATCGTCTTCTCCGCCCCGGAAATGACGACCGTGTCAAAGCCAAAGAGGAATCCGGCCAGCGCCGACGTAAACGACCAAATCAATAAGCGTTTACTCAGCATTTCACTTGCTCCAAATCGATTGGCAGCGTCTCATTTTCTGCAGAACTCGGGCTAGGCAGAGAATACGATTTATCCTAGACCATGGAGGGAATCCTGGGAATTAGCGACGCGACTGATGCGGGGATTTGGGGGGGACGGGCTGTCATTTTGGCAGGGTGGCTGTCCGCCGGGCAGAGACGGTGTCAAAATGGCAGTCGCAGACTGGCCGATTGTCAACTCATCGCAAAATCACACCAAGGCAATCTTCACAACACGGTGCAAATACAGCACTTACGTCGAACGTCCCTTTCTGCCGCCGCAACGGCACGCCAATTGCGGCCCACTGGCTTCCAGCACTGCGCCGCGATCGCGGTCGAAATGGAAGACTCCAAGCGACCGGCGCAACCAGAGTCTGCTATGTTCGATAGGAAGCGGTTCGACCGACGTCATCCGGTGGACCGACGTCCGCTCTGAAGAAACACGCAGGAAGGAAGGAGCATCTGATGGCTGAAGGCGAAAAAATCATCGGTATCGACCTGGGAACCACCAACTCGGTTGTGGCCGTGATGGAGGGTAAGGAAGCCAAGGTTATCCCCAATCCCGAGGGGAACCGTATTACCCCGAGCGTCGTGGCGTTTACCGACAAGGACGAAACGCTGGTCGGCGAACCGGCTCGACGTCAAGCGGTGACCAATCCCACCCGGACCGTCTATTCGATCAAACGATTCATGGGCCGGCGTCACAACGAGGTGGCCACCGAGGAGAAGATGGTGCCTTACGGGATCGTGGGCGGTCCCCAGGACTACGTGAAGGTCAAAGTGGACGACCGCGAGTACACGCCCCCGGAAATCTCGGCCGTAACGTTGCGGAAGCTCAAAGAGGCGGCCGAGGCCTATCTGGGCCACAAGGTCAACAAGGCGGTGATCACCGTGCCGGCCTACTTCAACGATGCCCAGCGGCAGGCGACCAAGGACGCCGGCCAAATCGCCGGGCTGGAGGTGGCGCGGATCATCAACGAGCCCACGGCGGCGTCGCTGGCCTACGGGCTGGAGAAGAAAAAGACGGAGAAGATCGCGGTGTTCGATTTCGGCGGCGGCACGTTCGACATTTCCGTGCTGGAGGTGGCCGACGGCGTATTTCGCGTAATCAGCACCAACGGCGACACGCATCTGGGCGGCGACGACATCGACGAGGTGTTGATCAACCACGTGGCCGATCAGTTCAAGCGGGAGCAGGGGATCGACCTGCGCCAGGACACGATGGCCCTGCAGCGACTCAAAGAGGCGTGCGAGAAGGCCAAGAAGGAACTCAGCTCCGCCCAGTCGACCGACATCAACCTGCCGTTCATCACCGCCGATGCGGCCGGCCCGAAACACTTGCAGATGAACATCACCCGATCCGAGTTCGAACAGTTGGTCGACGCCCTGATCGAACGTTGCCGCCAGCCGGTCAAGACAGCGCTGGCCGACGCCAAGATGCAGCCCAGCGAGATCGACGAGGTGGTGTTGGTGGGCGGTTCCACGCGGATGCCCAAGGTCCAGGAGTTGGTCAAGAGCATCTTCGGCAAGGACCCGCACAAGGGGGTCAATCCCGACGAGGTGGTGGCCATCGGGGCGGCCATCCAGGGCGGTGTGCTGGCCGGCGAGGTCAAGGACGTCCTGCTGTTGGACGTGACGCCGTTGACCCTCGGCATCGAGACCCTGGGCCAGGTGATGACGCCTCTGGTCGAGCGCAACACCACGATCCCCACCGAGCGGAAGCAGATCTTCAGCACCGCCGACGACAACCAGACGGCGGTGACGGTCAAGGTCTATCAGGGCGAGCGGAAAATGGCGCCGGACAACCGGCTGCTGGGCGAGTTCAACCTCGAAGGCATTCCGCCCGCGCCGCGCGGCGTGCCGCAGGTCGAAGTCAAGTTCGACATCGACGCCAACGGCATCCTCAGCGTGGCGGCCAAGGATCTGGGAACCGGCAAGGAGCAGACGGTGCGGATCGAGCAGTCCAGCGGGCTGTCGGAAGAGGAGATCGGGGCGATGCGCAAAGACGCCGACTCGCACGCCGAGGAGGACAAGCAAAAGCGCGATCTGGCCGAAGCCCGCAACCAGGCCGACTCGATGTGTTTCCAGCTCGAAAAGCTGATCAAGGAGCATGAAGACAAGCTCGCCGACGCCGACAAGAGCGCGGTCAACGGGGCCATCGAGAAGACGCGCGAGGCGGCCAAGGGAGATGACACGGAGAAGATCAAGTCGGCACTGCAAGAGTTGGAGCAGGCCTCCCATGCGTTGAGCAAGGCGCTCTACGAGAAGGCCACGCCCCCGCCGGAGGCCGCGCCCGCCGGCGACGCCGAGGCCGGACCGTCGGCCGCAGACGACGGCGGCCAAACCAGCGGAGACGACGACGCCATCGACGCCGAGTTCGAGGTGAAAGACTCGTAACCGAAGCGACTTCGGCGAGAGATACCGTGGGAGGGTGGCCCGGACGGTTTTGCAGAGAAGGCGTTGCGCCTGGTCGTGGCTTGGTCGCAAAATCCGTTCGGGTGGCGCAGCCACAGGAGGCACATGCTCGGCGTCCTCTCGTGGCTGCGCAACCCCGACACATTTTCCGACAAACCCAGAGAGGTGGCTACGCCTATTGCGGAAAACCGTCGGGGCCACCCGCCTCCCACAGGCCCGTCGCCGACAGAGTCGCCTCCCACAGTAAACGGCAATTCCTGACCGTGCGTCGGTATTTGGCGGTTTACGCTGTGCCCATGGTCGGCACTGTACCACGACGGCGCGACGCAACTGAGAAAGGAGGAGGCGAATCATGGCTTTCCGTCTCGATAAACTGACGATCAAGGCCCAGGAGGCGATCGCGGCGGCCCAGTCGCTAGCGGCCGACCGGGGCCATCCGCAGATCGACCCTGTGCACTTGTTGGCGGCCTTGCTGGCCGAGAGTGAGGGGATCGTGCCGGCCGTGTTCGAGCGGATCGGCGTCCATCGCGGACAGATGGACCAGATCGTCCAGGCGGAGTTGGGACATTTCGCCAAGGTCTCCGGGGGCTCGCCTCCCGGGGGCGGCCGCCCCTTGCAGGAAGTCCTCGAGGCCGCCCAGCGCGAAGCCGACACCATGAAGGACGAGTTCGTCTCCACTGAGCATCTCCTGCTGGCGCTGGCCAAGGTCGACTCGAAGGCCGGCAGCGTGTTGCAACTCAACGCGGTTACGGAAGAGGAAATCCTCAAGGCCCTGCAAGAGATCCGCGGCAGTGCCCGGGTAACCGACCAAAACCCGGAGGCGAAATTTCAGGCCTTGGAGCGCTACGGCATCGACCTGGTCGATCGGGCACGGCAAGGAAAGCTCGACCCGGTGATCGGCCGCGACCGGGAAATCCGCCGGGTCGTGCAGGTCCTTTCGCGCCGGACCAAGAACAACCCCGTGCTGATCGGCGAGCCGGGCGTGGGCAAAACGGCCATCGCCGAGGGGCTGGCCCTGCGGATCGTCGAAGGCGACGTGCCGGAAAGCCTCAAGCAGAAACGCGTCGTGGCGCTGGACATGGGTGCGCTGGTGGCCGGCACTAAGTTCCGCGGCGAGTTCGAGGAGCGGCTCAAAGCGGTGTTGCGGGAAGTCGAAGACGCCGACGGTCGCGTGATCATGTTCATCGACGAGTTGCACACGGTGATCGGCGCCGGGCGGGCGGAAGGCGGCGCCGACGCGGCCAACCTGTTGAAACCGGCGCTGGCCCGCGGCGACCTCCGCTGTATCGGGGCCACCACGCTCGACGAGTACCGCCAGCACGTCGAGAAAGACGCGGCGTTGGAGCGGCGTTTCCAGCCGGTGCAGGTCGGCGAGCCGAGCGTCGAAGACACGATCGCCATTCTCCGCGGCCTGAAGTCGCGCTACGAGGCCCACCATGGCGTGAAGATCAAGGATTCGGCGCTGGCGGCGGCGGCCAACCTGTCGCATCGCTACATCGCCGACCGCTTCCTGCCCGACAAGGCGATCGACCTGGTCGACGAGGCCGGCAGCCGCCTGGCGATGGAGCTTCAGAGCGTGCCGTCGGAGATCGACCAGGTACAGCGTCGGCTGACCCAGTTGGAGCTGGCCGCCCGGCAACTGGCCGACGAAGCCGAAGAGGGCGCCAAGCAGCAGCTTACCGAGATCGAGACGGAGATGGAGGCCAAGAAACACGAGTTGGCCAGCCTCCGCGAGCAATGGGAGGCCGAAAAGCTGGGCCTCGGCGACATCCAAAAGGTCCGCCAGGAGTTGGCCGACACGGAGCTGAAATTCGAGCAGCTCGATGCGGCCATCAAGCAGAAAATGGCCGCCGGACAGCCCATCCCCGAGGAGGACTACCAGCGGCTGTACGAGTTGGATGTCCGCCGCAAACAGCTCCACCAGCGGATCGAGGCCGAATCGGCGCAGAGTAACGGCAAAGGCAACGGCAACGAAAACGGCAAAAGCAACGGCGCCGCCGACAAGCCCGCCCGGCGGCTCTTGCGGCAGCAAGTCACCGAAGAAGAGATCGCCGAGGTGGTCAGCGCCTGGACCGGCATCCCGGTCGCCCGGATGGTTCAGAGCGAACGGGCGAAGCTGCTGGTGATGGAGGAGCGGATCCACTTGCGGCTGATCGGCCAGGACGAGGCGGTCGAGGCGGTGGCCAACGCGGTGCGCCGCAACCGCAGCGGCCTGCAGGACCCCAACCGGCCGGTCGGCTCGTTCATCTTCCTGGGCCCCACCGGCGTGGGCAAGACCGAGCTGTGCAAGGCCCTGGCCGAGGTGATGTTCGACGACGAGCACGCCATGATCCGGCTGGACATGAGCGAGTTCATGGAGAAGCACACGGTCAGCCGTTTGATCGGCGCCCCGCCGGGTTACGTAGGCTTCGAGGAGGGCGGCCGGTTGACCGAGGCGGTCCGCCGGCGTCCTTATTCGGTGATTCTTCTGGACGAGATCGAAAAGGCCCACCGCGACGTGTTCAACGTCCTGTTGCAGGTGCTCGACGACGGCCGGTTGACCGACAACCACGGCCACACGGTCGATTTCACCAACACGATCATCGTGATGACCAGCAACATCGGCAGCCAACTGATCGAGGAGATTTCCAAGCAGGGCGGCACGGAAGAGGAAATCCGCGAGGCGGTCAACGAAACGCTGCACACCCGCTTCCTGCCGGAGTTCCTCAACCGCATCGACGAAATCATGATCTTTCATCCGCTTCGCCGCGAGCAGATCCGCAAGATCGTGGATCTGCAAATCAAACGCCTGAAGGACCAACTCGAAGAGCAGGGTATTGAGCTGGAGGTCACCCCGGCGGCGAGCGACGCGATTGCCAAGGACGGCTACGATCCCTCCTACGGCGCAAGGCCGCTCAAACGCGTGATCCAACAACGGCTCCAAAACCCGCTGGCCCTGGAGATCCTCAAACGCGAGTTGGCCGAGGGGAGCCGGGCGAAGGTCGATCACGTAGACGGGCAGTTCACGTTCCAGCGGACCGGATGCGATGGATGAGGCCCTGGCCGACATCAAACGGCCGGCCTAGAATGGGGAGATGGCCATCGACCTCATCCTCGGCACGGCGGGACATATCGACCACGGCAAGACCGCGCTGGTCAAGGCCCTGACCGGCGTGGATACCGACCGGCTGCCCGAGGAAAAGCAGCGGGGGATCACCATCGAGCTGGGATTCGCCGAGTTGCCGCTGGGTGAATATCGGCTGGGGATCGTAGACGTGCCGGGCCATGAACGGTTCGTGCGGAACATGCTGGCCGGGGCCACCGGGATCGACCTGGCGCTGCTGGTCGTGGCGGCCAACGACTCGATCAAGCCGCAAACTCGGGAACATCTCGAAATCCTCCGTCTGTTGCAACTCGAGGCCGGCGTGATTGCCCTGACCAAATGCGATCTGGCCGAACCGGAGTGGATCGAGCTGGTCGAGGAAGAGGTCCGCGAGCTGGTGGCCGGGACGTTTCTGGCCGACGCGCCGCTGGTGCGCACCAGTGCCGTCGCCGGCACGGGGCTTCAGGAGTTGCGGGCGGCACTTTCCGAGGCCTCGCAAAAGGCCGTCCGGTCCACGCGTCGACGGCAGAGCGGCCCGTTCCGCATGGCGATCGACCGCACGTTCACCATGGCCGGGCACGGCACCGTGGTAACCGGCAGCGTGCTCAGCGGCCGGGCCCGGGTGGGCGATGAGTTGGTGATCGAACCGGGGGCGATCCGCGTGCGGATTCGCGGCCTGCAAAACCACGGCCAAAGCGTCGAGGAGATCCAGCGCGGACAGCGGGCCGCCGTGAACCTCGCCGGCGTGCACCACGAACAATTGGGCCGCGGACACGAACTGGCCACACCGGGTCACCTGGTGCCCAGCCGGCGGTTGTCGGTGCGGATGAATCTGCTGAGCGGCGCTGGGCGGCCGTTGAAGAACCGGGCCCGCGTGCGGCTCCACGTCGGCACGGCCGAGTTGATGGCCCGGGCCGTGCTGTTGGATCGCGACCAGTTGGCCCCGGGCGATTGGGCCCCGGCCCAGGTGTTCCTCAGCCAACCGGCGGTGACCACGTGGAGCCAGCCGCTGGTAATCCGCAGCGAATCGCCGGTGCAGACCATCGGCGGCGGCCAGGTGCTCGATCCCAACGCCCCGCGCCTGCGCCGACACCAACCGCCCACGCTCGAGCGTCTGGCGGATCTCTGGTCGGACGAGACGGCCCGGCGGGCGTCGGCCGCGTTGTACTTCGCCGGGTGGCGGCCATGGCAGCCGGCCGAGCTGGCGCGGACCGCCGGTGTGGTCGACGTCGACGCCGTTTGCCGAGAACTGGTCGATCGGGGGGACCTGGTCGAAATCGACGTTTCGCACACGCGAACGATCCGCATCCACCGGCAGGTCCTCGAAGAGCTTTCCCGACGGGTCGAAACGGCCCTGAAAGAGTTACACGACAAGTATCCCCTGCAATCGCTATTGGACCGCTCTCGGCTGACCAGCCGATTTGCCTATCTGCGAAGCGATGCCCTGGTCGCCGCACTGCTGGGCAGGATGGCCAAGGCCGAACGCATCACGCTTACCGAGCGAGGCGTTGCCCTGGCCGGACACGGGCCGCAGCTCTCGGCCAAGGATCGCGAGCTGGTGGAGGAAATCCTCGCTATTTACCGGCAGTCCGGCTATCAGCCCCCGACGCTTCAGCAGGTCAAGGACCGTGTTTCCCGCCACCAGGCCGCCGTGCCGGAGCTGGTCCGGTTGGCCGTCTCCGAGGGCCGGCTGGCGGAGATCTCGGCCGAATTCTGCCTCCACGGCGAACTGGAGCAGCAGATGCGGGACACCCTGACCGAGCGGCTTTCCGACGGCGAAGGCTTGACCGTCGGCCAGATTCGTGAAATCCTGGGTACCAGCCGGAAGTATGCGGTACCCTTGTGTGAATACCTGGAGCGCGTCGGCTTCACCAGGCGGCAGGTGATATATATTGAAGATAATACGTTGATTCAGGGCGGTTCCGGGGCGCTCGGCACTGTTGCTGTAATTGTTCTGGTTAATGCCTCAACTGGTGTAACTGCAAGAAATGTGATTATTACTGATCTGGCAACATCTGCGGCGTCGATGACT
>SDBV01013872.1_pt1 | contig 10207 bp, 8 predicted proteins | sample 2277081 | NCBI WGS metagenome assembly SDBV01 (sample SAMN10402039, study PRJNA504765) | marine sediment metagenome | isolation source: marine sediment core GS10_PC15, 223 cmbsf | place: Arctic Ocean: Southern Knipovich Ridge | collected 2010 | reverse complement strand
TTGGGCTCGTCCTTGGGGGCTTCGGTGCTTTCGCTTTTACCGCCCGCCAGCAAGGCGAACGGTGCCAGAAGCAACAGTACCGTCATAAAGCATAATGCTTTTCTCATGTTTCGCTCCTTCTATAAGTTTTTTGCAGGATTATCATAACACGGCTTCTCCTGCGGATTCAAGCGCCGGCGCGAGATCGCGGGATTCAGCGGGGCTCGGGACTCACCCGCCCTTCAAACCCCTTCGTACAACCGTCTGAAGTATGGGCCGAACCCCTTGGGACCGGGATAGCCGTCCCAGAAGACACACTCGGTGGGGAATGCGGCCCTGCCGTGGCTCTTCAACCAGGCCGTCAGGCGCGGATCAGCTCCCCTGCGCTCGATTTCGTCTATGCCGGCCGCATGCAACCGGGCAACGACCCCGGCATGTTCGGCCGCGACGTTGTCCAGGCTGCCCAGACGGTACAGCTCCGAGTCCTCCGGCTTTACGGCGGCCACCAGGTACCACTTACCGTCGCAGGCGCTGAAGAATCCCGCGGGCCGGTCCTTCAGCGACTCATCCGGGGCATGACCGGAAATGGCCAGTTTCCTGGGTCCGTCCTTTGCCTCCGTACCGTCCCGTGCGAGAGCCAGGACATCGTGGGAGTCGATACCGTCCGGCACGGGCAGCCCGGCGATACTCATAATCGTGGCGAAGATGTCCTGCGGCTGGACGATGACGGAGCTGCGCCCGCTGCCGCCGTCCGGGACATGTATGGCAAGAGGCGTGTGGGCCTCCTGCTCCCTTATCGGAAACCCCTTGCCGAACTTACCCCGTTCACCGACGTTGGTACCGTGATCGGCGGTCAACACAATGGCGGTTTCCTTATCCAGCCCCGTCCGGTGAAGAGCATCCAGGAGCACGCCCAGCCAGCTGTCCACCCAGGTTACTTCCGCCGCGTAGAGGGCCCTGATGCGATTTTTGGCGGCTTCCGAAAGCCCGGGGTCGTTGCGGGCCCAGTGCATGCGCGGGTCCACGCTGCCGTCGTAGCCCGGAGTCTTGTCGTACTTGAGGGCGAACTCGGGCGGTACGTCCCAGGGTTCATGGGGGTCGAAGGAATCGACCCAGAGAAGGAAGTTCTTGCGGGTGGCATTCTCCTCGAGCCACCGGGAGGCCGTCAGAAACAGCCGCCCCGTGTGCCAGTCACTATTTTGCTTGCGCTTGCGGTTGCTCCTGGCATAGGTGGGCCAGTATCCCGGGTTGACTATTCTTTTTTCAGCGCCGTCGAACAGCGGGTCGGGACGGAAGTTGTCGAGACTCGCATGCTCCTGGTCGATCCAGGGGCGGTCCACCTCGGCGCCGCGGATCGGCGTCCAGGCGTGAAAGGGCCAGTCGAAGTTGTGCCCACCGTTGACCAGGTGCGGGGTGTCGTGGATCAGCTGGGTGCAGTACCCGTTCTGACCGAGCAATTCCGGAAACGTCACGTGGTCGTGCCGCAGCGGCCGCCAGGGAAAGATCGGGCTGCCGTACTTGCCCGTAATGACGTCGGTCCTGTGCGGTATGGTCGGATAGCTGGCCGCGAAGCTTCTGTCGAACACCCACGACTTCGCAAGCAACTCATCCATGTGAGGGGTTTCGATCCATTCGTTGCCGTTGGCGCCGACATAGTCGTAACGCAGGGTGTCGAAAATGAGCACTATGATGTTCATGGTTATTCCCCCGAGTTTTGCCCCCGCAGGCGCCGGCCCGGCGGAGCTTTCCTCCATCACTTTACAGCCCGCTGCGATTATTGTAAACAAGCAGAGCACGGGACGGGAAGGCTCGCGGCGTTCCCGGGCGCCCTTCCGGAGCAATCGAACTACCAGGAGTATGCCATGCCCAGCGCCAAAGCACCCGGTAAACCCGACATAATATTTTTCATGCTGGACCAGCTCTCGGCCAAATGGATCGAAGGCGAGAGCGCCGAAGTCATCCCGACACCCAACATGGACAGGTTGCGAAGCCGGGGCGTTACGTTCACGAACGCCCTTTCCAGCAACCCCATCTGCATGGCGGCGCGGCCGACACTGGCCACGGGGCTAACCGCCCGCTCTCACGGTGTGCTGACAAACGGCTACAGCCTGGACCCCGCCATCCCGACGTTCATGCAGCTGCTGCAACAGGCAGGCTGGCGCAACGGGGCCTTCGGTAAAGTGCACTTCCACCCGCACTTCTCCGGCGTGCACCCCGACTATCGGCCCTTCGGTTACGACGTGGTGCACAACACGGAGGACCCCCGGGCCGGCGAGTGGCTGGACTGGGTCGAGGCCGAGCATGCTCAACACTATGAGGCGGCGCTGGCGACTATCTGGCCCACCGCGATACCCGAGCTCGGAAACTACGGGCCGAAGGGCGTAGATCTCAGCGCCCGCATCAAGAAAATCAAAGAGACCTTTTCCATGGCGACCGATGAGTTCCCGGACAACAATTACGGCCAATACACCCTGCCCTTCCCGGAGCCCGTATCCCAAACAGCCTGGATCACGCGCCACGCCCTGGAGTTCATCCGCGGCGCGGACAGCCATCAGCCTATCCACGCTCACATCAGTTACGTGCAGCCCCACGGACCGTTCTGTCCCCCGGGGGAGTACATGAAATCCGTCGACGTGGACAGGATCCCCGAGCCGGCGCCCATCGAGTGGCTGGAGGACCCGAGCAGGCCCAAGTGTTTCCAGGCCAGCGAGGGCGCCCACACGAGCATACCGGACAACTGGCGTCGCCGGAGGCACTACTACTTCGCCGACATCGTTCATCTGGACCACCAACTCGGTCTGGTGATGCAGGCCCTGGAGGAGACGGGCCGCCTGGACAACGCCTACATCGTGCTCATCGCCGACCACGGCGAGCTGCTGCTCGACCACGGTTTCGGAGGCAAGGCCGAGCGCCACTACGACGCCTGCATCCGGGTGCCGTTGATCATATCCGGGCCCGGCTCGAGGCAGGGCCTGTCCTGTGACCGGCTCGTCCAGCACGAGGACATTTTCCCGACGGTGCTGGAGATGGCGGGTCTGCCCCAGCCGGAACCCAGGACCATGGGGCCCTATCTCAAGGAAAGACCCCGGGCACTTTACGGCGAGAGCCTTCTGGGCCTGTGCCGGGGCGAGACGCCGGGCGCCTGGCGCGATGCCGTCTACATCGAGAGTTACAACAACATCGGCACCGCGACTCCGGCCAACTGGGCCCGCACCGTAAGAACGGCGGAGTGGCGTTACACGATGTATCCGCAGGGCAATGGCGAGCAGCTCTTCAACCTGAAGAGCGACCCCGACGAGCAGATCAACCTGGCCCGGGTGGCGGAATGCGCCGGCGTCCGGCAGGAGATGCGGGACCGTTTGCTGGAGCTCGTGATACTGCAGGACTACCCGCAGCCCGTCAGGGACCTGTTCGCAATAGGGGTTCACTAAACCGGACGCCACGATGCGCGACACGCGCATCGTCTTAGCAAGGAGCAAGCGAAATGAACGTCATCGCCATCGTGCTGGACACGTTTCGGTCGGATATCATCGGCCCGGGGAAAAAACTGAGCCACGTCGAGACTCCGCACCTGGACCGCCTGGCCGCCGAGAGCGTCGTGTTCGACAACGCCTTTGGCGAGGGTCAGCCGACGCTGCAAATTCGCCGCGCTTTTTTTACCGGGCAGCGGTCCTTTCCCTTTGTCTACAACTTCGACCGCCGCGGCCACTGGCATCATCAACCGGGCTGGCACAAGATCCCTCCGCATCAGGACACCATTTCCGAAATTCTGACAGACCGCGGCTACTGCGCAGGGTTGATCTCCGACGTCTATCACATGTTCAAGCCCACCATGAACTACTGGCGCGGCTTTACGTCTTACGAGTTTATCCGGGGACAGGAATCGGACAACTGGAAGGGGGGAACGCCGGCCATGGTGGCCGAGCAGCTTCGGCGTCACGTGCGCAATCCCGACAATCTCACCGGAAATGAAACCCTGTACCAGTACCTGCTGAACCAGCGCTTCCGGAAAACCGAAGACGACTACCAGTGCGCGCGCGTGTTTCGTACCGCAGCGGACTGGCTCGAGCACAACTCATCGAACAAGCCCTTCTTGCTCTGGGTCGAGGCCTTTGACCCCCATGAGCCGTGGGACCCACCCGCGAGCTACGCCGACAGGTACTGCCCCGACTACGACGGGCTGGACTTCATCATGCCCGGAGCCCTGGGCCAAGACCCCTCCCCAAAAGAAATCGAGCGCACGAAGGCTCTCTACTGCGGCGAGGTGACGTTTGTCGACAGGTGGGTGGGGCACCTGATCGAGAAGGTCGACCAGCTCGGGCTGCGACAGGACACGTCGATCATCGTGCTCTCCGATCACGGCACCCAGATCTGGGACCACGGCCGCTTCGGAAAGGGCGGCGGCAATATGCGGGCCTACAACACCGGCATCGTGTGGCAGATGCGTTTCCCCGACGGCCGCCACAAAACGCTCGACGCCTTCGTCCAGAGTCACGACCTCATGCCGACGATCCTCGACATTCTCGGCGTGCCCTTCTCCCGGGCGGAAGGCTCGAGCGTGATGCCTCTCGTGCGAGGTGAAGTCGACAGCCTCCGGGACCCCATTATAATAGGGTGGGCCGACGCATCCGACGGCAACGCCCGCGCCTACGCATCGGTGCGTACCTCGAAGTGGAACTACGTGACCCCCGTGCATGCCGAAGAGGGGCGGGAGTCATTGTTCGACCTGGAGACCGACCCGGCGGAGGACACGAACGTGATCGACGCCCACGCGGAAACAGCTCGTGAGCTGAGGTCCCATGTGGAAGGCGTGGTCGGCCGACAGTTGCCGGCCCGGCTGAACGAGGTGTGCGACCCGGAGCCGGCGCCCATGAGACGGTATCTGCATGCCCGGAACAGACCAAGCGGGTAAGATGCGCCCGGCAGCGCGTGCTCGGTGATCGGCTTCGTCTTTGCGCTACCGCTTTCCCAGCAGCCCCAGGTGCGCCAGGCGCTGGCGCAGTTGCTCGCGCGCTTCCCGTGGCAACGGCTCTCCAGGCGGGCGGGGATTACCGCAGTCCAGGCCCAAGCGTTCGCTCAGGCCCGCTTTGAGTACGCTGTGGAATTGACCGAGGTTTCCAAGGTTGGACACCTCGATGCCCCTGTCCTGGACAGCCAGGGCTCGCTCGAGATTGCCTTCCCGGAATGCCTGCCAGATTTCTACCCAGAGCTCGGGCGCCAAATTGGGCCACCCGTCAATGCACCCTGCGGCTCCCATGACTAAGGCAGGAAGCATCAAACGGCAGTTGCCGATGAAGCAGCTCAATCCCATGCTAATAAATTGCCGCACATTGCTGAAAGTCAGAGCCGAATGCTTCAGTCCCGCCAATTGGGGGACAGTCTCCTTGATCTTCAGCATCAGCTCGGGGGTAATCTCGACCCCGGTGGATATGGGCAGATTGTAGACAAAGAGAGGCAGGTCCGCGGCGGCCGCGACTGTGCGATAATGCTCGACCATGGCCTCGTCGCTTTGCCTGTAAAAAAAAGGCGGCACGCAACAGATGGCCTCGACTCCGGCCTTGGCGGCGTGCTCGGCCATTTGCACCGCCCGCTTCGTGGTGGGTGCACCGACGTGCATGATGATCTTGACCCGGCCACCGGCCTGATCAGCGGCAATTTCCGCGAGACGGTTGTTCTCGGCATCGTCGAGCATTACGCTCTCTCCGGTGCCGCCGGCCACCCAGAAGCCGTGGACACCGGCCTCTATATTGAATTCCATCACCTTGCGGAAAGCTTCTTCACTCAACTCATCCTGCGCCGTCATGGGCGTGATGATGGCGGGAAAAACGCCTTGAAAGTCGTTCATAGGTTCGTTCCTTTCCTTTACTTCCATCTGAGATACCCTCCGTAAACCCAGCCTCTTTTTCCTTCTTTTGTTATGAAGTAATACCAGTAATCGCTGAATCCATCTATGTCTTCTTTCGCTTTGCTGCGGCAGACTCTGTACAATTCATCCTGCGTGCCAACCAAGCCGATCTTTCTGCCGTTGGTACCGGGCAGGCTCCTTATCCTGAGATCGTTCACCGTGGGAAGGCTTACCCACACTCGCGGAAGTGATGTCACAGTAATCCGAGAGCAGTTCGACCGTGTTTGTGCCGTATTCTTTGACGATCTTTGCTATTGCGACAAAATCACGCGCTTTCACAGCGGCCTCATATCGCTTGTCCGGAAAATCGCGGGACTGAGAATGGGAGACGGCGACGAGGGTTCCAAAGAGAAGCAAGGACAGGTATTTTTTCAGCATTGGTATCCTCCTCTCAACAAAACAAGCTACCCTCATTATAGCCTGTTTTAGCACGCCGCTAATACGACTTTCCGTATTTTTCGGTACACATAATGAGCTGCCTCTCCATTCAGGCCGATGCCCGACATGTTGACATTAAATAGTACGCGCTGTATAATCGTTAGCATGAAAAGAACCCAGGTGCAGATTCCCGAACCACTATATAGACAAGTCAAACGCGTGGCGGAGCTCAAAGACTGGAGCATCTCCGAAGTTTTTCGGCGGGCTGTCGAGGATCTCGTAGCGCAATTTCCGGCTGTTAAAAAACCTGGCAAATGGGAGCTTCCGAAGCCCCGAAACCTGGGCCGGCCGCTCGCACCTGCTGACCAATGGCGTGATTTGCTGGCGGATGACCAGGCTCGAACCGACGGCAAGGCTTGAATGAAATCGTTTGACACTAATATCATCATCTACGCTATCAATTCGGCCATGCCGGAGCACGAGCAGGCGCGCAGGTTTCTAGCCGAGCTGAGCATCGATGACGACGTCGTCGTCGCCGAGCAGACGCTGACAGAAGTCTATCTGCTCGTGCGCAATCCGGTCGTTTTCCCCAACCCATACACACCGTCGGAAGCTGTGGCGCTATGCCGGCAATTTCGCTCAAACCCAAAATGGAAGCTTGTAGAATGCCTGCCCGTAATGGAAGACGTCTGGGACCAGGCCGCTCGATCGGGTTTCGCCCGCCGGCGAATCATCGATGCCCGCCTGGCACTGACCCTTCGCAGCGCAGGAGTCACTGAATTCGCAACGGCTAACACCAAAGACTTCCGTGATTTCGGTTTCGACCGCGTGTGGAATCCGCTCTCCAGCTGAAACGTCAATCCTGGACAGCGGACTACGAACGAGTCCACCTGGCATATTCCCCCCGGGGCACGCGAAAATACACCGCGTAGAGCGCCATGGAGCACAATATGAGACCGCCGCAACCCAGAAAGAGCGCCGTGTAGCCCGGGCCGACAACCATGTACCCGCCTGCCAGGGAGGTGGCGGCCATACCGACTCCCACGGCCATGTTGGTAACGCCCGAGACGGCAGTACGCCAGGCAGGCCCCACGATCTCCTGGCTGTACACGGTGATAGCAGAGCTGGAAATCGTGAAAAAGGCCATCATCGCCATATACCCCACGCCGGCAGCAAGCCACTGCGGTACCAGGGCCAATGGTATCAGGCTCAGAGAAGCGCAGAGGATCGTCAGTATGATGGTCCTGGGCTTGCCAAGACGGTGCGTCAGAAAGGGCGTCGTCAGCGCCGCGGGAACCGCGATGAGCATGGCCAGGCTTTTGATCAGACCGATCTGGGCCACCGGCACGTGAAGATGCGAATCCAGATAGACGTTGAAAAAGGTATCCGCCGTTCCCCGACCAGCCCAGCGCAGAAGGCTTACCACGGACAGCACGGCTATCAAGCCCAGGGGCCTCGCAGCCGCCGCCGAGCCAGGAGCTCGGGGCGCCGATCCGGAACTGGGCTCGGACTCGGCGTCGGTCATGGCCAGGTAGATGGGCACCAGGCAGAGCAGCAGAATCGGGCTCGCAAGGAGGGACCAGCGATAGGCAACGAGCCGGCCCGAAATACCGGGCAGCAGCAGGGTGACGGCGCCCGGCAGGACCCCGCCGACCAGGCTTCCCACGAACATCGATAACGGCTGTAGGGCCCACTGAATCGAAAAGGCGTGATCCCTGGTGTCCCGGCCGGTCACGGCCGTCAGGTAGGGAGTGCAATTGACAAAGAAGAAGGCATCGCCCAGGCCTCCGAAGACGATGGCTGAGAGTATGACAAGAGCACGGCGGGAGGGAGCCCAGAGGTCAGCCGTGGGAGCCACCGTCAGAGCGATGGTAGCCAGGATAGCACCGGCCAACATCACACGCCGCATGCCCCAGCGGCGGCCTAAGTCGATGGCCAAGAGGCTGGCACCCGCGAACACCGCCATCCTCACCGAACTGACCTGGCCGATGAACTCCGGTCCGAATGACAGCCGCAGCAGGTAGAGATTGAACAGCACGCCGGTAATGCCGTAACGGGCAAACCACAGCAGGGCCCACGAGACGAGGAAGAGGCGCGTGTTTCTGTTGAACAGCCTGAGTGCTTTTGTATAGCCGATATTCATCAGGGGCTTTCTGCCGGGCGCCGGCGGATAGGCTTCTATTTCTTCCGGTCTTTCTCGCCCAAAAAATCACCCCTTTTGTCGTACACCCATCTGTCGACGGGTAAGCCTGTTTCGTAGAGAAAAACACGAGGCTCGTAGCCGTCATCCGGGCGGGGCCGCGTTATTGCGGCGCCAAAACCCATGCGCCTCTCGCGCTTCCACGGTCTCTGTTCCCAGATGTGCCCGCGAAAAGGATCCCGCGTACGGTCCATCCAATCCAGAATACGGTCGTGCAGACCGTCCCTGACGCCCGAATACGCCTCGGAACCGATCAGGTTCTTCATCTCGTGGGGGTCTTCCTCCAGGTCGTACAGCTCGTCGGTGTAGTGCAGATTCACGACCAACTTGTGGCGCCCGTCAAAGGCGCAGCGTATGGGCTGGAAGCCGCCGAAGCCGTCGTGATTGAGCTCGTAGCGGGAAAACTCGAAAAATATGACATCGTTCAGCCTGACCTCCGGGTCTTCGAAGCCCTTCACCATGCTGCGACCTTCCAGGTATGGGGGAGATTCCAGGCCGAACGCATCGAGCACGGTAGGCACAATGTCGATGTGCGAGACCGGGTGGCTGCACACGCTGCCGGCCGGGGCCCTCTCCGGCCACCGAACGATGAATGGGATGCGTGTCGTCTCGTCGTACATGGCCGGACCCTTGGAGGGCAGCCCATGGGAGAGAAGCGGAGTCCCATGGTCCGAGGTGAATATGACCAGGGCGCCGGGGGCATGCCGATCCACGGCATCCAGAACGCGCCCGATCTCGTAGTCTACAAAGCTGTTGCACCCAAAGTACATGGGCCTCTTGAGCCTGCGCTGCTCGCGGGGCAGATTGGCAGCGGCCGCCCACTGCTGCTGATGAACCGGCTTGTCCGCAAGCGGATCGCCCACGTTCTCTTCCAGGGCATACTCGAAGTCCTGAAACATATCGCAGTAGGGAGGCGGGCAGGTAAAAGGCCCGTGAGGCTCATCGTAGGAAACGACGAGAAAGAAGGACTCATCGCCATGGTTGGCGAGAAAACCCAAGGCGCGATCGGAGTTGCGGTGGGCCCAGGTGAAACTCTCGGTCATCCCGTACCGGTGTACCGCTTCCGCCGTGTTGAGCTCCTGGCGCCAGCGCAAGCGCTCCTCCTCGCTCAGCTCTTCCAGGTAGCGCCGCCCGTCGTACCAGTACGCCTCATCCCAGCCGTCCGGACAAATGCCGTCGTCGAAATAATCCGTGCCGCTGAGGTGCCACTTGCCGATGTAAGCCGTGTGGACTCCACTATCTTTGAGGCGCTGCCCGACAGTCTTGACGTTGTCGCCTATCGGCAGGCAGTTGCCCCAGCTCCCGTTGGTGTGAGGATAAGTCCCTGTAAACAGGGCGGCGCGTGCCGGACCGCACACCGGACAGGCCGTGTAGGCCTTGTCGAAGCGGACGCCTTGACCCGCGAGCCTGTCCAGGCAGGGAGTCTTGAGATAGGGCCGCCCGTAGCACCCCACGACGTTGGCCCCCTGGGTGTCGGTCATGATAAACACGACCTGGTTTTTGCCGCTCATGATGGCTCCTGTTCTAGAATAACACTAGTAATGACAACGGGTGCCGGTGGGCCCCGCTCGGGGCTCATTCTCTATGCGCCCTCGGGGCTTGTCAACTATCGGGGGCGCACCGCAGCAGTTCTCATTTTGACGAAGGAAAAATGAGAACTGCCTTGAACTTTGATATATGTCTGCATTTTCATGTGTCCGCGATGGCGGTGGTACGGCATCCCGGCCATCGGCATTCCGACGATC
>SDBV01013871.1_pt1 | contig 10208 bp, 13 predicted proteins | sample 2277081 | NCBI WGS metagenome assembly SDBV01 (sample SAMN10402039, study PRJNA504765) | marine sediment metagenome | isolation source: marine sediment core GS10_PC15, 223 cmbsf | place: Arctic Ocean: Southern Knipovich Ridge | collected 2010 | reverse complement strand
CCTTTCTACTATCCATTCACCAAGGACCAGATTATCAACCATTACATAGCTATTACAGACAGCGTTTCTATCCCGATGATTGTTTATAATATTCCAGGTCTCTCCGGTGTTAATCTTACAGAGGATGATTTCAAACGACTGTATAAACACGAGAGGATAATTGGAGTCAAACATACCCACCATAATCTCTATGAAATGGAAAGGATCAAGTCGATAGATCCTGAACGGCTGATCTATTTCGGATTCGATGAAGTGACCCTTGCCGGTATTGCAATGGGTGCCGATGGAGCGATAGGCAGTACCTTCAACCTGATGGCTGGAGAATATATCAAACTTAAAAAACTGTTTTTGGAAGGGAAACATACAGAAGCTCTTGCAGTACAGAAGGGTATTAATGAGATTATAAGTACCTTTATCCCGTATGGAGTATTTGCTTCCCTGAAATATGCTATAAGCTCCCGAAAGGGGATACCTATGGGCGATGTTATGGCCCCCTTCACACCACTGGATAAAGAAGGGAAGCGAAAGGTCGATAAGGTCCTGGAAAAATATGGTTTATGACAGGATTTACCACCTGAAACTCTACAATAGTCTTTCTCCCCTGATATCGGATTTGGAAGGATTCATCAGCAGGAACGATCTGGCCACTCTGGATGACGGAGAGCATAAAATTGTAGGAGAAGATCTGTTTGTCAGGGTGATGGAGTATGAAACTGTAGCAGGGGATGTATCAGTCTATGAAGGGCACCGGGATTATCTTGATCTCCATCTGATTATTGAAGGCCGTGAAGCAATCTCCTGCCTTGTGGATAATAACCTTCCGGTCTCCAGAGAGTACAGCAAAGAGGATGATACGGTCCTTTTCGAAGGGAAAGCGGGTAAGAAACAACATCTGGATACAGGGGACTTTCTACTTCTGTTCCCTCATGAAGCCCATGCTTCCTCTCTGTCGATAAGTAATGTACCTGAAAAAGTCAGGAAAGCCGTTTTTAAACTTCGGTTTTCCGCTTCTTTATAAATAAGGCCTCCTGGTGTAAAAAAATCTCCTTTTCCTGCCATACGGCGGGGTTTTTAATGGAAATTCTATACGAAATACTCTGTTTTTTACAGAACCACTTGCATTTTTTTCGAATGCAAGTACCATCCTTGTTAATCATATAATTCCTGAATAAATTTACAGGATGAATTAGAGAAGGTTAATACATAAGGAGTCAATACATGATTGATAAAACCTTTAGGTTAAAAATTGGACTTGCTGAAATGCTTAAGGGTGGTGTGATTATGGATGTTACAACACCTGAACAGGCAAAGATCGCCGAAGATGCAGGTGCTGTTGCCGTAATGGCTCTCGAACGTATCCCTGCCGATATCAGGGAGCAAGGTGGTGTTGCCCGCATGTCCAATCCAAAAATGATTTTGGAAATTCAGAAAGTTGTTTCAATTCCGGTGATGGCAAAATGCCGGATTGGCCATTTTGCGGAAGCACAGGTTCTGGAATCCATCGGTGTGGATTTTATAGATGAAAGTGAAGTCTTAACCCCTGCAGATGAAGTAAATCATATTTGGAAACATGACTATAAAGTTCCGTTTGTCTGCGGTTGCCGTAATTTAGGTGAAGCTTTGCGCCGAATTTCAGAAGGTGCGGCAATGATCCGTACAAAAGGCGAAGCAGGTTCCGGTAATATCGTTGAAGCCGTTCGTCATATGAGAATGGTTCAAAGTGAGATGAAAAAGATTCAGACACTGGATAATTCAGAAGTAACAGCACACGCAAAAAATCTTGGAGCTTCTATTGAGCTGGTTCAATATGTAAAAGAACATGGTAAACTGCCCGTGCCTAATTTTGCAGCCGGTGGAATAGCCACCCCTGCTGATGCTGCTTTAATGATGCAGCTTGGCGCTGAAACCAATTTTGTCGGATCGGGTATTTTTAAATCAGATGATCCTGAAAACAGGGCAAAAGCTATCGTTATGGCTACAACTCATTATAACGATCCTGATATCGTTGCCAGGGCCAGTGAAGGATTAGGCGATGCAATGCCCGGTTTGGAAATCGAAAAAATTCCTGAAGAAGAGTTATTGCAAAAGAGAGGTTGGTAATTGGCAACAATTGGAATCCTGGCGCTTCAGGGTGATTATGAGAAACATGTGCAGGCTGTCGAAAAACTTAATCATAAATCGCTGTTGGTAAAGACGAAAGATCAGCTAAATCAATGTGACAGACTGATAATCCCTGGCGGAGAATCCACTACTTTCCTGAATTTAATTGAACGGCTTGAACTCCGGGATGCATTACTTGACTTTGGCCATAACAAATTCATCATGGGAACTTGCGCCGGTTTAATAATTTTGGCCCGTGAGATTGTTGACCTGCCGTACAAACCGCTTGGTCTGATCGATATTGCTGTTAAACGAAATGCATATGGAAAACAAATAGACTCATTTATTGATGATGTCGAACTTAATTTAAACGGCAATACTGATAGCATGGAAGGTGTTTTTATTCGCGCGCCAAAAATTATGGGAATAGGTAAGGGCGTACAGGTTCTGGGAAAGCATAAAGACGATTTTGTAATTGCGGCTAATGAAAACATACTTGTAGCGGCGATGCATCCCGAGCTCACAGATGACCTGTGCATCCATCAATATTTTATTGAAACGATGAATGGTTGATAATGAGTTATTAATGCTGGAAATAATTAAAACACCTCAAGAATGGAAAACAGTATGCAGAAAGTATAAACAGGAAGGTAAATCCATAGGATTAGTTCCGACTATGGGAGCTCTTCACAAAGGGCATATCAGCCTGTTGAAAGAGGAAGAGAGGGAAATGACATCCTGGCAGTCAGTATCTTTGTCAATCCTACCCAGTTCAATGATCAGTCAGATTTGAAAAACTACCCTGTAACATGGGAGGAGGATCTGGAAAAACTGAGAGCCGTCGGGGTGGATCTGCTGTTCTTTCCCCGTTATAAAGATCTTTATCCGGACAATTATGCCTATAAAGTAACGGAATCTGATTTCTCATCTGATCTGTGCGGAGCTGTCAGACCGGGACATTTTGACGGAGTCCTTTCTGTAGTGATGAAACTACTGAATCTGACAGCAGCTGACAGGGCCTATTTCGGAGAAAAGGACTGGCAGCAGTGCAGGCTGATCAAAGGGATGGCTGAGGCTTTTTTTATGGATACGGATATTGTACTCTGCCCGCTGATCAGAGAGGAGAGTGGATTGGCTCTCAGTTCCAGAAGTAAACTGCTCACGGAAGAGAAGAGAAAGATCGCTCCACTGTTCTATCAGAATTTATCATCCGGTAAAAGCGTGGAACAGATAACTGGAAAGCTGGAATCGGCGGGATTTAAGATGGATTATTTAAAGATCAGGGAGGATCGCATCCTCGGAGCGGTTTTTCTGGGAAATGTGAGGTTAATTGATAATGTCAAAATCTAATATTCTTATATGTGTTTCAGGATCTATTGCGGCATACAAAGCCGCATCTCTGGCTTCGGCCCTTATGAAAGACGGATATAATGTCCGCTGTACGGCCACCGACAAAGCCCTTGAATTTGTAGGTATAGCCGCTCTGGAGGGAATTACACACCAGCCGGTACTAACGGATATGTTCAATCCCTCCTGGGAGATACCGCATATTAATCTGCCTGAATGGGCGGACCTGATTCTGCTGTATCCCGCATCGGCCTCCTCCATCTGCCGCCTCCGGACCGGTGCAGCCGATGATCTGGCTTCAGCAATCTTTCTGGCCAATAATTTCCGAAAACCCTACTGGATCGCCCCGGCAATGAATGTGAACATGCTGGAAAATCCGGCGACTCAGGAAAACCTGAAAATACTGGAGCAGTGGGGAGCTACTATTCTTCCCACCGAAGAGGGTGTACTGGCCTGTGGTGTAGTTGGAAAAGGAAAAGTGATTCCGCCGGAAATCTGCTTTCAGAGAATAAAGGAATTTCTATGAGGATTCTCATCACATCCGGCGGTACTGAAGAACCGATTGACGGCGTCCGGTATATAACAAATTTCTCCACAGGCCGAACGGGAGCGGTTATAGCCGATTATCTGGCGGCCTGTGGAGTTGAAACCGTACTGGTTCATGGGCGTCATGCTGTCCTGCCGGAAACAGATATGGAAAGATATTCATTTACCACTTTTACGGATCTGGACCGGATACAACCTTTGATGCCGTCATCCATTGTGCGGCAGTCAGTGATTTCTCGCTGGATTATATACAGACAGAAACCGGAGAAACTTTCAGGCCGGAGGATAAAGGCAAAATCAGTTCCTCAGGTTCATTGACAATACATATGAAACCGAATTATAAGATCCTTGACAGAATTAAATCCTACAATGGAAACAGGGGTATAACAGTTATTGGATACAAACTGACCAATACCGATTCGGAGGATGAGATTCAATCAGCTGTTAATAAGGTCCTCAGTGGTGGTAGAACCGATTTTATTGTCCACAATAACCTGCCGGAAATAACGCAAAAGGTACATCCTGCTACCATCTATTCATCGGAGGGAAAGATAGTCGCAGAAACAGCGACCAAAGCTGAGATGGCCAAAGCTCTTCTCGATTTGATAAAACAAGGAGATTTAAATGATACTCTGTATTGATGTAGGAAATACACAGCTTTACAGCGGACTTTTTAAAGATGGAAAAGTGGTTCTCCGTTTCCGTAAAATATCGGATAAGGGTTCATCATCCGATGAAATAGGAATATTCCTGAGATCCGCCATAAGAGAAAACGGATATAATCCCGATGATATTGAAAGAATTGCTTTCTGTTCCGTTGTACCCGATGTAAACCATTCACTGGTCAACAGCTGCCGTCATTATTTTAATATGGAGCCCTTCTGCCTGAAATCAGGAGTGAAAACAGGCCTCAAAATCAAATATAATAATCCTGGGGAAGTAGGTTCAGACAGAATCGCCAATGCCATAGGAGCACTTAAACATTACCCGAACAGGAATTTGATCATTGCGGATTTCGGGACAGCAACAACCTTTGATGCTGTTACATCAAAAAAGGAATATCTGGGGGGAGCTATCGTACCGGGAATGAGAATTGCCATGCAGTCCCTGGAGGAAAGAACGGCAAAACTGCCGAAGGTTGAGATTGTCAGCCCTTCAGTTTCCTGCGGTCGGTCCACAGTGGAAAGTATCCAGTCAGGACTGTATTACGGAAGTCTGGGGACAATTAAAGAGATTACAAAAAGAATGATAAAAGAACAATTTAACAGCGAGAAACCGGTAATCATCGGGACCGGTGGTTTTTCCGGATTGTTCAGAGACGCCGGTGTTTTCGATGAGATAATCCCGGACCTTGTTCTGGACGGTATCTATTTAGCGCAGGAGATGAACAGTTAAGAGCTTCAAACATCACCTGAATTGGATCCATCATTCTCGTTTTAGTAAAATAGGATATCTGCATTCTACAGGCGCCGCAGTCCGAAATTATTACATCCGGTTTAGGCACCAGCAGGGATTCAACTGCAATCCTGCCCAGAGTATCTGTTGTTTCCTTGTTCTTTCCCTTAAACCCGTAGCTGCCGGAAAATCCACAGCAGTTTTCATCCTGAATGTATATTTCAACACCGGGAATTTCGTTAAATATTTTGACAGCCGGATATGGGACACCCCGCCCTCTAAGATGACAGGGGATGTGATAAGATATCATTTTTTCCAAAGGCTTGAAATCGAACACTAACCGTCCTTCATCTCTTAAAAGAAGAAGATATTCGTATAAATTCCATGTATTTTCCGATAAAAGATCACCCTCATCTGTATCAAGAATTTCAGGATAATCATAGATAAGTGTATGGCCGCAGGATGTGCAGGAGTAGATTATGTCCCACCCTTCATTTACATATTTTGCAAACTCTTTACTGTTCTTTTTTGCAAACCCTTTAGCCTTTACCAGATCTCCGTTCCCCAGTGCAGGCAGTCCGCAGCAAACCTGATCCGGGACAGCCACTCTTATCCCGAAATGCTCCAGGATGGCTATTATCATTCTTCCTTCATCCGGGGCATTGGAGTTGAGATAGCATCCGTGGAAAAAGGCAGCTTTCCTCTCTTTTGGCCGTGTGATCATAATACGATTGACCGGTGCAGTATTCTCCGGGTTTCTATCAGTTTCCTTTTCGTTTGATTCAGAGCCTTCTACCCGGTCTTTTATGAGACTGTCATCTGAATAAGGAGTTCTTGCAGATTTTTTCCTGAAGCGTTGAAGGGTTTTAAATCTAAACAGGGGGAATGGGATATCACTTCGTAATCCTATTAATTTAAACAACAGTCTGATTATACCCAAAGATGTAATAAAGTTAGTAATAACAGAAAACAGGGATCCCAGCCTTGCTATGTAATGGAAGTTTGAAAAAAGTATCTGAGGCAGTGTTTTTCTGTTTTCTCTGACATAACGTATCTGAGCGTTTAATATCAGTTTGGATGGGTCGACTCCATATGGACAGGCGTAGTCACATCGCATGCATTGGGTGCAGTGGGTAATCCATTTATCTACTGTTTCAATGCCGTCAAGGCGGAACCTTTCTGCATCAGGCCCTGCCTGCTTTGGCCCTGGATATTCAGGATTTACCTTGAATACAGGGCAGTTTTCAACACAAATGGTGCATCTTATGCAATTTTCGAAGCTGGATTTCATTCCAAGTATTCCTTTGCTGATTTTGCCGCTGCAACACCTGTGGATATTGCCATACCATGACCGCACCCGTATTTCATTGTTTCCGAGTATGCAAGGATACTGCCTGCAGCGAATAGATTCTCATACTCTGCATTTTCAGGTTTAAAGTTGTCATTAACCAGAATACCTGATTTCTCTATAGGATGACCGAGTTTGAAGAAATCCTCGTTGAAGAGTTCTTCTCCTGCAGGCGAGTGCACAGGAATAGTAAACACCGTTTCTATAAAATTGTTTTTATCAGAGAATAATCCTCCACTCACAAAGGATCCGGTTGCCAATATAAATGCATCTGCATCTACATAGTCCGGTCTTCCCGGCTTTTTTATTGTAAGGCTGGTTATTCTGTTTCCTTCTGTTTTGAAATCTGTTATTTCAGCTGACCCATAAAAGCTGACACCTTTTTTTCCTGCAATTTCCTTAAGGTTTCTGTATAGCCTTAAACCTGGAATAGAAGGGGGAAGAGTAGGTATTTCAAAGAAGATTTTACCAGTCTCTTTCTCCAGCTTTTTCAGTATTTCCACAGTCTTTGTTATTCCCAGGATAGCTGGTATGCCGATTTTATTCTGCTTTATATTTTGTGATCCAACCCAGCTGATAAAGGAGGAGAGAAACTCCTCATTGTCCATTTTTGCAGCTATACCCAGAGTTGTGTAGGTTCCGGCATCGAAAATCGAAACACCTGTATCTGGAAAATTTCCTGTCAGATAACTTGGGAAAAAATCCTTTATATCTTTAAATGAAATAATATGAAATACTTCCCCTTCTGAAATATATGCATGTTCCATGGGAAATGGTACCAGAGAGGTTATTCTATTTTTGCCTATTGGTGTAAGTATAGTTCTGTTTTTTTCAATATTGCCTGTATACTCAAATCCATGCCCGGCCATAAGATCTTTAAAATATTGAATTGAACTGGTAATCTCCTGTTTCCCAACCTTATGGTAGGGGTGTTCCTTTGGAAAGTTCTCAATTGCATCCAGAGTATCTGCTCCGGTCCCTGCTATGTCGATACAGCCGCTTGATATACTGCAGATGGGATCTCCTCTGGAAATCACTACTGTATTTACACCCCTTTCTGCCAGATAAATTGATGCCATAAGACCGGACATTCCGGAACCAACTACTGCAATATCATACTTCATGTTCAGCCATCCCCAGTAAACTCAGGTAAATTCCTTCCACAAGCTGTTCTTCCCGAAGCTGATCACCCCAAAGAAGAGATCGGCTCCCCTTGTATCGTCGCTGGAGAAAACGTTTTAATGTATCCAGTGATTCGTCCGGGGTAACCTGTCCCATTTCCTGCATCATTCCGAGAGCCCTGTATGTACAGAAACCTCCCTGGCAGGGACCCATGCCCAGTCTGGTCCGGTGTTGAATATCACCAATATTCTTTGTTCCGGTTTCTTCAATAACTTTTTTTACCTTCGATCTGGAAACAAGCTCACATTCGCACATAATATTTTCGAGTCTATTCAGTCTTTTCGATACCGGATAACCTGAAAGATCTTCCTGTCCCTCCAGAGGAACTTCGGCAGTTGTACATGGCACATTTATCCCGAAGCGTTCCAATATCCTGTCAGTCATCTTCTCTGCCATAAGTCTGTAGGTTGTTAGTTTTCCACCGAGAATACTGAACAGTCCATTTTTATGATCGATTATTTGAAAACCTCTGGAGATTTCTCTGTCACCACCAGATGAATTTGCTGCCTTAAGGAGAGGTCTGACACCGGTATAGGATCGTATCAGTCTAATATTAGCAAAGTCAGGCAGCATCATAGAGGCCTCGGACCTAATCAGGACTATCTCTTCCGGATCGGCAGTAAGGTTGTCTGGATCATCCACATGGATGGAAGTTGTTCCGGCCAGGCTGACTGTCTCGTTGGGAACTATTATATCTCCGTTGGATGATGGACGGAGACGGTTGATAACCAGGTTCGAAAGCCGGTGGTTGGCTATAATCAAACTTCCTTTAGACAGACTCATTGGAACATCACTTCCCGCCATTTTAGCTATTTGTGACCCCCAGGCGCCAGTGGCATTAATTATGACTTTCCCCTTAATTTCTATTATCTCAGATGTGTATTTGTCCAGAACTTTTACACCAGTGCATCGGCCTCTGCTTTTTACGATATCGACAACCTTGTGATGCGTAAATATCTGCCCGCCCCGTCTTTGGGAGGAAACTACATTCAGCATACACAGGCGGAAGGGGTCAATAGATGCATCCGGTACCTTTACAGCTTCAAGTATCTGCGGGCTTAAATTGGGTACAAGTTTGAAGGCTTCTCCGGCAGTCAGAACCTCTGTTTTTATTCCTGTTTTCCTGCAGCCTGCAAGGAAATCATCTCTGTATTCCTTTGTATCTCCAGGTAGTCTTACAAACAATCCCTCTGTGGGTTCAACACATTTTTTACCTATCCTTCTTAGAATAGTATTTTCAGTTATACATTCAATGGCGGCCTCCGGATCTTTTACTGTGTACCGGCCTCCGCTGTGCAAGAGACCATGACATGCCCCCGTCGCCCCTGCTGCAAAATCTTTCTTCTCTATAAGACAGTGATCTATACCCCGGAGAGCCATATCTCTTGCAATACCGGTACCAGTTGCTCCACCGCCAATTATTATTACATCAGTATTTATCATTCCTGTTCCTGTTTATTGTATCTGTTGATATATTAAAACAGAGATGAGGAAATTTCAATCAAAAATAATCAAAAAAATGCATATAAGTTCATCTGTTTTGGGTTATAGTATTAGAATATTGTTATTATGGGCGCTACCCTGTTAGGGCAGGCACGGGGGCCTGCCCCAACAGGGTCAGGCTTTGCGGGGGTTCCGTCGGTTGTTGTTTCCAGGACACCCACGCAGGGGTGCCCCTACAACAAAAACCGACCGCCTGCGGCGCCCCTACAATCCTTTACGCGTTAAATTCAATTGTTTATTTATGAATCGGTTTGTTTTTATCTGGAAGTATATCTGTACAAAAATTCGCAGTGGAGCAGAATCTGATATATGTATTATCGTAGGGGCGCAATTCATTGCGCCCAACATCGCTGCACCTGTGTAATAAACAAAATGAATGAAACCATTGGCGTTTCGGTTTGGCAACGGAATTATTATGAACACATAATCCGAAACGAAGAATCCTATCATCATATATCAGAATATATAAAATCCAATCCCAAAAACTGGCAGGAGGATAAATATTATGAATAAAAACAATATCCCCGATAAACAGACAAAATTCATTCTATATACTGGAAATGACGGCAAGGTAAATTTTGATATTTTCTCAAAACAACACTTGACTTATGCACATAAGTGCATTATATTAACAACAAGAATAAGGATAGGTTATGTCACGACCAAAAAAAGAGCGAGCTGTTTACCTGCCGCCATTGTATGCCGATTTCAAACCAATGGGGATTCAGAGACAGGGATTAGAACATCTTCCCCTTGGACTGGATGAGTTTGAAGCCATAAGGTTGGC
>SDBV01013870.1_pt1 | contig 10208 bp, 8 predicted proteins | sample 2277081 | NCBI WGS metagenome assembly SDBV01 (sample SAMN10402039, study PRJNA504765) | marine sediment metagenome | isolation source: marine sediment core GS10_PC15, 223 cmbsf | place: Arctic Ocean: Southern Knipovich Ridge | collected 2010 | reverse complement strand
ATTTATGAAGCTTTATCGGGATAAGGCAAGAAAATTTGAAGCCGTATTTAAAACACTATGAAAACCCTGCGGGAACAAAGATAATAAACGATTTGACTGCGTTATATTTTTTATGGAATAGCTGTGGTTATTACAAAAAAATATGCCTTGCAACTCATTCATTATCTTTGTTTTTTGAAAGAAATGAATTATTAGAGGTTCCCTTAAATTATTGGCCAAAAGCTTAAAGGAGTAAATCTATTTTTTCAAGAACTTATCTTGAAGCAACTCATGTATTCAATACAAACATTTTACAAAAAAAGCAATCTATTTTAAAAAATATGAATTATAACCAATAAACTGTATTTCAACAACATACAGTATATATTAACCCGCAATTAACCCAGTATTAATTGAATTATAAACAATAAATAAATCTTGTATAAGCCTCTTTGACTATATTCGTATTATTATTTTTTAACTACGTATAATAAAGATTCATTTTCAAGAATATGAGATTATTAAAACGCTCAAAAGAGAAAGGTTCAAAAGCAAAAAACTGGCGATTTATAATCATAGGCGCCGTACTTTGCTACTTATTGATCGCATCAATGAATGTTGGTGTGAAATATACATCATCAGACAAATATTGTCAATCATGCCACGTGCATACCGAGTCTGATGCCGCATGGAAATTATCTACACATTACGATAATTCTTCCGGTGTAGTCGTGCATTGCGTGGATTGCCACTTACCGCCAAAAGGTGAAGGGCATCTATGGGCAAAAATCAAGCATGGATCGAAAGATTTGTATTCCAATACATTTAAAGATACAGACAAGATAAACTGGCAAGCAATGTCGAATCCGGAAACGGCCATAGACTTTACCTACATGAATAGTTGCCAAAAATGTCATAGCAACATATTTCCTTCGACACTCTCAGATGATGGAGGAGATGCTCACTTACACTACCAAAATAACTTAGAGACCATTACGTGTCTGAATTGCCATATAACAGTTGGTCATTATGATGAAAATAATATTCATGCACATAATACAGATTTCGGAGTCGATGTGACGGAAGAGAAAGATATTTTTGAAGTTGCTACTGAAGTTACTGAGTTTATCAATTTTTCAGAAAGAATTCCCGGAACAAGTGTTGAGTTTGAGATGGTGGCTATTCCTGGTGGTAGTTTTACACTCGGTAGCCCGGCTGACGAACCAATGCGAGGTTCAAATGAAAATCCTAATGTGAAGGTCAATGTTTCTAAATTCTGGATGGGAAAAGCGGAAGTTTCATGGGATGAGTTTCTCGCCTTTTTTGCCGAAACAAATAGCCAGGGACATGCAAGTGATGCAAAAACTGAGGCTGATGAAAAATTGGAAGGAGTTGATGCGATAACAGGCCCAACTGCACCATGGGGTGCGCCAGATCAGGGTTGGGGAAAAGGGACCAGGCCTGCCATTACGATGAGTCATCACGCCGCCCAGGTTTATTGTGAATGGCTCTCGCTCAAAACGGGTAAAAAATATAGATTGCCAACTGAGGCTGAGTGGGAATATGCCTGCCGTGGAGGGAAGGATACGCCTTATTTCTTTGAGGGTTCACCCAAAGATTATTCAAGCAAAGGATTTATGAAATCCATCTTTGGACCTGAAACGGAAATCATAGGTGATTTTGCGGTTTATTCATTGAACTCACAAATGCAAACTCAGGAGCCTTCCTTTGTAAAAGAAAATCCTTTTGGCCTTATAAATATGTCTGGAAATGTTTGGGAATTTATTGCTGATTTTTACTCAGATGATACTTATGGCCAATATGGTAGCGAGGTTACTGATCCCACCGGCCCTGATGATGGCACAGAATATGTAGTTCGTGGAGGAGCTTTCGATAGTGACGCCATTGAGTTAAGGTCAGCGAATCGAGATCAGACTCAGACTGATCGCTGGTTGGTTACTGATCCCCAAATGCCGAAAAGTATCTGGTGGTATTCAGATTCAAAAAACGTAGGGTTTAGAGTAGTTTGTGAAAAAGAATAAATATTAAAAATTAATAAACATGGATAATACAAATAAAGGTGTAAGTAGAAGAGGGTTCCTGACTTCTGCCGTAAAAGCAGGAACTGTAGGAGCTCTGGCAACCGGTACAATATTGGGCGCTTGTGGGGAATCTACAAAATCATATGAGGAGTTAGGGCTTCCTGAGCTATTAGATAAAGCTCCGGATGGCAAAAAACTCAAAGCCGGTTTGGTGGGGTGTGGCAACAGAGGAACCGGAGCTGCATTAAACTTCCTGGCGGCAGGCAATGGCTTAGAAATCGTTGCATTAGCTGATGTGTTCGAAGACCAGCTTAAGGACTGCAGGAATAAATTGGGAGAGAAAGGGGTTAAGGTTGCTGATGATAAATGTTTTATTGGATTTGATGCGTATCAAAAATTGCTGGATGCTGGTGATGTTGATCTTGTGCTGCTGGCAACACCTCCACACTTCAGGCCTCAGCACTTTGAGGCAAGTGTAAAGGCAAAAAAGCATGTTTTCATGGAAAAACCAATTGCTGTTGATCCGGTAGGAATAAGGAAAATATTAGCAGAGGCTAAAAAAGCAGAAGCATTCGGACTCAATGTAATTTGTGGAACGCAACGAAGGCATCAGCGTGATTATGTAGCATCGTTTGCTCAAGTTGCCAATGGAGCAATTGGCGAAATCCTGGCTGCAAAAGCTTATTGGAATCAGGCGCACGTTTGGTATAAGGAGCGCCAAGCAGAGCAAACTGATATGGAATATATGCTTAGGAACTGGAATAATTTCAGTTGGTTGAGTGGTGATCATATCGTTGAGCAGCATGTGCATAACATTGATATTATCAACTGGTTTGCACAGAAAACCCCACAATTTGCCGTAGGTTTTGGTAGCCGTCAGCGTAGAAAAACAGGAGATCAATACGATAATTTCAGCATCGACTTTAGCTATGGAAATGGATTTAGCATGCACAGCATGTGCCGGCAGATTGATGAATGCGCCAATGGAATTGGAGAGGTGATCATTGGAACTAAAGGAATGATCATGCTTTCAGATATCAATCCCCATAGAATTTATGATTTCAAAGGAAAAGTGCTTTGGGAGTATGATTATCCTAAAAATGAAAAAGGAGAGTCAACGGGAAAAGTAAAACTTACTCCTTACATCCAAGAGCATGTAGACTGGGTAACTGCCATCAGAACAGGTAAATACATAAGTGATGCTGAGGCTTGTGCACATTCTACCCTTACGGGAATTATGGGAAGAATTGCCGCCTATACCGGAAAGAAAGTCACCTGGGAACAAATGATGAAATCGGATATGAGACTCGGGCCAAAAGAATATAATCTTGGCAATGTGGATATGACATTTGAAGTTCCTGTTCCTGGAAAATCAGCATAACGCATCAGGTTCATGGTTCAAAGTTTAACCCATAGCGCAAGCCTGCCTATCGGTAAGACAGGCAGGCTTGCGCCAGAGTAACAAATCAAACTTTAAACTTTGAGCAATTACTTTAATTACTATTAAAAAATTAATTCACATAATATAAATATACCTAATATGAAAGACAGCAGACGGAAGTTTATAAAAAAGGCTGTAGGATCAACCCTGGGAATGATTGCAGCGCCATATATCATTCCAGGCAGCGCTTTAGGAAAGAATGGAGCCATCGCTCCCAGCAATAGAATCGTCATGGGAGGCATTGGCCTCGGTTCCATGGGGACGGGGAATTCCCGAAATTTTCTGGGAAAGAAAGAAGTGCAGTATGTTGCTACCTGTGATGTAGATCGAAACAGGAGAGGAAAATCTGCATTGATGGTCAATGGAAGATATAAAAACCAGGACTGCCGTACCTACAATGACTACAGGGAATTTCTTGAGAAAGAAAAACTTGATGCGGTAACCATCGCAGTACCAGACCATTGGCATGCGCTATGTGGCATTGCTGTGGCGAATAAAGGAATTGATATTTACGGTGAAAAACCATTGGCCAGATCAATCCCCGAAGCCAGGGCAATGGTAAATGCAGTAGCGAAAAATAATGTCATCTGGCAGACCGGTAGCTGGCAGCGCTCCCGCCCCAATTTTCATAGAGGGGCTGAATTGGCGATAAACGAAAGAGTTGGGAAAATAACCCATGTAGATGTTGGCTTACCAAACGGAAATAGTGGAATTGGCACCCCTCCTATTACAGATGTACCGGCAGAATTGGATTGGGAAATGTGGCTCGGACCTGCCCCTGCCGTGCCCTTCAGAGGCGTTTCTCATTGGAATTGGAGATGGATCCTGGACTATTCAGGAGGTCAACTGACTGACTGGGCCGGGCACCACATCGATATCGCACATTGGGGAATGGGCTACGACAAAACAGGGCCTGTGTCTGTAGAAGGAACCGGAGTGTATCCAAGAGAAGGAATTTATGATGTTCCGGTAGAATATGATTTCACCTGCACCTATAAATCCGGAGTTACCTTGAGGGTTGCAAATAGCCGAAAGCAAAAGCACGGCATGGGAACCGTTTGGTATGGTGATAAAGGATGGATTCATGTCGATAGAGGTGATACACTCAAAGCGAGTGATCCTAAAATTCTTGAAGGAGCAATAGGTGAAAACGAAACACGTCTTTATAAGAGTGACGATCATCATCAGAATTTTCTCGATTGCATCAAATCAAGGGAAGAAACAATTACTCCACCGGAGACAGCATTACGATCCATCAGTGTCGCTTTAATTGGTGAAATTGCCATGCTGACAGGTGAAAAACTAACTTGGAATCCTGAAACGGAACAAATCACCAATAACAAATATGCAAATCGCATGTTAACGCGTCCATATAGAGGTCCATGGAATTTAGATTCAAAGGCTTAATATTTAGAATAGCGCTATGAAACATACCTGGCATGAGATTATTATTGAGAACTTGATTATAATCAACATGGGCAATGTTTCCATAAAATATAAATACATAAAAAATAAAAATAAAATGAATATCATAAAGAATATATTCATTCTGGCAGTTACTTCAACATTGATTCTTACACAATGTAAAGAACCTGCCAGCTTGAATGCAATCGTAGTAACAGATCAAAGCGGTGAAACTGGAAAGAATATTCAGACGATTCTTGAAAATACCGGATTGTTTGATGTTGACATAGAAAAAGGCGACTCTCCAAATTTCAATAAATGTGATTTGGTAGTTTTAAATGTAGATAAGGGAAATTGGGAAGACAAAACAAAAGAAGCATTTGTAGCCTATGTGAAAAACGGCGGTGGGGTCATCGTGCTGAGTAATGCTGGAAATGCCTTTTCCGACTGGTCCGAATATCAGAATATAGTAGGGCCTGTAACTGAAAAATCTACAGACAAATCAAGTGAAGCGTATGATTTTCGGGTTGTCAACATAAATGAAGAACATCCGGTCACTAAGGGATTGAGCAAGGTATGGATCCACAGCGATGATTATATGCTGTATGGTACCGCCGGGCTCGATGGAGATGTAGAAATTTTATCTACTGCAAAAGCCGACACGATTTATGGAGGAAGTGGCAAACAGATACCGGTTTTATATACCGTTGAATATGGTGATGGGCGCATATTTCATGCTGCTCTTGGAAATAATGCAGCCAATTCCATGCAATGTGTCGGCCTGATCACTACTCTGCAAAGAGGCGCTGAGTGGGCAGCAACAGGTGTGGTTTCTCAGGAAGTTCCAATGGATTTTCCAAATTCAGTAAGCGCACATACCTGGTCAGACTTTGAGCCCTTAACACTGGATGAGCTTTTTGCAAAGGCCACTAATTATGAAATAGGCAAAAGCAAAAAATACCTGAGCGATATCTCATTACGTATTCGACATAGCAATGGCAATTCAGGAGATTATGAAATGTTTGAAGATAAGATTTTGAATTTTTTACAATCTGAAGCAACAGTTGACAGCAAAAAATATTTGTGCCGCGAGTTGAGCTGGATGGGTTCTGAAAAATCAGTAACTGCCCTGGAAAAACTGGTAAATGATAAAGATCTATCTGAATCTGCAGCTTTTGCCTTGCAGCGATTAAGATAATGAAAAATACGCCAAAAATATATTTGGCAGAATACAAAACGTGAATAAAAGAGGTAAGTGTTGCAAAATGCTTACCTCTCTTTTTTTAACTCAAATTTAGTGAGAAATTTGCTCCACTTATCCCCTGATATGATTCACGCAAAGAAAATTAAGAAACGCCAGGCACGCTAAGAAATTAAAGATACGATTTAATCCCCTTATCCTTCTTTTGCGCACTTTGCGTGAAATTAAAAAGAGTTAAACTCCTCCATTCTATCTAATAATTTAAATTCGATTTGTATACTTGTGATCAGAAACTTCTGAGTCACGCTAAATCCATACCCAAAATGAACAAACTAAACCGACGAAAATTCCTTAAGAATACTTCAAATGCCGCCGCAGCAATAATTTCTGCTCCTTATATATTGAGTTCATGCTCAAACGCTCCATCCAAACAAATTACACTTGGTATGATCGGCGTTGGAGGGCATGGAGTTTCATGGAATATGAAGGCCTTTCTCGAACTTGAAGATGTGCGCATCCTGGCAGTTTGCGATGTGGATACCGAGCGAAGAAATAAGGCAAAGAAAATTGTTGATGAGAAATATCTGAACCAGGATTGCGCAACTTATAACGATTTTCGTGAAGTACTGGCACGAGAAGATATTGATACCGTGATGATTTCAACTCCAGACCATTGGCATGTTCCTATTTCTATATTGGCGGCGCAGGCAGGCAAAGATGTGATTTGCGAAAAACCTACTCTGACTATTGCTGAGGGACGAACGTTGTGCGATGTCATGAAAAGACACAACACTGTATATCAGACCTCTATTGAAGACCGGGCGGTACCTGTGTATCACCGAATGGCGGAGCTGGTCAGGAATGGCTATATCGGCAAATTGCAGAAAATCATTATTCGAGTTCCGGATGCCGATGTCATCAAATTGCACCCTGCAAGTACGGAGACGCAAGCGGTTCCAAAAGGATTTGACTATGACATGTGGCTGGGGCCTGCTCCAATAGCTCCATATGCTCCGGGAAGATGTCATTTCAACTTTCGTTGGATCTCCGACTATTCGGGAGGCATGCTTACAGACTGGGGAGCGCATTATGTAGATACCGCCCAATGGGCTGATGGTTCAGATCATTCCGGACCCATAAGCGTCGAAGGCAAAGGAGAATTTCTGACAGGAGGAATTTATAATACTGCCAATACTTTCGACTTGATGTACCAATATGGCAATGGTGTTTCCATGCAGGTGGTGTCGGGCGGGACATCCATAGGATTCCAGGGTTCGGAAGGTTGGATTCAATGTCTCGGTTGGAGAGGCGAACTGGAGGCCAGTAAAGAGTCAATATTGAATGCAGAAATAAAAGCCGGTGATAAGAAGCTCTACACGGCAGTGAGCGAACACAGAAATTTTATCGACTGTGTAAAATCCCGAAAGGAGACCTTTGTTCCCGTCGAAGTAGGGCATCGTACTGCCTCGGCACTCCACATGGGAAACATCGCCATGAAGCTAGGCAGAAAAGTAAATTGGAATCCTGAAAAGGAAGCATTTATCAACGATGATGAGGCCAATGCCCTGCGATCCAGAGTAAGCCGTGATCCATGGAAACTGGAGAACCTGGTAGTGTAAAAAAGATAGAAGAGCGAAGGCGGAAGGCAGAAGCGGACTGCTACAATTGGCTGTAGCATAATTCGGGATTGAAAATCCCAAAAATCAGCACTTCGACATGCCCTACGGAACATGTCGAAGAGGTGAGATAAAAATATGAGTATAGCCACCCGCGTGTCGCTAAAGCTTTAGCGGAGGCACAAGCTACGTGAATATTTTTTAACGTAGTCAGGGATAAAAAAACGAGGCTTGGGCTGGATAAACCATGCTTGACTTGACACTGGATGGCCAAACAATAAAAATTTACAATAAATGCTGAAAACCAGCAACAAAATCAAATCAGGTATGATTGCCCATATCCGGTATGATTAAATGTAATATTCCTTAGTATGTTAATCAGTGATCAAGTATTTACTTATCTTTGCAGACTTAAAATTTAAAACTAATCAATTAGCACAATATGGCACAAAATGAAAAAAGTTGTCTGGTATGCCAAAGTGATGAAAATCAGGCCCCACTTATAGAAATAAGCTACCAGGGTAAAAAATATTATATCTGTCCTCAGCACATGCCTATACTTATTCACAATCCCGACAAATTGGCGGGCATGCTTCCGGGGGCTGAGAATATGGATGCGGGTTGATTTGACCCGAATTATGCAATAGGAATTTATTACGAGATATAACTGATTATTGTCTGGTGTGGTAATTACTAAATTTTTGCTTCAATTTTTTCTTTATACAAGGCAAAATTTGAAAGCATAGCATCGCTACGGTTGAAAATTTTAACGAAGGAAAAAGGGGGCGAAAATAGTGAATGAATTTAGTAATTAACACACTAGTGTGGGGGATCTCACAACAAGTAGCCGTCACTCAGAGCGTAGCGAAGAGTCTGTTTGCTATCTGCATCATCGAAACATACAGCCGGCAGATTCCCACCGGCCGGCGAGGAAGAGCCATGGATACGGCTCGCAATGACGGCAATTGTTGGTTTGTCTTTTCCCCGCCCAGAGTCTTAATAGGGAAGATATCAATTCAATAAGATCCTTCAGTCCTTGCCTCCCTCTGGATGATGTAAGGGATCTTTTGTATGCTACATAGCGAAGAGTCTATTCGTTATCTGCGCGTTTATTGTAGACAGTAATCAGATTGCCGCGGCTCCGCCTCGCAATGACGGCAATATATTGGTTTCGTCTCCCACTCATAGTCACTCAAAGTGCCTGCCGGAGGAGACAGGAAGGCTTTCAGTTAACTCTGAGGTGCAAAAAATTATCTATCTTAAAGCAATCTGACTATTTAAATTCAATAAATATTATATTAGATTTACTTAATGATGCAATTTGAGCAACAGAATCCTTTGAAGGAGTTCAGGCATGTTACATGATTTGTGTATAAAGGAGTTGAAATAGGAAGTACATTGTAATAATGAACTTTAATTTTTTACAGTAAACTGAATCAACATGATAAAGCTGACAGACAAACAAATAAAGAATATTGCTGAGGACCTGGATTGTGGATTTATATGTTATTATAATAAGCGAACCGGGGAAATAAAAAACATGCTGGATATGGACAGTTGGGATGGTGCGGATGAGGAACTATGGGAGGAAGACCAAAAAGAATTGGAAGAGAATAGCGCCGATTACATCGAATTCGAGGGTTTTGAATCGAGAGAATCCTTTATAATTATGGAAGATTTTGCCGAAACTGTCGATGATTCTAAACTCCGGGATAACTTGATAAATGCTTTGAACAAACGTAAGCCATTTGCGAATTTTAAGTGGCAAATTGATAATTCCGGAGATTATCGACAACAATGGTTCGATTATAAAAACAAGCGATACATAGAGCATGTAAAGGACCAGTTGGAACGCTACAATAGTATGAAGGACGATGAATAGTAAAGAACTGGAGGCAAAGGTGAAGCAGACTGCCAACACACTGATTTATGAAAAAGGCTTTGTTTGCGCAGTTGACATGCTTCAAAGGCTTGATTATTTAACTAAAAAAGATTACGAAGCATGGAGATTTGGAAAGGTAGCCTACCTGGAAAAAGTCTGTAGTGTAAATTTGGGGAAACTGTCAACAATTAACAGGACAATAAGAAAAGTAAGCGCTGAATTGAAATTGACTAAATCGTGGACTGCGTATAAGCAATATGGTAAAGGTGTGAAGCGCAGATTGATTTTTAGTAAATCAGGAAACAAAAATATTGAGGATGGGTATGCCACTCACTTTATTGATAAGAAACGGATTGGCGAATTGAAATTGGACAAAGCGAGTCGAAAAATTGTTGAGGGAAATAAAACTTAGTAAAAATGTGACATATTGATTTTACTTGCGAATAATAGAATAAACAAGCAATTTAAACGCTAAGGGTCTTCTCAAAAATAAATTGCTATTTTGAAAAGTAAGTATGCAGCAGATTTGGAATATTTTTTTATTCAAAACCACAACAATAGCGAGTTATTGTGAGGATTTTGGAGGATAAAATATTTCAAAGATGTGGTATAATTATACATCATAAATGTAATTTATTTTTGA
>SDBV01013868.1_pt1 | contig 10209 bp, 12 predicted proteins | sample 2277081 | NCBI WGS metagenome assembly SDBV01 (sample SAMN10402039, study PRJNA504765) | marine sediment metagenome | isolation source: marine sediment core GS10_PC15, 223 cmbsf | place: Arctic Ocean: Southern Knipovich Ridge | collected 2010 | reverse complement strand
ATATCATTAGCAAAGTCTAAACCCATAAATCCGTCAGTCATTTCAGTTTTTTCCTCATTTGGCTTACTTTATTGATGTATTTAGTTATTCTGTTTGCTATCCTAGACACCTTTCTAGATATCCTTCCTGCCTTATTTACGGCTCTTTCGAACCTAGATTTGGCTTGTGACCTTCTTCTTGTAGGTGAAGACTTGATAACCCCTCTCCTAGCAATAAGAGCTTTTATGGCTTTTTTGAGATATCTTCTAGGAGAAATGCCTTTTTTAACAATTTTATTGGATATTTTTTGAGTTACTAATTCAGATTGATCTTTTGGTATTCCCAATTTTTTCTCTACCCAATTCCTTAAAGCATCAAAATTAGGTCTTGAACCGGGCGGGATTCCAAATTCAACAAATCTACCATAAGGTGAATTTACATCAACAGTTTTAAATTCTCCCTCAACTCCCTTTTCAATATTCTCCCTGAGATTTCCAGTGAATTCTATATCATCTAAAACTATTATTTTTTGAGCATTTTTAATTATTTCCTCCTGTATATCAGTACCTAATCTGTCAATTTCTCTCATATTTTGTGTATGATATTGTTGTATCTTATTTTCATCATAAGTCATTCTAGTTAATCTAGTTATAGAATCAGATGTTTTAGAACCTGTAGTACCACCTTTTAATCCAGTTCTAGCAAGAGATAATCCAGCTCTAGCAATACCACCTATGACAGCTCCAACTACCATTCTACCACACCGTTATTAATTCGGAATGAGTCCATATAATACGATCTACTTCTTTTTGCCATTTTTCCATTATGTTCCCTTTATCAACATTACCTTCCCCACCATAAGCAACTTGAGACATGTGAAAATCAGTTGATAATAAATCTATACATGTCATTAATTTACATGCTTTTTGAATATCTCTTGGAATAGTTGCAGTTTCAGATACTGAAGTCTCATTATCACCACCATATCTATAGGTGATTCTAAATCTACTTTGTCTTAAAATTGTAAACAAAAATCCTCTAACATAAGCTACACCTTTGATAGTTTCAAAATATATCAGTCCACCGTCACCAGCTGGTACATCTTGTAATGCCCATTCATCACCACTCCAAATCTCAAGTTTATCACCAGCAGCTTGTGAAAAGTCCTTTATATTCCTATGTCTTGGGAATAATGGCATACCTCTACCCCAATCATATAATTTGGCTACAGTGAAAACTTCAATTACCTGTTTATCAGTAAGCCATGTATGACCAGTTAATCTATCAATTTCATCCTCGTTTGCCATTATATAATCATTTATCATAGATGTATTAGGATCAGTATTGGCATTTATAGGAATCCTGATCCAATCTGATATGTCCTTAACCTGACAATATTTAGATGTTCTGACCATATATAACTGATATCTCTATTGTATTTAAATTATTCGTATATAACCTGTTTAATCTATTAGTACATTTGCTACATAATCACCAGTAATGGAATTATCTTCACAATATAAACCTTTACTAAATTTTAGATTTAAATCTCTATGTGCTTCACCTGATACACCTACTTCATAAACTAAACTACCTTCAACAGCTACAATAACCAATGAACCAGTAGTATAGCCAGTTCCACCATTTTCAATAGTAATAGCAGTTATAACTCCATTTACAATAGTAGGGGTTAATACTGCATCAGCGTTTCCACCAACATCACCATCTATTGTAGGTGGGTTTGATTCACTATAATTAGTTCCCCCAACTGTAACTACAACAGCTGTGATAATACCAGCTACGGCTGTAAAAGTTCCAGCTAGACTAGCACCTACATTACCTTCTCTAAATTCCAAAGTTCCGACTGTAATTGTAGGAGTAATTGGATTAACTGCCATTAATTTACCTGATCTATTACCATTAATAATATTTACTGAGGCTTTAGTAATTCTGCGTTTTTGGTATTGTCCCATGTATATAAAAAAGGGAAGTAGTATATAAGATTTACTTATACACCACGAACAGCGACAATTAATACCGTATCTGGAAAGTCAGCATCTGCATTAGCCAGTCCATCAGCCCTATCTGTGACATGGAATCTAGCCAAAGCTGCACCAGCAGTAGCATGTGGTATGAAATCGAAGGTACTTACAGGGTTATCTTGTGCTAATATTGCACAGGCATAGACTTGTTGAAGTCTTACTTGTGTGAAATCAGCGACAAATTGACCTATTACTGCATCTGATAAATTCTCATCTACGAGGGTTATAGTACATACAACTTCTTTTTCAACGCCTACTCCACCCGGTTTTATTACTTGGGATCTATCAGCGTTTAAGTGTCTGAATTTTGTATTTTCGACTATAGTTACAGTCATATAACTTCCCCAAGTTCAAACTATATAAATATTATTATATATTGATTTATAATTCTTTTACATATACCAAAATTTTTTCAAACGTATAAAAAAATAAAAAGGGTATTTGTTCTAAATTCCTGAAGCTATGTCTCTAATCTTGGCTTGTGCTTTGAAGTTTCTACATGTAGTTTCTGCTAACATGTTATACAAGGCTCTGTCATTAAACGCTTCGTTAATGAATGGATATCCTTGTTGTCTTTTTCCTGCTTCATAATAAACGATTGGTTTCAAAACTTGAATACCAACGAGTGGTTTATTTGGAGCATTTTTGTCTGCACTAGTGTTTAGGATGAACAAGTCATCTACTGAACCTTCTGCTGATTGTGATGTATCCTTTGATGGGATAAATGGAAGTCCATATACCGTAGCAATATGTAGTCCCGCACCAGTTCCAGTGAAAGTGTCAACACCGTTTACACCAACTGAGAATTCTGTTCTCAAATCTGCCGTATTTTGGATACGATAAGCGTTCATGTAAATTGATTGGATTTCAGAATAAGTATCCTGTCCACCTATCATTACAGTTGGCTCTTTTCCACCAGCAATTCTCACATCTGCTAATACATCTCTGATTACTGCATCCGTTAATACGTCTGCTGTACCGATTGTACCAGATGGTGATGTTACTGTGGCATCGTAAGTAGCTGTAGTTCTATCAATGCCGTTACCATTTGCATTTCTCCATGGATCGTAGTTATCTGCTACTGTTACATGGGCTTCAAATGTATACTCAGCGAATGATGCTATAATTCTATCAAGTGATTCTAGGTCTAATTGCTGTGAGGTATCTGTAGCTGCAACATCAGAAGGAATTCGTGTAAGCATGAGGTTTACCCGCTCCTTGAATTGATCAGATGCATATACTCTCTGTTGTGCAAGAGAACCATAGTTGTCATCTCTAGAATTGTCTACTAACTGTTCCAAAAGCTCAGATGCTTCGAATACATATTGTAAAGTCTTTGGCTTTACTGTTACTTCCTCTACAGCTGGTTTAATTGCCGGAGCAATAGCACCACCTTCTATAGTACCACCAAATTCTGCTAAGTTAGCAGTTGGAGTATATAGACCTGCTTTGGTTGCAAAAATACGCCATCCAGAAAAGTCCCAAACATATTTTGGTAGAGCTGCGAAAATATTCGCTTCGAGATTAAAGTTTGCCCAAGCCATAGCACCGAATAGTGGGTTATAGTTTCCACCAGCACCGGGATCAGTCGTACTAAAACCAGCTTTTAGGATTTCATCAGGTGTTCTGTTATAAGTCCAGTTGACTAGTTCGTCAATGGATCTTAAGCCTAAGTAAGCAGACATGATTAATAAGCCCCCTGTGGCAAACCGTTTCCGAGTTCTCCACGTTCAAGTTTATTGTATGCTATAGTTAAGGCTTCTTCAGCACTTGATGTTTGTCCATTCCATCCTGAAATAATTGATTTCAAGACTTGATATCCAGTTGGTGTTTTCTTTTCACCATCAAATTGAATACCTTTTAAGATTGGTCTTACTGTTTTGACTATTTCGTATTCTGAATCATCAGATTTTTTAATCTCTTCTTTTTTCTCTTCCTTTTTAGGTTCTTTTTCTTCGTCTTCTGTCTTAGCTACTTCCTCTTTCTTCTCTTCTTTATCAGGTTTCTTTTCATCCTCAGTCTTGTTCTCCATTTTCAGATTACTAGAATCTGTTTTTGGAGCTTCAACAGCTGGTGCGATGATAGAAGCTTGTGACTCAGAAGGTACAGGAGCAACTTCGTTTCCAACGGTTACTTTGTCACCTACGTCATTAGCATCAGATGTTTTTGGCTTATTTTCAGCTTCAACACCTTTATCTACTGGGTTTGCATTGTGCTGTTTTCTAATCAAGTCCTCAATTCCATCGAATCTTTTTTCAAAGGTATCAATTCGAGCTTCTTGATTTTTCAACAGTTGTGCAACAACGGAAGTTAATGAAGGATCTTTGTCTTCAGATTTTTTAACTTCAGAAACAGATAAATCTGTTTCTTCTTTCTTTTCAGTCATGTTACTATATAAATGAAAATTTACTGGTATATAAATATCACGATATCTACTGATATTTTGCCAGTATTGCTTTCAAATGATTGATTGTATCTATCTCTACAAGGGCTTCTCTAACAATTTCTGTCCCGAAATACTTGATAACACTATGAATATCATTCTTATAGATACCATCTTTATTTCTAACAGATTCAAGATCCTCTTTAGAAGCTTCATTTTCTACTCCTGTTTGTGTCTTATGTGGAACAGTTTGCTTTGCTATATGCATTATTTCACCATCTTTTTTAGCCTTAGCTTGTTCTTCATTATCAGCAGCTACACAAGGTAACTCAGTATCTGGACTAATATGTTGATCATTAGGCTCAACTTCAGTCTTTTTAGTCTCTTCTATTTTCTTTTCTCTTTTTGGATCATACTCTTGTTCTTCGGTTAAACCCACTTGATGATGTTTTTCCATGTCATTATCTTTAGAATCACCCTCTTTTAATGTTTGTGTTGGCTTGTCAAATTGCTCTAAAGTGTTGTTATTATTGTCAATATCCTTATCTCTATCAATATTTGTGCCTTTTTCGAACCTACATGAGATACTAGTACACCTAATTTGCTCTCTACCATTAATCTCTTTTACCATGTGTTCTAGTCCTTGAGCCTTTGCAAAGGTATTTACGCTCTCAATAATGGCAAATGGATTAGCTGGGGAATCACATAATGCTATTTCATATAACTCTAATTTTCTTAATTCTAATGCCATTCTTCCATCTTTTACAATAGGTTCTCTTTCTCTTGAAGCACCACCCATAGATAGTCCCGCATATTCACCAGAAACTACTTTAGCCCATATTTTATCGTATAATGTTACTCCTTCTTTTTTATATACCTCAGCAGTAATAAGAACTGTTGGTACTCCTTGATAAGAAGATTTCTCATAATCCAAAACTTTTCCAACCATTCTATTGCTATGATAATCTGATATAACTGGATTAACTGACATAAATGTCTTCATAATTGCCATAACATTTTTTACAAAAATAAATTCTTGTTGTTTATCGATAATTTCAGCAGTTATATGACCTTTAAATATTCTACGATCACTACCTTTTCTGATAGTAATACCTTTTGTCACAAATTCGGGAAATTCAACGAATTCTACCATGAGTAAAATAATGTTCAATCATATATAAGAATAACGGTTTTAGAGGTAAAAAAAGGAATTTTGGACTACGATTGTCCTAATGACGTAGTACCATTAGATTGACCAGCTCTAAATCCAAAGTACATCAGAGCTGCACCAGCAAATAATATGCTAAATTGCCATGCTTGGTCGAATTGTACCTGAGTAATTTTTATGTCACCATAAATAAAACCCATAGCTATTCCTATAGTTGCAGTTAACAATAGCATACCTATGACCAGTGTTGCTAATGTTAAAGTAGTCTCTCTTTTGTTAAATGCCATGATTCAGATAAAAGAAAGGATTATATAAAGGTATGTATTATGATAGACATGGACTTTTATGTATATGACAATATCATGACATATAACAAATTACAACCTTTTAATGGACTTCCCAATACTAGAGTTGAAATTTTAGGTATTGAAATTCCCGAAAGTGGTGCTTTTTGGTTTCATACTGAAATGCAACAAACTGAGTCTAATGTGAATTTATATAAGAGATATGTTCATTGGCATCCCGGAATTGGGACTACTAATACCTTACGTTCTAATGATAAAATACATCAAGTAAAAAAGGAGAATATGAAATGGAATCCTGAAAATAAATGTATTGAAATTAGGAACTCTATATTACCTTGGAAAAAACCATTATTTATGAAAAAAGTTAAATTTCATGGTTCTGATGTGCCAAAGAAAAAGGTAGCTATATTAGGTATGTGTTTTTATAATCTATCAACTAACAGTATTCATTTTGTACTTGACTACTATTCTCAGGATAAAAAGTTAAAATTTCATTGGGAAATAGATGAAAATGAACCAGCAACAATGGAACAAATTATCAAAGTAGAAATGTTAGAAGAAGAAATTGCTGAAAAAGAAAAATTACTTAAAGAAGAACAGATTAGAGAACGTCAAAAAAGTCATTTAACAAATCTTTGATTTTTTGTTTGATCTCTAGTTATACCATCACCAGTTAATGCATTGAAATCTTTACCAAATATCTTACGTTTTCTAATTTCATCTGGTGCATTTGCTCTTCCACCCTTCTTTTTATAGGCTTTATGTATTCTAAACATCCTCTTCATACAAGAATCACAAAACGATATATTGATTTGAGATACATTATCAAACTTCCATATACCACATATATCACATAATTCGTAATTATGCTTCCTAACAATTATTGCCATTAGCCCTTCAGCACCACGTTTTTCCATACAATCGCTACAAACATATACCAGTGTACTAAGAATTTTGTCTATTTTACTGCATCCATAACAGTATCCTTCACTATATTTGTTTATTTTAGTCTGCTCATCATCTTGAACTCTTTCCCGAAGATTTCTAGTAGCATCATTTTCCTTTGATTTTCTAGTGTAATAACCCTCTCTTTGAATCCTATCTACTGCATCTATTCCATCTCTAAGATAACTCATAACTCACTTGATAACATTATTGAAGCATATAATCGTTTCGCTTTGTTCTCATCTATATCAAATTCAAGCATAAAATCTATATGTGAAACATTAGGATTACTTCTCATCATAGCTACAGCTGCTATTGCTCTATCAGTATCTTCAAACATCATTTCCTCATCTGTTCTAATGTTTTTATAAATTTATCCCATTCTTTATTACTCATACCTTCATCATTATCTGCTTTATTGCTTAATGAAGTACCTTTACCAGATCCCCTAGGATCACCTGTACCAACTCCTACCTTATCAGAAGGTCTTGCTAACTTTGGTTCACCATCAAATTTAGTTTGCATGCCTTTATTTGGTGAAGATGTTTTTGTTTTATCGTTGTTACCTTGTGCTATATTTTGACCTTTACCACCTTCCATACCACCCGGATTCATCATAGCTGCTTGTCTTTCAGGATTAGGATATTGTGAAATACAAAGTTCACTTTCTCCATCCATTGAAACATCAAAGCCCATTCCATACATTTTAATAGCGTTATCAATTTTTTGTCCTCTAACTTGTTCTATTCTAAGTTCATCGATTTCTTCTGAATCTATTAAAGCAATTTCCCAATCATGTATATCCATTATTTCAGCTATTGCAGAAAAGAAGTGCTCATTCAAGAATCTTTGAAACCATTTTATTGTTCTATTGGTCAAAGTAACCTGTAATGCTTCATTACCTAATCCTGCTTTAGCTTGTTCCCCGTAGAATAGAGGTTGCACACCATACACAGAAGATATAATTTGACGAAGTTCTGCTCTTAAATCGTGTAATTCTAATTCCTTAAAGTTTGGTGTAAGGTCTATATATTTCAATCCTGCATTAACATTTTCAGTATTAAGTAGAAGAGGTCTTGGCATATATGGATCTTGTCTAGCACCTTGTCTCTGTCTTTCCATGAAAGCTGCTACAGATTCAGGATTTCTAGAACCTATTGCAAGTAATGATTTAGGTGGTCTATCCTTATCAAAGTATTTCCACATATATTCATCTTGGAACATCAATGATAATACTTTCTTCCATATTGACTGAATTGGTGTGTTTCCATACAATATATCAGGATAATATTTACCAGCAATCCAAATAATTTCCTTTTGAGCATAATACATTTTTTTGGGACTAGCTAATGGTACAGCGAATGGTACTGCATTAGTCTCTAAAAAGCTATTAAATGCCTTACAACCACATTTTCCACATACTGGTTTGTAATAAACAGTGTCCCTATGTGCATATACTGGGCATATATATCTTGGTTTGCCATCTGCACCAACTCCCAAAGTTCCTTCATCACTAGCAACAATACTACATTGAATTGGATGAATCCTTATAATTTCATCTATTTTTGATATATTAGCATCCATAATGGCTTCTCTAGTAGCTCCTGTAATTGGATCAGGTACTTTTAATTGTCTAATAGCCCACTTTCTTGACACCAAAATATAACATCCATCAATAATATCTAAATCTCTTTCAGCTTGTCTTGAAACAATTTTTAGAGTTTGTCCGTTATTATTTACCTTTTTATCCAATAAAGTTTGAAGAATTTGTCTCTTTTGGGGATCTGGTTTTGTCCATTTCCTAGGATTTTCATTACCACAAGAGTCACATCTTAATTTTTCTTTGTCTTTAGAGCCTACATCATTCAATGGAACATAGTCTTTTAGTGGTTTTAATTCATATTCTTTAAGACAAACTAAACATTTGTGTTTGTATTTTGGTCTTACTTCAAGTCCATTTCTAAACATTTCTCTTTGTATAGTTTCTAAAACTGATCTTAAATCACCTACATAATCTGCTAATTCATATATCCTATTGGGTGAAACACGCCATAATGGTATCTTAGAACCTTCAGGAGTATCCAAATACGGATACGGCATACTTGCTCTTGAGTTAGAATGAAGAAACTCTTCATTAATATTCTTCATCATATCATAATGATCTTGTGTAACTCTATTATATTCCCCTTTTTCTACCACTTTGTAGTTACTAGGGTTCAATACATCCTTAGCTTTACCTAGAATTCCCATGTAGTACCCATTCCAGCATAATATATAAGTTTACTCAGTGAACTCATCCCCGCACATAGGACACTCAAATAAAGTTTTACCTTCGTATTTATATTGTGTCTGCCTTAATTCTGAACCGTCATCAGGGCAAGCTGGGTATTGAAAATCCATGTATATTTAAAGGTTTCGCTATAATATAAACCTTTATATAGGAAACTCTGTCTCAACATTTCCAGCTTTTGCAGCTGTTTTCTCTTTTGTTAACATTTTTTTGTGTTCATCAGCTTCTTTTTTAGCCACATCCATGTCAACTACTCCACTTGTAGAAAGTCCAAACATTACTTCAGTCTCTGCATGTTTTGGTGAATCAATCATTTTTGCAATTCTAAATTTTCCCGATTTTTTAAAATAAACTCTATAAGTAGATTTATGTGCTAAAACAGTACCACCAACGGCAGTTACTGGATCTCCATAGAAAACTCCCGGATTTATCATCACTTGATTTGTCCAAATTACAGCAATTTTATGGAAATTTGCCATGTTTGAACACAATGTTAAGAATTGATCAAGGTATTTTTGTCTTTCTGAAAGCATAGCTCTTCCCATATAATCCTGTCTAAATAATCCAATAGCACTATCTACAACAATTAATTTTATAGATTTATCCCCTACAATAAGATTTTCGACCTCTTTTAGTATCATATATTGGTCTGCTGAGTTGTATGCCTTTGCTACAGTTATATTTTTCAGTGTCTCTTTTGGATCTAAATCAAGACTTGCACAAATTGATTTAATTCTTTTTGGTTCAAATGTGCCTTCTGTATCAATCCAAACACATTTTCCATTCAAACCACCTTTACTTTCTTCTAATTGTACTCTAACAGCTTGTGTGTGACAAAATTGAGTTTTTCCACATCCATATTCCCCAAAAATTTCAGTTGTAGCACCAGCTTCTATTCCACCAGTAAATAATTTATCCAAAGCTTTAGTTCCAGTACTAATTTTTTCAATATCATCGTCTTCACTATCAGCTTCAAGTCCATTTATGAAAAGTTTTGCATTTGTGTCATCTTTTTGATAGGCTTCCCTAGCTTTTCTGAATAATTCATGAGCAGAATCGTTATCAATCCCCAATATTTCAGCAATTTGAGGCGGGGG
>SDBV01013867.1_pt1 | contig 10210 bp, 9 predicted proteins | sample 2277081 | NCBI WGS metagenome assembly SDBV01 (sample SAMN10402039, study PRJNA504765) | marine sediment metagenome | isolation source: marine sediment core GS10_PC15, 223 cmbsf | place: Arctic Ocean: Southern Knipovich Ridge | collected 2010 | reverse complement strand
CGAACCTATATGGGACTGGGATACTACAACACCATCCTGCCTTCGGTTATCCAGCGGAATATCCTGGAAAACCCCAACTGGTATACCTCGTATACCCCATACCAGGCAGAGATCTCCCAGGGACGACTTGAGGCATTGCTTAATTTCCAGACCATGGTCATGGAACTCTCCGGAATGGAAATAGCCAATGCATCACTGCTGGATGAATCAACTGCCGCAGCTGAGGCTATGATTATGCTGTTCAATGCCCGGTCGCGTGCAGCAGTAAAAGAAGGCAGAACCAGGTTCTTCGTTGATGAGAATATTTTTCCCCAGACCAGGGCCGTACTGGTTACCCGGGCCGAACCCCTGGGAATTGAGTTGGTTTTCGAATCATACGAGACAGCCTCCCTGGACAGTACAATGTTCGGATGTTTCATTCAATACCCGGCCGCAGACGGTGGTATCAGGGATTACCGGTCCTTTACCGATTCGGCACACAAGATGGGAATTGCGGTTGCTGTTGCAGCCGATATAATGAGCCTGGTGCTGATAAAACCTCCAGGAGAATGGGGTGCCGATGTGGTGGTAGGCTCCACCCAGCGATTCGGGATTCCCATGTTTTACGGAGGTCCTCATGCCGCCTTCTTCGCCACCAGTGAAAATTTCAAACGTTACCTTCCGGGCAGGATCATAGGGATCTCCATCGATGTTAATGAAAAGCCCGCCCTTCGAATGGCCCTTCAAACCAGGGAACAACACATCAAAAGAGAACGGGCCACTTCCAACATATGTACAGCACAGGCTTTGCTTGCCAGCATGGCTGGCATGTACGTTGCGTACCACGGACCGGATGGTTTAAAGAGAATCGCTACCAACATCCACACCGGTGCGGCTTATCTGTCCGCACAGATTACAGAACTGGGATATACGCTCGTGAATGAAAACTTTTTTGACACCCTCCTGATTGAGTTACCCGATGGGATCTCTGCAGAAAAAATAAGGGTGCTGGCCGAGGAGAAGGAAATTAATTTTTACTACCCAACCGAATCCACAGTTCAATTTTCAACTGATGAATCTACCTGTGAAGAGAGATTGAATGAAATCCTGGAGATCTTCTCAATCAGTATAAAAAAGAGCGTGCATTTCCAGGAATCCCTGGAGGCCACCACTTCTTTCGATGTTACATTTACCAGGACCTCATCCTTTCTTCAGCAGGATACTTTCAACAGGTACCACTCTGAAACAGAATTGATGCGCTACATCAGGATGCTTGAACGCAAGGATATTTCGCTAACCCAATCCATGATCTCACTGGGATCGTGCACCATGAAGCTGAATGCAGCAACCCAGCTCATGCCGGTTAGCTGGCCGGAATTCACTTCCATCCATCCTTTTGTCCCCATCAATCAGATCGAAGGGTACCACCAGTTGATCAATGAACTGGAGTTTGCCCTTAAGGAGATCACCGGATTTGCAACCATCTCATTTCAACCCAATTCGGGGGCTTCAGGAGAATATGCCGGTTTAATGGTCATTCAGGCATACCATAAAGACCGTGGAGAAAATAACAGGCAGGTGGTTCTGATCCCGGCGTCTGCCCATGGTACCAATCCTGCCAGTGCGGTGATGGCCGGACTGGCAGTCAAAGTGGTGGAGTGTGATGACCACGGGAACATCAACACATCCCACCTGAAAGAACTGGCAGCGTTACACAGCAACGAGCTTTCCTCCATCATGATCACCTACCCTTCCACCCACGGGGTATTTGAGGAAAATATCCGTGAGATCATTGAAATAGTCCACGGGCATGGCGGACAGGTCTATATGGACGGGGCCAACATGAATGCGCAGGTGGGACTTACCAGTCCGGCCTATATTGGTGCAGATGTTTGTCACCTCAACCTGCATAAAACATTTGCCATTCCACATGGAGGAGGCGGTCCCGGGGTTGGCCCCATCGGCGTGGCCAATCACCTGGTGGAGTATCTTCCCACTCATCCACTGGTGGAAACCGGCGGCATTAAGGGAATCAGCAGCATTGCAGCATCTCCTTACGGCAGTGCCGGAATCCTGGCTATTTCCCACGCATACATACAGCTACTTGGGAATGAAGGGCTTACAGAATCCACCCGCATGGCCATCCTCAATGCTAACTATGTTGCTGCATCCCTTAAAGATCACTACGACATCCTTTACAGGGGAACAGAAGGATTGGTGGCCCACGAGATGATCCTGGATTGCAGGAAATTCAAGGGAATGGCTGATATCACCGAGGCAGATATTGCCAAACGGCTGATGGACTATGGCTTCCATGCACCAACGCTCTCCTTCCCTGTACATGGCACATTGATGATGGAGCCCACTGAAAGTGAATCAAAGGCTGAACTGGACCGCTTTATCCAGGCCATGATCGACATCCACAAAGATATCATGGAAATAGCAGAGGGTAACCAGGATGTTGAAGAAAGCGTTCTCAGGAATGCGCCTCATACAGCTGAAGTGCTTATGTCTGAAAGCTGGGGCCGCAACTATTCCAGGAGCAAGGCTGCATTCCCCCTGCCATGGGTCATAGAAAACAAGTTCTGGCCATCGGTGAGCCGCATCAACGAAGTGTACGGCGACCGGAACCTGGTCTGTTCATGTGAACCCATGGAAGTTTACCGTGAATAAACTGCCAGGGTCGTCATATTGACTCTTCCCGGCATTGTGTGTAAATTGCTCCGAAGAACCCTAAAAGGCCGTTATGCACAGGCAACCATCATTGAACTACAGGATTATCCGGATATTCTTTGTGATCATCTTGTGTTTCAGTATTTTATTCCAACTACGCGCTGGAAGTGACGGATATGGATCCACCGGACCACTGGCCGATTCCATCACGGAGCAACAGAGGGATTCCATGCTGTTCAGCCTGAACCTGGTATATTTAAACGGAGTAAATGACCACAAAACACCCTTTGAACTGATCTCTGTCTTAGAAGAGCTTCTGGATCTGGATCCTTCACAATACAACCACTGGTTCAGCCTGGGCTTAGAAAACATTAAGATCCACGAATACCACAGGGCCATCGATGCATTGGACCGGGGATTGGCGTTGTATCCGATTGAAGATAATCCCACGCTGGTCCAGATCTACATCAGCCTCAGCTTCTGTTACCACAAGATTAATAAGCACCAGAAGGAAAAGGAGATCCTCCTCAAAGCCTCACAGCTCCACAAGGACCATCCGGGGGTCATTGGAAGGTATACCATCTGCGCCCATTCAAGGATGCGGTACAAAGAAGCCGAATACCATTCTGACAGGCTTGTCCGGATCCTGGAGGAGAGGGGGCTCAACGCTGCTGAAGTGGCATTTTACCTGGGCAGGCTTTACTTAAATACAGATTACCTGGAAGCGGAGAAACATTTCAGGCTGGCTTACCAGTATGATCCCGCCAATATTGAAAAACTCGGTGCACTTGCATGGGTCCTGATCATAAACGCCCTGAAGATTGATGAAGGCATGTCCCTCATTGAACAAGCCATTGAAGCTGATCCGCAAAATGCCATATTCATACATCAGCAGGGCTATGGATTCTATGTGAAGGGCAACTACGAAGATGCACTTTTCAACCTGTACAACGCCAGGCAATTGTACCAGCAATACAGTTACGAACTTGACAACCACATCCGGTTGGTGGAAGATGCCATCGCCAGCCTGGAGGAATAGATCTCTAGATCAGGGCCTTTATCACTGCTTTCAGATCAACTTTCTCACTGATGCTTTTATATACTTTGCATTCCCTGCAATTCTCATTCCTGCAAATCCTTCCCTTCTCCGATGCTTCCCAGCAGGGATAATACCAATCGACGTACGCATTGCACGATTGCCTGTCACTTTCTGAACACGGACGAATGGCCCAGCACGGGATCAATGCCATCAATGCCCTTATTCCTGCAAAATTTAAACCCCTCTCATGGATCAGTACATGTATGTACTTTAACCTATCGATGTCATTTGGTGAAAAGAGGTGGCGTTTGGAATTGAGCTTAAATGGTATCAACAGTCCCTTGTCGATGTATTGCCGGATGGAATGAGCTTGAATTTCCGAGAGCTGTGAAGCAATGCCCAGTGTATAAACAGGTTTGTCAGCATTCAAATCCGAGGGTTCGTCCATGTGCTTCCTTTCTTGATTATTTTTATTTAGTCGTATTATAAATAAGTTGATTATTAATAAGTTAAATTAAAAAAATGAATTGGATATCCAATATTTTTCTGTATCATTATTTGCAGTTTTTACGTATTATTTAATACAGTTTCAAATATGCCCCAGCAAATAAGAAGACTCATACCACTATTTGTAATTTTCATTGCTCTGTTTCTGGTAGCACGTCATTTCCTTGTACCTGACACTTTTGGACAATACGGGCATTACCGGGGAGACGCCCTGATAGATAATGCTTCCAAAGAAATAGTTTATGCCAGTAAGGAAGATTGTTTCGATTGTCACGATGATATCAGGGAACAACTGGAAAATGACGTGCATGCAGATATCTCCTGCCTAACCTGCCATGGTCCCGGACTTGCACATGTCAACAATCCCGAAAATGATAACATCATCAAAGAGAGCGAACGGGAGTTTTGCGGCAGATGCCATGATATCAATGCGGCACGTTCGACCGATATCGTTTTCCAGGTGGATATCAAAACACATTATACAGAAAAAAAGAATTGTGTCGAATGTCATAATCCACACGAAGTATGGGAGGGCCTGGAATGAAATCATCACGAAGAAAATTCATTAGAACATCGGTAGCTGCAGCTGGAACTGTTGCAATATCTTCATTACTGAAGCCTTTCAATGCGATTGTCTTTGCCTCTGATCCCCCGGCCGATGGAGGACCATGGTGGGGAGTTGGGATCGACATCAACAAATGCATCGGATGCGGCATGTGTGCAAAGGCATGCAAGGTAGAGAATGATGTTCCGGACGAACCATTTTATTTTCGAACCTGGGTGGAACAATATACGGTTCTGAATGATGGTACAGTTAAAGTGGAATCTCCCAATGGCGGCATCGACGGAATAGATCAATCGGTGAATGATGAAGATATTTTTAAAACATTTTTCGTTCCGAAAATGTGTAACCATTGTTCTAAATCACCTTGCACCCAGGTCTGTCCGGTGGGGGCAACTTTTGAGAGCCCGGATGGTGTTGCACTGGTCGATGATAAATATTGCATTGGTTGTGGGTATTGTATCCAGGCGTGTCCTTATGGATGCAGGTATATTCACCCTGAAAAGAAAACCGCTGACAAATGCACCCTCTGCTATCACAGGTTAAAAGAAGGAATCGATCCTGCCTGTATGGAGATTTGTCCAACAACTGCAAGGATTTATGGAGATTTAAATGACAAAGAAAGTGATTTGGTCAAGTTCCTGAAAGAACACAATTGCCAGGTCCTGAAGCCACATATGAATACAGGTGCAAAACTTTTCTATTATGCGCTGAGCGCAGAAGTAAGATAACATGGAAACTCACTTATACGAAATGCTCTCCAAGGTAGATGGTTTCATCTACCCGAATGAAATCGAACTGCAATGGGGAATCCTGGTCGTTCTCTACCCATACCTTACAGGATTGGTAGCAGGAGCTTTCATCCTTGCCTCTCTTGAACGTGTATTCAAGATCAAAGTCCTCGGACCCACCTATCAACTTGCGCTGATCACAGCCCTCGCCTATCTTATCTGTGCCCCACTACCCCTGATTGCTCATCTCGGCAAACCAGCCAGGGCTTATGAAATCATGATCACTCCCAATGGCTCATCTGCAATGGCTATTTTCGGATTTGTCTACCTGTGGTACCTGATGGTGGTGCTGTTGTTGGAGATCTGGTTCGATTACCGCCGTGATTTCGTTATCTGGTCAAAGGAAAAGAAAGGCATTCTGGGAAGATTTTACAAGATCCTGACCCTTGGGGTCACCGATATCTCACCAAAAGCGTTAAAATGGGATAACCGGCTGGGGTATATTATTACAATAATAGGTATTCCCTCAGCATTCCTGTTACATGGATATGTGGGGTTTATCTTTGGCTCCATTAAAGCCAATCCATGGTGGTCCACCGTCCTCATGCCTGTGATTTTTCTTTTTTCTGCCATAGTTTCCGGCATAGCACTTGTGATGGTCCTCTACATGATCATTTCCTTTATAAGAAAAGTGAAGATAGATATGCCGTGCCTGGATACCGTGGGTAAATTCCTGTTCTTTGCCCTGATTCTGGATTTTAGTCTTGAATCTCTCGATCAGGTCCACAGGATCTATGAGGCAAAAGAATCATTTGACATCCTATCCATGCTTGTTTCAGGTAAATTATATCTGACCTTGTTTGTGATGCAAATACTATTCGGGATGATCATCCCAATGATCGCACTGGGTATTTTGCAGGTAGCCAAAATTAAGGAGAAGATTCGAAAATTCATTTACCTGACTACAGGCTTCATGGTCCTGACAGGAATATTTTTTATGCGATGGAACGTTGTAATAGGTGGTCAGTTATTTTCCAAAAGTTTCCATGGATTTACCAGTTTCAAATTGGGATTAGTAGGATCTGAAGGATTGTTCATGGCAATTGTCTGGATTATTCTTCCTTTTCTGGTACTTGCTTTTTTACTGTGGTTGCTGCCTCCCTGGAAAAAGCAGGAAGTTTTGTAAGAGTAACAAAACGACATCATCATGAAGCACTCCCAGGGTGACTATGAAAATTTTGAGGAGTTGGCAGAAAAGGTTCAACTGCTTGAAAAGAGGATCGCAAATCTGGAGAAAAAGGCAGATGTTCCGAAATTATCCGGAATAGAACACCGATTTGAAACAACCCGGGATGGTTCGGATTCTGAGGTTCAATTATCTTCACAGGATTTTGAAAATGAGGTGATTGAATCAAAAATAGGCGAGTATGGAATGGCCTGGCTGGGAAACATTGTCCTTTTTTTTGGAATTATTTTCCTCACACAACTTCTTAATAATCAAGAACATTCGGTTATTTCGATTCTTTTTGGATATGCAGCGGTGGCACTGATTTATCTGACAGGGAATTTATCCCGCAGGTCATTTCCCTATATGTCCTCCCTATTCTACTATAACGGCCACATTCTCCTTTTCTTTGTCTCGCTTCGGCTGCATTTTTTCCCCGGGAACCAGATCATTGAAAATATATTTTTCGGACGTGGGATTGTCTTGTTGGTTATCATCTCGCTGACCTATCTCGCATTCAGAAACAGGTCTCAGGTACTGGCTGGGATCGTATTGATGATGACAACGGTTTTGGCTATCGCAAGTAATTCAACCTATTTTATGCTCTCCCTGGTTTTGGCCATAAGTACCCTCTCACTCTACTTTGCAATTTATAACAGATGGTGGAGGTTGCTGATCATCTCCATTATTCTGGTCTATCTTACTTTTTTAATATGGATGCTGGGCAATCCAATAGCAGGTAATTCGCTTGAAGTAAGAACAGATCATCAATTTGGCCATTTATTTCTGTTCGCATGTGCCCTGCTCTATTCAATGCTGGCATTGCTTTCAAAAAATGAAAAAACACCTGAAGGTCTGTTCAACGCATCTATCCTCCTCAACGGTCTTGGTTTCTCTTTCATTCTTACCTTTGCAGTCCTTTCATTTTTTACAGACAATTATTTTATACTGTTTGGATTAATATCGGCCTTCTGTATTATCTATTCGGTGCTGCTCCAGTACAGAGGTCAACAGCTTCTGGTAGCTGGTTTGTATGCTTTATATGGATTCGTTGCATTGAGCATTACTGTAGCAGGAATGAATAAATTTCCTCTAGCATTTCTGTTGCTATCCATACAAAGTTTACTGGTTGTCTCCATGGCACTCTGGTTCCGTTCAAGGTTTATAGTGATTATGAATACGCTTCTCTTTATCGGATTATTGATTGCATACCTGGTCAGAGCAGACGCACTCAATAGTATTAATTTCTCGTTTGCACTGGTTGCTCTGGTTACTGCAAGAATTTTAAACTGGAAAAAGAAAAGGCTTGAGATAAGGACCGAGTTCATTAGAAACCTTTACCTGTTCCTCGGATTCATCATGACACTTTACAGTTTGTTCCATGCAGTCCCCTCTCAATATGTCACACTATCCTGGACACTTTCCGCCCTGGTATTCTTTATCCTCAGCCTGTTGATCCGAAACATCAAATACCGCTGGCTGGCAATCACCACGATGGTGGTCGCTGCCTTTCACCTCTTCATGTTTGACCTGAACAGCATGGGGATCGGATACCGTGTTGTAGCGCTTTTATTTCTCGCGGTCATCGCACTGGGAATCTCCATATTTTATACCAAAAGCCAAAGAAAAAAGAAAGAGGATTGATCCATTGTTCAATCCTCCCTTTTATTTAGATCATTACAGATCTCCTGCCCTTATTTTACAATGGGTAGAATCTGACCAAATACCTCTATGAATCAGTACAATGGAGACTATTTTCAGGAAAAAAATGACAGTATTAATTAAAGATCAGGATAAGCCACCGCATCGGATAGCGCAGCAAACATGTTTTTAATATCATCTTGCGTAGCGTCATTAACCCCGAGCATGGCTGGACTACTGCCCAGATTCCCATATACCGCTTTGTGCTGTAGCTCATAAGGCTTCTCACGAACAAATTCTCCCATTGATCTTCCAATGTTCTCATTGAAAGCGATAATATTCCCGCTTCCATCATCCCTGCCATTTGTACCATGACATCAGGCATAATTATTATCATAAAACGTCACTCCGGCAGCTGCATCACCTCCTTCACCAACGTTGGCAAATGATCTGTCACCATCAGGATAAGTTCCGTTTGTTTGAATATCATACAACTCCGTCACATCAAATGCTCTTTCGTTCAGGAATTTAACAAGGTCCCAAATCTGTCCATCTGTCAATATTTTGCTGAAATCAGGATGACCATCGCCGGAACCATCTGTTCCGTCGGCAGTTGCAGAAGCATCAACAGCCCTTTCTCCCACATGTTTTATGGCATCGAAAATGGTGCGAATGTCATTTGTCGCAACAAATTGATGTATATTATTAGAGGCAACACTTGGTCTTGTTGTTTTTGGACCCCGGTCAATATAGGATGCTGAATTTTCAAGCTGGCCCCAGCCATGGCATCCCTTGCAACGATAAAAATCACCATAGTCTTTGATCGTGCTCAGGGATATGTTTTGATCCGTGGGAGATACAAAATCTGTTTCATTCGCCCAGAATTTATCATACATTCGACCACCGTTTACTCCATCGGCAGCATCATATGCAGCCTGATCTTCATCTGAATTTTCGTCTTTATCACAACTGATTAACGTTGAAATCATAATTCCGCAAAAAATAACTGAAAGAAATTTAATCGATAAATGAGTTTTCATAACAAAAAAAAGTTTAATTGTGAGTAATGTAGTTAGTTGTTTTTCTTGATAATATTACTTTACTGTATTTTTTAGTTCACTTTTTGTGATTTTAATAATACTTATTATTTTGAAACCATGCTACAAATACATTTAATTGTCTTATTTACAGCTTATTTAAAATATAAATGAATAACCACCTTACAACATGAAAAAAGACTGCCCCTTTTGAGACAGCCTCCTTCACTTAACCCCTAATCTCAAACAGTGCCTATGTCTCGCTGTTATTTTTTGGCGAAAGGAACAGGAAATTGTCACAGACGATTTCGGTACTGTACCGCTTGTTACCATCTTTATCATCCCATGAGTTGGTGGAAATCTTTCCTTCCACATAGAGAGCATCCCCCTTTTTCACATGCTGCTTCACAATATCTGCAGCCTTGTTCCAAACCACGATCCGGTGCCACTCCACTTTTTGCACCTCCTCCCCCTCCTTATCGCGCCAGACTTCATTGGTTGCCAGTGGAAAATTTGCCACAAAAGCCTCCCCATCCTTTTCGGATACCCGGGGCACCTCGCCCACGTTTCCGACCAGTGTTACTCTGTTTACTCCGTATTTCATAATGATAAGATTTTGGTTACACAGGTTAATGTGATAAGGGGTGGGGATATCGGTTATGACTCTCTTAAAATATTCACGTCAAACAAATTCACAGGAGTATGTGTTTATACATAATATTTGGCAGCAATGTATGTAATAGCCCCTTAACACTTCGGACATAATTATAGTTTAATATCTGTAATAAAGTATTATAATTGTGTCTATGGAAAAAC
>SDBV01013866.1_pt1 | contig 10210 bp, 12 predicted proteins | sample 2277081 | NCBI WGS metagenome assembly SDBV01 (sample SAMN10402039, study PRJNA504765) | marine sediment metagenome | isolation source: marine sediment core GS10_PC15, 223 cmbsf | place: Arctic Ocean: Southern Knipovich Ridge | collected 2010 | reverse complement strand
ACGAAATTCTGATCATGATTTTTTCGCTTTGTCCACTAGAAGATTTTCAATCGAACCCTCTTGTCTGTAGATTATGGCATGATCTTTGTCACGAATACTCGCTAGTGGCCAAAAAGTGCGAACAGTTAATTTTATCTTTTCCCAAAAAATTTAAAAATGTGGACGCTGAACAGCTTAAGCTTCTTAAATCCTGTCAACAATACGTTAGCAAACTTGATCTGACTCCACTTAGTTTTGAGAAATCTGCTTACAGACTCGCAGACACCGTAGCCCCTTATTTTAGAAATTTAAAAGAGGTGAACCTACCAAAATTTGACTTCGAGAGTTTCGAAAACCTTTCGCAAAATGAGAGAATTGAGACCACCAATGTACAAAACCTTAGGAGTATTGGTCAGTTAGAGTGGCTGTTCATTGAAAGCGATCAAACCCAAAAAACAGTTTTCAAAGAATTAAGCTCCTCCCTTCATTTAAACACGCTTTCCCTCTATGGCACACACCTAACGCCTCGAAATCTTCAGGATATCAGTCAAATACCATCCCTGGTGTTTTTAATATTTGCAAATCAAGAATTTCATATTGGGCATATAAAATCCTTATCGTCGATGAAAAATCTGAAAAAACTAGCATTTTACGATTGTCGTTTTTCACTCAATGCAGCGAAGGAATTGTCTCAAATGACGCATCTCACTTCTTTAATTTTTGAAGACTTACACCAACGCATCCAACTGGTTCGTTCTTATAAACTCCTAAGTCAATTTATTCATCTCAAAATTCTCAAAGTCACCGGACCCGCCAGAATAAGACCCGAAGTCATCGACACGGTTCTATGCATGCCCCATTTATCAAAGCTCGAACTCCAAGTATATCATTCTTGTGATGAACGTATTAATAGGGTCAAACAACAGTATTTTGAGAAATATTCAAGAGAATTAAATGTCGAGCTTTTCTACTAATTGATTCAGTACAGCGTCGACAGTGGCTTCAATGATGGTCTCACGGTCCCCTTCTGCCTTCACATTCCAGATATAAGGCTCCTCACCTCTTTTCCCCACAGCAGCCCATATAGTTCCCACTGGCTTTTCAGGAGTCCCCCCTGTGGGGCCAGCGATGCCCGTCACAGCGATGGCATAATCTGAGCCAGTCAAGGACAAAATTCCTTCCCACATAGCCCTCACGATCTCTGGACTCACTGCTCCGTGCTTCACAATCAAAGTATGGGGAATGTGAAGCACCTCTTCCTTCATACTGTTGGAATAGCTGACAACAGATCCCAGAAAGTACATGGATGTATCGGGCACCTTCGTCAATCTGGCTGCAATGGCGCCTCCAGTACACGACTCGGCAGTCGCTAGGGTCAATTCTTTTTCTCTCATCTTCTGATTAATGGAAACTTCATGTGACATCGACTTGAACTCCTTGTGTTGTTAATTGAGGATGATTCTGTATCCAATTCAAACAAGCTTTTCCCAAACGAATGGGGACATTCACCTTTTTTCCATCGACGATAAAAGGAGTGGGCACAGTGTTTCGTCTCACCCATTTTTGAAGCGTGCGAAAGAGGTGGCTGTTTGGAAAATCCGATTGCAAGACATTTTTCACTTCATTAGACTGTGGATCGGTGAACAGTTGCGGGTAGGAGAACTGGATTCCCCAAGTGATGCTATCCATCCCAAAGACCATCGAACGAAATTTTTGATCATCTTGAGAATAATTGAATATATGCTCCTGCATCTGAATCACAGGCTGTCGAATTCGAATGATCTGCTTGTTTTCTCCGACATTCACAGCATAGAGCGCCTTGAGATCCGCAGTCATGGCAGAAGAAAAACTCGACATATAGACCTGTTTATCTAACACTTTTCCTTCTTTCAAGTGCTGGATGTAATCGGCATAAATTGTCAAAAAGGCTTGTGGGTCCAGGGACCCTTCGCCTTGTTTCAAAACTCCGCCTAAACAAAAAAGAAAAAAATCACCAAGCTCTTCAAACAAATCCTTGATCTCATCAACATCAACAAGCATGCGCACCTGTTGCCATTTGCTGGCTTGATAGGAAGGATCCTGATTGATTTCTCGGATCTCTAACATCTTATGAACTCACAGCTGAGGCCCTATGGATGAGAAAAGAAGCCATAATGATCCAAAAAATTCCGATAGTAATAGCGCAATCAGCGACATTAAAGATTGGATAGTGATAGCCCCATAAAACAAATTTAAACATATCGATGACAACCCCATATTTGAAATAATCGATGACATTTCCAACCGCCCCTGTGATCAAAAGACATATGGGAATCACGTAAGCTTTTCTCTGGTTAAAGAAAAGCAGATACCCTGTTAAGAGGGCAATCAAAACAATCCGCAACACAAGCAAAGAAGTCTGAAAATCAGCTAGAGCTCCCCAAGCCGCCCCACGGTTTGTGGCATGAACAATCGAAAACTCAATTCCCAAAAAATTCTCAAAAACGGGAATCCCACCATAAGGATAAAACCAAAGATTTTGAGTGATTGGGGGAATGTCGTGATACACAAGGTATTTTGTCAAAATATCAAGAAGTAGGATACAACATCCTACAAGAAAACCCAATTGAAGCTTTTTTCGCATGGGTTATAATATTCCTTTCTCTCTCTGTTCTTGTACAACGACTGTCATGGTGGCATACGGAACTGCATCGAGCCGTTTTTTGGGAATGTCATCTCCTGACACATCACAGACCCCATAGGTATTTTCTTCAATTTTTTCAAGTGCGCGATCGATTAGTTTAAGGATTTCAAATTCACGGCCAGTCAATTCAATGCTGATTGTTCGATCAAAGTCATCGGTCCCTTGGTCCGCTTGATGTTGTGAGTATCCTGTCGCTTCATCAGGTTTTTTAACCTCTTCAGTTGTCCCCTGAAGCAACGAGTTAATCTGGTCCCTCATTTCTATCAATCGCTTTTTGTATGTTTCAATTTCTTTTTTCTTTAAGGGCATTTTGCCTCCTCCTTTACACTGGACTTTAGCCATTTTGTTTACCCTGTCTTCTGAGAGAAGCGGCCCTCTAAAATCCAGGGCAAACCAATGGCTAAAGTCCAGTTACATTTATTTTTATTTCTCTCATCACTTCATCAATATCCTTAAAACGGCGATAAACACACGCAAAGCGTATGTAAGCCACAGGATCAAGTGCACGTAGATGACCCATCACCACCTCACCAAGCTCATGAGTGGAAATGACGCGCTCTTGCATTTGCGCAATCTCAGCAGTAATTTTTGCTGCCAAATCATGCACTTGTTCGCGGCTGATCTTTGTATGGTGGCAAGCCGCTTGCAATCCACTCACAAGTTTTTGTTGTTGGAAGTCTTCATACCTTCCATCACGCTTAAGAACCTGTATCGATAACTCGATAGTTTCAAAAGTCGTGAAACGTCTTTGGCAATCCTGGCACTCACGCCGCCGCCGAATCGCATTGGATTCCACGGAATCCCGTGAATCCATAACCTTTAAATTTTTACAGTGACAAAATGGGCACTTCATATCACTAATGCTTTAATAACCACGGACACTCATTTATGTTTTATACCGATTTTTAAATCACGATCGGTATAATCGAGATGAGCTTAAAAATATCCGAGAGGATAAATAGTGTCGAGCAAAAAGATTTTAGCTAACCCAAGAATTTATGAAAATTAGTAATCATTTATTTGATCGATCATCTGACGCAGTGTCGCAAAGTTGTGCCCAGTAAAGTGAAAAATCAACCGAGGAAGCTCAAGAGCATCATCTTCTTGAGGCAATGCGGTCCCTTGCTCGATCTTCCCAGACTTGATAATCATGGAATACTGAGCGTTTAAGGACTCGACTTGCTCTGATGTTAAAGGGCTTAACATCCGAATGACAAACAAATCTTTGACATATCGGCTGGAGTGATAACGGGAATAAAATTTTTGAATATGGTCCACAGCATCTTCTACCGTCGGTGCTTGATAAAAGAGATTCTTATCTTCTGCGTTAATCGTCTTATTGCCAATGAGATTAGCTTCCACATATTGAAGCCATGTGTCCCAATAGGTGCCGCCAGCTCCCTCAAGCAAAACAAGAGGGACAATCCCCGATTTCCCCGTTTGGATCAAGGTGAGCACCTCAAAAAGCTCATCCATTGTACCAAAACCTCCTGGGAATATGGCGATGGCATCAGAATGAGCGAGGAACATCAGTTTACGGGTAAAAAAGTACTTGAAGTTGATATGCTTAGGATCTCCTTCAATATGAACATTAGCTCCGGATTCAAATGTGAGATCGATGGACAAACCAAAAATTGCCTCTTGCGTCGAACCTTCATGGCCCGCCTTCATGATCCCGCCGGCGGCCCCTGTGATACACATCCATTCGTGTTTGGACATCTGAGTACTAAAGTCTTTAGCTGCCATGTAGTCGGGGTGGTCTTCGGGAGTCCTTGCTGACCCGAAAATACTCAAACGCCTTTCTTCCGGTGGGAATTGATTGAAAACCTTAAAAGCGTAACGCATCTCCCTAAGGCTATGATTGATCAGTTTCAATTGCGCCGTATTGTGCTGATCGTGATAGAGACGACAGGACGAATAGATCATTTCGGAAATTAGCTTGGCATCAAAAGTCTTGTCCTCGACACCTATATCCCTAAGGAACTGCCAGATACGATCTTGAAGATCTTTTGTGGGTAGCTTTGATATGTCCATAAAAATAAAAATTTGTTACTTATTAGTTATGAAATGACAGATACTCTTTTTATGCTTATATTGCAATCTGCAACTCGAGTGTAAGCCAAAAAAGAGTCAGATAAAAACTTACTGTAGGAGACAATTATGACCATCTCAAATAAACTCAAGAAAATACTTGATGAGAACGGAGTCAGTTATGCAGTTACTGAACATCCAGCGGCCTTTACGTCGCAGGAAATTGCGGGGGCTCAGCACATCCCCGGAAGTCAGCTGCTCAAATCGGTGATTGTAAAAAGTGATGACGGCACTTTTCACATGGTTGTCATTTCTACGAATCAGCTCGTCGACTTTGATAAGTTTGAAGCGTTGACTAAAAGCAAGGAAGTTTCCCTAGCAAGCGAAGACGAAATTTCGCAACTCTTTCCCGATTATGAATTGGGGGCAGAACCACCCTTTGGAAATCTGTATGGACTGAAGGTGTATGCCGATCGATCTATTGAAGGAACTGATACGGTCTATTTCAATGGCGGTTCACATACTGACCTTGTGAAAATGAAGTTGGAAGACTACTTAGCAATCACGAAACCGATCATGGGTGATCTCGGACGACATATCTGAGTTATGAATTATGAGACAGTGGAAGTTAAGCCGCAGATGAACGCTGATGGTCGCAGATAGATTAACTCCACGTTATGATCGCAGGTACCTCATATCAACTGCTAAAAACATCCTGTCCATCCTTACTATCCTTTTATCCTGTTATCCTGTGCTAAAAAAACAGGATAAAAGGATTGTAAGGATGGACAGGATGTGGTTATTTCCCGATAGGGGTCCATGAAGACTGGTTCGCTTCGCTGTTAAATTTTTAAGTAATCCTTCTACTCATAAAATTTGTGCTGGATTTTCTAGTAACGAAATGAATTGATTCGAAAATTCTGCCGCGAGCCCACCATCAATCACCCGGTGATCAAAACTCCATGACAAATTAAGACTCGGTCTCACGATGATTTCGTCATTTTTGACAAAAGGCTCTTTACGAATTTTGGCCACTCCCAAGATCGCAACTTCAGGATAATTGATAATAGGAGTCGCCCAAAGGCCTCCCAATGTGCCAAAGTTGCTGATCGTAATGGTCGAGTCGATCATGTCATTTCGCTCGAGCTTCCCCTCTTTCATCTTCGTGACCAACTGATTGTATTCTTTGATGATTTGTTCGAAAGACTTTTCCTGGACATCTCTCAAAACGAAAACGACAAGACCATTTTCTGTTTTTGAAGCGACGCCAATGTGATGATGTTTGTGAAGAATGAGCTTATCGGCGTTCAATGCGACCGATGAATTAACCTGGGGGAATTTGTTAAGTGCTAAAGAGAGAGCTTTGATAAAAAAAGGCATGTAGGTCAGCTTATACCCTTCCTGAGCTGCTTTCGGTTGAATATTTTCACGCAGCTGAATCATTCGTGTGGCGTCAAGCTGGTCAAAATAGGAATAGTGAGGAATGGTTGATTTGGACTCCACCATTTTTTCCGCCATCATATGGGGCACTCCAATAATAGGCACCTCTTCGTCATCAGGCAAATGAGTCCATGGGCGCTCCTTTTTCATTCCCCCTGCGTGAAACCGCACGACATCCTCGTCCGTGATGCGATCTTCTTTTCCAGTCCCGACCACTTGATCGATATCAATTCCCAACTCTTTTGCAAGCTGCCTTGTGGCGGGAGTTGCCAGCACTTGTCCTCCCGTTTTTTTAATGGGCTTTTTTTCTTGAGGAACTTCTTTTTTTATGCGTTTTTTCACAGCGGGGACTTTTCCTTCCACTTCAATGTCGTAGAGGGGAAAGTCTTTCATAGCAATTTGTCCAGGTTGATGATGGTGCTTTTTAAGAACGCCTGGATAAGGGGCGGGCAATTCGACTGTGGCTTTGTCGGTCATCACGACGACAACTGGTTCATCTTGAGCCAACGGGTCACCCTCTTTCTTCAGCCATTCGATGACTTCTCCTTCCATCACTCCCTCTCCTATATCAGGGAGCGTAATTGTGATCACTTCAGTCATATACCCATAATACTTCAAGATTTGGTTTTTGGCAAAGAGAAAGCTCCCGCGATTAGACGATTGTCAGCTGCCTAATATTAATAATATAAGGCAGCTGACAATCGTCTAATCCCGGGGCTTTCTCAAAGCCAAAATCCCAAATCTTGAAGTATTATGGGTATAATTCAGTACTCTACGGTTTCAACCAGTGCCTGTTTCACTTTATAGGCATCGGGTAAATATTCATGTTCTAATGTGTGTGGAAACGGAGTATCCAATCCACAACATCGGTTGATCGGAGCTCTTAAATGGAGAAAACAAGATTCCATAATCAACGATGAAATCTCCGCACCAAATCCTCCCGTTTTCGGCGCTTCATGAGCCACCACACAGCGCCCTGTTTTTTGAATCGAAGCGGACAGAGTTTCGGTATCCAAGGGATTCAATGAACGCATGTTCAACACTTCCACATCAATGTCAAACTCTTCGGCTACTTCCTCTGCTGCTTTCATGTTTTGATGGTGTTGGGCTCCCCATCCTACCAATGTGACATCTGCGCCGTTTCTTGCGACATCGGCTTTTCCAAAAGGAATTTCGTATTCTTCTTCCGGCACTTCTTCTTTGATTGCTCGGTAAATTCTTTTAGGTTCAAAAAGTATCACGGGATCATTGGATTTGATGGCGCTAATCAAAAGCCCTTTAGCGTCATAGGGAGAAGAAATCATGGCGATTTTAAGGCCGGGGACATGTAGAAAAAGAGCTTCCGGCGATTGAGAATGGTAGAGACCTCCGTGGATGCCTCCTCCGCACGGAGTCCTGATAATCAATGGAGAATTGTACTGGTTTCCCGTTCTGTAGCGCATCTTTGCCAATTCATTCACAATTTGATCAAAGGCTGGATAGATGTAATCGGCAAACTGAATCTCACAAATGGGTTTGAGGCCTTTTTGCGCGCATCCAATACCAAAACCGACGATCCCTTGTTCGCAGAGAGGAGTATCAAAACAGCGCTCTTTCCCAAATTTTTCTTGAAGTCCGGTGGTGACACGAAACACACCCCCAAAAAATCCACAGTCTTCTCCGAACGTGATCAACCGATCATCCTTGGCAAATTGCTGATGAAGAGTCTGATTAAGAGATTGGATGATATTCATCAATCCTCCTCCGGAAAAAACATCTTGAGCTCCTCGTATTGTCGCTGAAGCGTTTCAGGAATTTCTTCATAAACATCTTCCACAAGAGACTTTAACTCGGGTTTCGGCGTCTCTTTTGCCACTCGGATAGCTTCAGTTACCTCTTGTTTCACCTCATCCCACAACTTCTTTTCATCGCTATCGCTCCAAATCCCCTGCTTTTCTAAATAGAGCCTCAATCGCAACAATGGATCCTTATCCTTCCACTGTTCTTCTTCCTCTTTTGTACGATAGACACTCGGATCATCAGAGGTGGAATGAGCTCCCATGCGATACGTCATTGCTTCAATCAACACTGGTCCTTTTTCTAAACAATGCTTTCTTGCTTCCCTGACCGTATCGAAAACGGCAAAGAAATCATTCCCATCAATCTTATACGTTTTGACTCCGTAACCTTCCCCTTTTGGAGCCACCCCATCGGAATGAAATTGATTTTCCAGTCCTGTCGAAATCGCATAACGGTTATTTCTGCAAAAGAAAAGGGTTGGGGCTTCCAGCACAGCTGCAAAGTTAATGCCCGCGTGGAAATCTCCTTCTGAAGTCGCTCCATCTCCAAAAAAAACAGCAGATATATTGGATTCTTTCTGGAGTTTCATTGCATAACCACATCCTGCGGCGTGGGGGATTTTTGTGGCGATCGGAGACGACACAGTGACGACATTCAATTCCCGACAGCCAAAATGGTTAGGCATTTGCCGCCCCTTTCCCAAGTCTTCAGCATCGCCGAACATTTGGTGGACAAAATCTTGAACTAAAAATCCTCGCCAAAATAATACCCCAACCTCTCGATACTGAGGATAAACCCAATCATCTTTCTCCAAAGCAGCAGCCGTTGCTACGGAGCAGCATTCTTCTCCTAAGGAACTCATTGAAAACGTAATCGCTCCTTGTCTTTGCAACGTCAGCATCCGTTCATCCACATGGCGTGTCACCACCATCTTTTTATAGGCCTCAAGGACAACGTCATCTGAAACTGAAGGAGTATACCCCTCAGTGAGATTTCCTTTTTCATCAAGGTATTGAAGTGTTTCGAATTCCATAGAACCTCAAAAAAATCTATATCCGATTAAATCTTTTATGAATAGACTGGAGCTGATGTTTATTGCGAAGAACAAAGTCCGGATGCATGACACTGATATGGCGGGAATCCTCTATTTTCCCCGGCAGTTTCGTTTTATCCACGACGCCTGGGAAGATTTGATGGAAGTCGAAGGGCTCGATTTCGATACTCTCTTTAACAAAGAGAATTTTGTGTTTGTTGTGGTCCATGCGGAGGCCGACTATCACGCACCACTCAGAGTGGGAGACAACATTGAGGTTCACGTCAATACGGCACATGTCGGGCAATGTTCTTTTTCGATCTCCTATCAAATTTTCAAAGATGACAAGACACTTGTCGGATCAGGGAAGACTGTCCATGTCACTCTCAATAACACCACGCGAAAGAAGATTCGTGTGCCCAAGAACATGAGCGCCAAGCTAGAAAAATATATGCTGGATTGAGTCGTGCAGCTTTTTGCCACCGATGAAAACGGCCATGTAATTGTGGCCCAGCTTGCCAAAAAGCAAACCAATTATCTTTGCCCAGAATGTCGCGGCCTTGTCAGAGTACGAGGAGGCAAGCACCGCCAGCCTCACTTTTTTCATCTCCATCACAACAGCCATTGCCGCCAAAGCGAGAAAAGTCTAACCCATTTAAGCATCCAGCATCACATTGAACGTCTTCTTCCTAAAGACGAAGTCATTCTTGAATGTCGGTTCCCGAAAATCTTCCGTATTGCCGACGTCGTTTGGCTGACACAGAGACTCATTTTTGAGGTGCAGTGTTCACCCATCGCTGCAGAAGAAGTGCTTGCGAGAAACCGCGATTATCAAAGTGAAGGGTTCCAGGTCATCTGGATTTTTCATGACCAGCGATTTAACCAGTGGAGAGTCGCCTCAGCCGAAGAAGCCTTAAAATCCAGCCCAGTGTATTACACGAATATCAATGCTGAAGGGAAGGGAATGATTTACGACCAATATTCGTGCGAATCTGAAGGGATACGCAAACATCTGTCGCAGCGGATGAAAGTGGACCTGTCGCAGCCGAAAGCCATGAAGAGGAAGATGTCGCCGTATGGGGGAATAAATCAACGCATAGGATCGTGGCCAGTACACTTTCGAGGCGATCTACTCGATGTGTATAGCTCTCAGCCACAGAGATTTCAAGAGTTAAAACACGTACGAGTGTACCGGATGTCGCTACACCGCTACTAGGCGGACACAAGATAACAGCTGATGAATAAAAAGAGTGGGATGACACTAA
>SDBV01013865.1_pt1 | contig 10210 bp, 9 predicted proteins | sample 2277081 | NCBI WGS metagenome assembly SDBV01 (sample SAMN10402039, study PRJNA504765) | marine sediment metagenome | isolation source: marine sediment core GS10_PC15, 223 cmbsf | place: Arctic Ocean: Southern Knipovich Ridge | collected 2010 | reverse complement strand
TCTACGAGGGGATCACTCACGAGGAGATCGGCGGCACCGGGATTCGCTGGCAGGAGCGAGAGGCTGCGAAGAACCTGGCGAAGCCGGGCAAGCGCGCCGGCGGCGGCAAGGCTCGCCGCTCACCCGCCCGCTCGGGCCTGCGGGCCGGCAAGATTCCGCTCGGCGGCCGGCGCGACCTGTGGGCCAGCGACGCCACCGAGCACAACCCGGCGCTTCGCTACCTCGTCCCGGCGCAGACGCTGGAGCTCGCGCCGTCGGACGCCGAGGCGCTCGGGGTCGGACACGGGGATCGGGTCGACGTCGCAAGCAACGGCGCGAGCGTCACCGCGCGCGTCGCAATTCGTGAGCGGCTGCGTCCGGGTGCGGCGTTCCTGATCGAGGGGACTCGCAAGGAGAACGCGAACGCCGTCCTGACCGGGAATGCCGTCGAGGTACGCCCGAGATGATCTCGATCCCGCTCGCCGACACGAACTTTGTCGCGGCAACCTGGATCCTGGTCCTGAAGTCGATCGTGATCTTCTCCGTCGTCCTCGGCCTCGTCCCGTTCCTCCTGCTGATCGAGCGCAAGCTCCTGGGCCGCTTCCAGGGTCGCTACGGGCCGAACCGAGTTGGTCCGCTCGGGATGATGCAGCCGATCGCCGACGTCCTCAAGCTGCTCTCGAAGGAGGCCTACAGGCCCGCGAACGCGATCGGCGTCCTCTACGTTGCGGCCCCCGCGATCGTGATCGTCTCCGCGGTCGCGATCCTGGCGATCATTCCCTTCGGCGACGTCAAGGACGGGGTCGGGTTCTACGGGATCGACGTCTCGATCGGGATCCTCTACGCGTTCGCGTTCGGGTCGATCTCCTTCTACGGTCTGCTGCTCGGCGGCTGGGCGTCGGGCTCGAAGTACAGCTTTCTGGGCGCGATGCGGGCCGCGGCGCAGCTCGTCTCCTACGAGGTCTCGATGGGGCTCGCCCTGCTCGGCGTAATCATGATGGCGGGGTCGCTCTCGCTCGTCGACATCGCCAACGCCCAGGCGGCGACGATCTGGTACGTGATCCCGCAAATCGTCGGCTTCCTGATCTTCATGGTCGCGGCGTTCGCGGAGACCAACCGGGCCCCGTTCGACCTCGCAGAGGCCGAGGCCGAGCTCGTCGCCGGCTACAACACCGAGTACGGCGGAATGCGATTTGGATCCTTCTTCATGGCCGAGTACATGGAGATGTTCGTCCTCAGCGGGATCGCCGCGGCGATGTTCCTCGGCGGCTGGCACGGCCCCGGGCCGGGCTGGCTCGATCCGATCTGGATGCTCGTCAAGATCGTCACCCTGATCCTCGTCTTCATCTGGGTGCGAGCGACGCTGCCGCGGCTTCGCTACGACCAGCTGATGAGCCTCGGCTGGAAGGTCCTGCTACCGCTGGCGACGCTGAATGCGCTGGTCACCGCGATCCTGGTGACCGTCCTATGAGCAGTGAGTTCCCCTACCTGGAGGACGACAGCGTCATCGCGGTCCAGCGGGGGCCAGAGCCGGGCGGCGTCGGCGGTGCCTACCGCGCCTTCGGGGAGACGCTGCGCGGCCTGAAGACGACTCTGGCCCGGGTGATCGAGGGGCCGGTGACGATTCAGTACCCCGAGGAGAAGACGCCCGTCTACCCCCGCTTCCGCGGGCGCCACAAGCTGCATCGCTTCGAGGACTCGCACCTCGAGAAGTGCGTCGGCTGCTCGCTATGCGTCGCGGCGTGTCCCGCGGACTGCATCCGAGTCGTCGCCGCTGAGAACGATCCCGCCGATCGGCATTCGGCCGGCGAGCGCTACGCCGAGGTCTACGAGATCAACCTCGCCCGCTGCATCTTCTGCGGCTACTGCGAGGTCGCGTGCCCCTTCGACGCGATCACCATGGGACACGAGTACGAGATCGCGGACTACAACCGCGACGACCTGATCTTCACCAAGGAGATGCTCCTCGCCGAGCCGCTGGAGCGCGTCCCGCTTCGCCGCGAGGGCGAGTAGATGGTTGCGGTCGCCTTTTTCGCCGGTGCAATCGGCGCGTTGGGAAGCGCGATCGCCGTCGTCGCGTTGCGCAACCCCTTCTACAGCGTCCTCGCGCTCGTCATCCACCTGGTCTCGCTGGCGGGGCTGTTCCTGCTCCTCCACGCGGAGTTCCTCGCCGCGGCGCAGATCGTCGTCTACGCCGGCGCGGTCGTCGTCCTCTATGTCTTCGTCGTCGCCTACGTCGGGGGGATCGGGGAGCCGATGTGGGAGCCGCTGCCCGGCCAGCGAGTGCTCGCACCGCTGCTGGGCCTGGCGCTGTTCATCGAGCTCTCGATTGCCGTGCTGGGGACGGGCCTCCGCTCGCTCAAGACCCGCGGAGCGGAAATTCCCGATGATTTCGGAGCCCCCGCGGACATCGGAACCACCCTGCTGGAGCGGTTCCTGATCCCGTTCGAGGCGGCGTCGATGTTGCTGCTCGTCGCGGCGATCGGCGCCGTCGTCCTCGCCGGCCGCCGGCGGGAGGCGTAGGCAGCGAGTGTCTGTGCGGCTCGGTACCCGACCCACGACGGGACGGGCCTGATGGACGTCGAGTGGTACCTCGTCCTCTCGGCCCTGTTGTTCTCGGTCGGCGCCGTCGGCGTCCTGATCAGGCGCAGCCCACTCGTCATCCTGCTCTCCCTCGAGATCATGCTCAACGCGGGCAACCTGGCGCTGCTCGCGTTCGCACGTAGCCTCGGCGACATCGACGGGCAGATCTTCGCCCTGATCGTGATGGTCGTGGCGGCCTGCGAGGTCGTCGTCGGGCTCGGGGTGATCGTCGCGATGTACCGGCGGCAGATTCCTCTCGACGTCGATGAGGCGAGAAGGCTGCACGGATGACGCCGACGACGCTCGCCTGGATTCTCCTCGCTCTGCCGCTCGCCGGCACGATCATCATCGCCCTCGGCTGGCGCTGGTGGCCCGGGCGGCTGGCCGGGTGGATCGGCACCGGGGCGATCCTCGGGGCCTTCATCGGCGCCGTCGCGACGCTGATCGCGCTCGAGAGTCGTCCGGGAGACGATCGCGAGCTCACCTCGACGCTCTACAACTACGCGGCCGCGGGCGGCCTGGACATCGAGATCGGGATCCTCGTCGACCCGCTCGCCCTCTACATGACGCTCGTCGTCACCGGCATCTCGACGCTTATCCACCTCTATTCGTTGGCCTACCTGTGGACCGACCGCGGCTACTCCCGCTACTTCAGCTACCTCAACTTCTTCGTCTTCTCGATGCTGCTGCTGGTCTTGGCCGGCAACTTCGCCCTGCTGATCGTCGGCTGGGCATTCGTCGGCTTCGCCTCCTACGCGCTGGTCAGCTTCTACTACCGGCGCAACACGGCGACGACGGCCGGCATGAAGGCATTCGTGATCAACGTCATTGGCGACATCGCCCTCGTGCTTGCCGCCTTCTTCATCTTCCGCGAGCTCGGCACCTTCGACTACCTGGGGATCTTCGAGGGCGCCTCCGGAGCGTTCTCGACCAACGGCGGCGTCATCGTCGTGATCTGCCTGCTGATCATGGTCGGCGCGTTCGCGAAGTCGGCCCAGATTCCCCTTCACACCTGGCTCCCCGACGCGATGGAGGGCCCGACCCCGGTCTCCGCGCTGATCCACGCGGCGACGATGGTCACCGCCGGGGTCTACCTGATCGCCCGCATGCATCCGCTGTTCGAGCTCGCCCCGACGGCGGCCGACATCGCCGCGTTTACCGGCACGGCGACGTTGGTGTTCGCCGCGACGGTGGCCCTCGCGGTCAAGGACATCAAGCGGGTGATCGCCTACTCGACGATCAGCCAGATCGGCTACATGATCCTCGGGGTCTCGATCGGCGCCTACGCGGCGGGCCTGTTCCATCTGATGAGCCACGCCTTCTTCAAGGCGCTGCTCTTCATGGGCGCCGGCTCGGTGATCTCGGCGATGGGCGGGAGCCAGAACATGGACAAGATGAGCGGCTTCCGCAAAGCGATCCCGTTTACGGCGGTGACCATGACGATCGGTGCGCTGGCCCTGGCCGCGTTCCCGTTGACCGCCGGCTTTTTCTCAAAGGACGACATCCTCTCCTTTGCGATCGACCGCGGCAGCTTCTTCTGGATCATGGCCATCGGCGGCTACGTGGGTGCATTCCTGACCGCGATCTACTCGTTCCGGATCATCTTCCGCGTCTTCTTCGGCGAGCCCTGTCCGGAGGCGAAATCGCTCGAGGCAGGGAAGCAGGCCCACGTCCCGCCGCAGAACCCGCACACGGGCGAGATCGAGGACGTCGACGTCGGCTTCCCCGGCAAGACCCATTGGATCGCAGAGCGGGCCTGGCCGATGGCGGTGGCGATGGGCGGGCTCAGTCTCGGCGCGCTGTTCGCCGGGTACCTGATGGTGCCGGGAGTCGACGACGTGATCTCAGACTTTCTCGCGCCGACGTTCGAGAACTCGGTCCTGTTCGAGACTCTCGACCCGTCGGTCCTCGACGCCTGGCTCGGGCTCGCCGCGGGCGGCACCATCTCGATTCTGGGGGTGCTCGTCGCCTGGTACCTCTACATCAAGCGCCCAGAGATCCCGGGGATTCTGATCGCGAAGGCTCGCTGGCTGCACACGTTCCTGTTCAACAAGTGGTTCTTCGATGAGGCCGAGGACGTCCTCGTCTACAACCCGCTGACGGCGGTTGGGCGGTTCTTCAACCGGGTCTTCGAGCCGGTCGTCGTCGACGGGATCGTGACCCGGAGTATCGGCGTCGTCCGCGGCTTCACGCTCGCCGCGAGGACCCTCCAGTCCGGCTTCATCCGCTCCTACGCCCTGATCCTGGTCGCCGGCTTTGCCGCGCTGGGCCTCTACTTCCTGCTGGCGAGCTCATGATCGTCGCGACCCACACCACGCTCCTTCCGCGGGTGGTCCGGGCCGGGGGACCCCCGCGCGCGCCCGCGGATACCGGCCCGATGCAAACCGTGCCGCCCCCGGAAGCGAAGCGGAGGAGGCGGCGCGCTGAGGTCATGGGCCGGAACAGGATCCGCGGTCGCGCCGTCGGAGGGACGCGATGATCCAGGTCCTCCTCTGGCTCCCGCTCGCCGCCGGCCTGGCCTGCTTCCTGATCCCGCGCCGCTACGTCGGCTGGTGGTCGCTGGCGGGATCCGTGGTGACGCTGGCGCTCGCGATCTGGCTGGTTGCCGACTTCGTGCCGGGCGTCGCCGCGCTCCAGCACACGGTCGACGAGAGCTGGATCCCGGGGCTCGGGGTCCGCTACCAGCTCGGGGTCGACGGACTCAGCATCTTCCTCGTTCTGCTGACCGCCATCCTGTGGGCCGCCAGCACCGCCTTCTCCGTCCTGCGCGGCACCGAGCGCGCGCAGATCTACTTCTTCATGTTCGGGCTCGCACAGACGGCGACGCTGGGCGCCTTCCTGGCCCAGGACCTGCTGCTGTTCGTCCTCTTCTTCGACCTGATGCTGATCCCGTTCTTCATGCTGATCGGGATCTGGGGCAGCGGCGACCGGATCGCGGCGACGATCAAGATGATCGTCTACACGCTGATCGGCTCGCTGCTGATGCTGGTCGGGGCGATCGCAACGGCGGTCCTCTCCGCCGACTCGATCGGGCAGATCTCGTTCTCGATCGCCGATCTGCAGGCCAACATCCTCCCGGAGGGGAGCCAAGACTGGATCTTCTGGTTCTTTGCCGCGGCCTTCCTGGTCAAGATGCCGGCGTTCCTCGTCCACGGCTGGATGCCGGACGCCTACCGAGCCGCGCCGCTCGCGGTCCTCGCGCTGCTCAGCGGGGTGCTCGCGAAGGTGGGCGCCTACGGGTTCCTGAAGATCGTGCTCCCCGTGTTTCCGGACGCCGCGATCCAATTCCAGGACTTCCTCCTGGTCATCGGCGCCGCGAGCATCGTCTACGGCTCGGCGATGGCGTTCACGCAGACGAACGTGCGGCTGATCGCCGGCTATAGCTCGATCGCCCAGCTCGGGTTCATCACCATCGGGATCTTCGCCCTCCAGTCCGTGGGCGCCGACGGCTCGGTGCTGCAGATGGTCAACCACGGCCTCGTCGTCGCGCCGATCTTCATCATCATCGCGCTGCTCGCGGAGCGCTCAGGAACCGAGGACCTGCGCGAGATGGGGGGGCTGGCGATGCGGGCCCCGGTGTTAGCGGTGATGTTCCTGATCGTGACGATGGCAACCCTGGCGATTCCCGGATCGGCGAACTTCATCGGCGAGTTCTACATCCTGAACGGCGTCTTCCAGTCGGAGATCGTGTTTGCGTTCATCGGCATCACCGGCGTCGGGATGGCCGCGTTCTACGCCCTCCGCCTCTACCAGCGCACGATGCACAACCGGCTCCCCGAGGGGATGGAGTCGCGCGAGATCTCGCTGCGCGACGGGCTCGTGCTCGGCCCGCTCGTTGCCTGCATCGTCGCGATCGCCCTCTATCCCGGGTTCCTCCTCGACCGCACCGATCCCTCGGCGAGCGCGGCCGTGGCATCCGTCTGCCTGGATTCGGACGCCAAGGTCCAGGTTGCGGAGTCCGGAGACTCGGTTAACTGCTCTAACGGCGGCGCAGGCGAGGCGACAGCCGCGGTTGACGGATCCACCGAGAGAATCACGCGTGAGATCCCGGGCGGGGAGCTGCGAATCGCGAAGACGACGTACTCCAACGGATGCGTCGAGGTCACCACGTCCTCGAGCACCGTGGGCACACCGGCGATCGCGAGCGTCGCCACGAGCTGCCCGGACGAGGCCGAGTGACCGAGTTCACCGCACCGGACGTCGATTACGCCGGCATCTCGCCGATCATCGCGCTGACGGCGGGGATCATCGTCGTCCTGATGGCGGGACTCCTCGGCGGGGCGCGCACGCGGTTTCTGCTCACCGGCCTCTCTTGGAGCGCGCTCGCCGTCGCCGCCGGACTATGCATCTGGCAGTGGGGCGATCCCAAGAACCTGATCGCCGGCACGCTGAGGCTCGACGACCTCTCGCTCGCGATCGCATTGATGGTGATCGGCGCGGCGATCTTCGTCATCCCCCTGACGCTGCGCGAGCCCGCCTCGGAGCTCTCCGGGCACGGCGAGATTCACGCGCTGATCCTCTCCTCGGTGCTCGGAATGGTGCTGCTCGCGATGGCCCAGAACCTGATCACCTTCTTCGTCGCCCTCGAGTTGCTCTCGATCCCCCTGTACGTGCTCTGCGGGTCGGCACGAAACCGCCGCTCCTCGCTCGAATCCGGGCTCAAGTACCTGATCATCGGCTCGCTCGGCTCGGCGGTGCTCCTCTACGGCCTCGCGTTGATCTACGGAGGCTCGGGCTCGACGGACTTCGTGACGATCGGCGAGCAGATCGCCGCACAGGGACTTGCGAGCGACGTCCTGATCCTGGTCGGTGTGGCGCTGGCGGTCACCGGTCTTGCGTTCAAGATCTCGATCGCGCCCTTCCACCTCTGGACGCCCGACGTCTACCAGGGCGCGCCGACCCCGGTCACGGCGCTCATGTCCGTGGCGACGAAGGCCGCCGCGTTCGTCGTCTTCGTCCGCTTCTTCGACGTCGCGCTCGGCCCGGTGGTCGACGACTGGCAGCCGGCGCTGGCGGCGCTGGCGGTCGCCTCGATCGTCGTCGGCAACGTCGGTGCGCTCGGCCAGGACTCCCTGAAGCGCCTGCTCGGCTACTCGGGGATCGCCCAGGGCGGCTACATGCTGGTCGGCCTGCTCGTCGCGACCGAGCTCGGCCTCTCGGCGCTCGTCTTCTACCTCGCGGCGTACACGCTGATGAACCTGCCGGTGTTCGCGGTGATCGTGATCCGTGAGCGCGAGACGCCGCTCGGCGACGACATCCGCGCGATCCAGGGAATCGGCCGTGATCGCCCACTGCTCGCCTGGCCGCTGACGATCTCGATGCTCGCGCTCGCCGGGTTGCCGGGGACCACGGGGTTCATCGGCAAGCTGTTTCTGATCGAGGCGGCAGTCGACGGCGACTACACCTGGCTCGGCGTCGCGATCGTCGTCGGGACGATGGTCTCGCTCGTCTATTACCTGCGGATCATCGCGGCCGTGTGGATGCGACCGGCGCCAGATCTCAGCGGCGCCGAGCTCGCCGCAATGGCGGGTGGGGCGCCCGATCCGGACGCGTCCGAGCGATCATCCGGGCCGACCGGCTCGGGGATGCCCCCGAAACGCACAGGCGCCGCGAGCGCCAGGGGCCGCTCAGATGACCCCGCTCCCGGCGAGTCCCCGCCGATGGCCGGCGGCGCGGCTGTGGAGCCTGAATCCGGCGTAGTGGATGGCACAGAGGCCGCGATCGAGGTCACTCCAGGCCAAGCCCTCACCGGCGGTCCCAGCGGCGGCCGCTGCGCGCTGATCCTCGTCCCGACCTTGGTCGCGACGGCCGCGACCGTGTTCTTCGGCGTGATCCCATCGCCGCTCGTCAACTGGGCCTCTGAGGCCGGCGCCTCGCTGGCGTCGTTCTTCTAGCCCGCGCCGCGAGTCACCGTCCATGCGCCGGTAGCGCCAGACGCCTCCAAAGGGGGTGCTTCCGCCCTTCGAGGGTATCCATCTGACTCAGGTGGAAGCGTGCGGCGATGGCTCCGGCGGGCGCCGCGTTGACACCGGCACCGAGGCCCTTGGCCTTCTTGCCCTTGACCTTGAAGGCGATCCGCGAGAACGTCCCGACCTTGCCCTTGTACTTGCCGTTCTTGGGCTTGGCTGCGGCGGCCGTCGCCTAGTCGGCTTGCTCGTCGCAACCGAGCTCGGCGCCTCGGCGCTCGTCCTCTAGCTCGGGCGTACACTCCGAACCGGCGACGAGGTCCCCAACGAGCGAAACGGTGGGGGCTCAGCCGCCGCCGCGGCGGACCTGCGAGCCGCCGACGATGGCGTCCTCACCGTCGGGGAAGCGAACCCAGGCCTTGTTGCCGCCGTCGTAGTCCGGCGCCCAGAGCACGAGCGTCGCCTCTTGGCGGTTTTCCTCATCCGGACCGACCGTGCAGGGCTCGTCCCCCTCCTCGTCGAGCCCGCGCCAGACGCGGACGAACGGGTTGCCCTCCCACTCCTCGGCGATCGTCGAGGGCTCGCGATGGCCGGGGTGGATGCGGGTCTTGGGCGGGAGCGCCATCAGAGTGTCCATGACCGAGGAACGTTGATCGACGAACCCGGTCGCCCCGGGCGCGCGGGTGCCGCCTACGGTGCCCTTGAAGAGCACGTCGGCGGTCAGGCAGTCGGTCCCGTCGATGAGCAGCGCTAGTTGGTCAGCGCAGTGGCCGGGCGTGTGCATGGCCTCGACTCGCAGCTCGCCGCTCTCGAGGACGTCGCCGTCGCCGATCGTCCCCGTGACCACGTCAGTGAGCTCGGCGGCGCAGATCTCGTGCGCGAGCACCGGGACACCGAACCGATCGGCGAGCGCCTCGACCCCGACGATGTGGTCGTAGTGGTGGTGGGTAAGCAGGATGTGGGTCAGCTCGGTGCCCTCGCGCTCGACCCGCTCGACAAGCGGCTCGGTGACGCTGTTGGAGTCGACCAGGATCCCGTTGCCCCCCGGGTGGTCGACGATCAGGTAGGCGTTGGAGAGCCACTCGGCCTGTTCGGTGCGCTGCAGGATCATCGTCGTCTCTTTCTCTCGGGGCTTGGTTGCAATCGTTGGAGCCTCAGCCGAACTCGATCACGCTGCGGATCCCGTCCTGGGCCTCGATCAGCTCGAAGCCGCGGTTGACGTCCTCGAGGCCGATCCGGTGCGAGATGAAGGGATCGACGTCGATCTCGCCCGCCATGTAGCTCTCGACGAATCTCGGCACGCCGTCGCGACCCTTGACGCCGCCGAACGAGGAGCCCGCGACGCGGCGCCCCGTGATCAGCAGCCGTGGAACGACGTCGAGCGTCTCGCCCTTGCCGGCGACACCGGCGACCGTGCACAGCCCCCATCCCATCCGGGCGGCCTCGACGGCCTGCCGCATGACGGCGACGCTGCCGGTCGCCTCGAAGGTGTAGTCGGCGCCGACCCCGCCGGTCTCCTCGAGGATGCGCTCGACCGCGTCGGGGCCGCCGAGCATGGTCTCGGTCGCGCCCTGGCCGCGGGCCAGCTCGAGCCGCTCCTCGGCTAGGTCGATCGCGATGACCCGCTCGGCGCCCTGGAGCCGGCAGCCGGCGACGGCGCCGAGCCCGACCATGCCGGCACCGAAGACGACGCAGGTGCTGCCGGGCTCGACCCGTGCGGTGTTCATCGCCGCCCCGAGCCC
>SDBV01013864.1_pt1 | contig 10210 bp, 8 predicted proteins | sample 2277081 | NCBI WGS metagenome assembly SDBV01 (sample SAMN10402039, study PRJNA504765) | marine sediment metagenome | isolation source: marine sediment core GS10_PC15, 223 cmbsf | place: Arctic Ocean: Southern Knipovich Ridge | collected 2010 | reverse complement strand
GAGATTTATCTGATTTTTAGATCATATAAACGGGGATTAATGATACTAATAGGCTTCGATAAAAAGGAAGTCAGCTTAATCCATGTAAAAGATTTAGTTGATGGAATATATCTTGCGTCAATTAATGCAAAAGCAGTTAATCAAACCTACTTTATCAGTTCGAAAGAGTATTACAACTGGAAGCAGTTAGGTGAAGTGATCGGTAGGGTAATGGATAAAAAGGCGTTTACATTAAAGATTCCGCATCCGATAGGATATCTGATAGCTGCGACAGCCCAATTCTTTGCTTTATTCAGTACGAAAGCGGCTACATTAAATTTGGAGAAAGCTAAGGATTTCGTACAGAACCACTGGACATGCGATATTACAAAAGCAGAAAATGAATTAGGATTTAAACCTCAAGTTTCATTGGAGGAGGGAATAAAGCGTACAATTGAATGGTATAGAGAAGTTAATTGGCTATAGTGAATTGGCTGCACAATTAATAACTGTTTTAACAGGGAGAAACAAACAACGGCGATAAAGATATGTTCCTTGCAACATTTGCCCTTTCTGATTGGGATACGTCTTTTCCGCGTGGATGTGGGCCAGCAGCGGCGGTCAGATGCTTTTTTGCACCACCCGGTTTTTCCCCTTACCCTTTGCCTTGTACAGTGCCTGGTCAGCGGCAGCGATCAGCGCCTCCGGTGACGATCTTTTTGAATTATCGAATATTGAAAACCCGATACTCACCGTTAAATTAAATTGTACCAGGCCGTGTTCGAATTTTTCGTTTGCCGTTAATTTTCTGAACCTTTCGCATACAACTCTTGTCTGCTGTTTACTCGAGTTAGGCAATATTACAGCGAATTCCTCCCCCCCGTATCTGCCGGGGATATCACTTCCCCTGATGCATTTTGGTAGTCTCCTGGTCAGCGAGCGTTCGCTGAGCCTGTTTTTTGGTAAATAATCATAAGCACCCCTTCCCTGGGCAGCTTCACGATCGTCAGCCAGAAATCCCTGGAAGCCGTAACTTTCTGTATATTTTCGGTCATTTTATCGAACGCTCTTGAAAGCTCTCCAACCTCGTCTTTTGCCTTTGTCCCGACCCTGTGGCCGAAATTACCGGCGCCTATTATTGCTGTTTCTTTCCGCAGGGTACTTATTGGCCTCGAGATCGATCTGGAGATCAGGAAAACAGCCAGGATCACAATAATAATAATACACCCCCCGATGATCAGCAGCCAGTTTCGGAGTTTGTAAACAGGCGAAAAAGCTTCCCTGATGTCTACTTTCACTACTATGCCCCATCTCAATTGGGGCAGGTACTCCCACACGGCCAGGACCTTTTCCCCCCTGTAATCATTTGATATGGCCAGGCCTTTAATGCCCTCCACAGCTTTCTGCATGGGCAGCGCAATGTCAGACCCTATGTCTATCTTTTTCCTGAATGCAGCGTCAGGGTCATATCTGGTCGGGGCTGCAAATATCACCTGGTTTCCCGCTTTCGAGGCTACCACTGTTTCACCTGTTTTCCCCAGACCCGAGTAATCCTGTACAAGCGTGTATATTTCATCGGTGACCAGCTGAAAAACAATTACCCCGATAATTCTGCCTCTCTTTATTATGGGTGCGGCGACAAAAGCTGCCGGGCTGTTGCTGGGTTCATAATACTCAAAATCGGATATTTCTGTTTCCATTAATGTACTGGCCCTTTTGAAAACTTTGCCCAGCTGTGTGTTTTTATAAAGCCCTGTTTTTAAATTTGTCCCGTAATCCGCGTCTTTATCAAGGGTAAACAACACTTCGCCTTCATAAGAAATTAAAAAAATATCATGATAACCGAAAATGTTTTTATAGTAAGCCAGAAATGGAATGAGATCCTCATACAGTGCGGTGTATTCCGGAGAATCCATCCCGAATTCCCTATAGGCTTCACCTATATTCTGCATTGCATCGATAATGCCGGGGGCATGCGCCAATGCTGAAACATCATTTTCCTTTTCATAAAAGAAATTCTCGATATACCGGATCTTAGTATTCGCGATTGCGGTAAGCTCATTTTTTTTCTGTTCAATGATCGTTTTTTTGAGACTGCTGTAACTCACATAACCGAAAAAGATCAAAGACACCAGTGTTATCAGCAAAAACCACACGGAGAGTTTTGTACTAATTTTCATTTAATCGTTTCCCTGCCGTATATGCCCAATTTCCGTCCAAGGTTACATATAAATCTCCCAGGATCCTGGCTACTGCCTCTTCCACAACACTGCTGCCGAAGGAAATATACACCTCGCCCACAATTTCCCCTCTTAACGCTGTTACAATGTCCCTGATGATCGTGTTTGCGGCCCCCCTCTTGATTGATCTCATCTATAGCCATTAAAGTGGCGACCACAACGGAAGTCTCGCTCATGGCCATTGTCCCTAAAAGTGAATGTAAGACACCCACTTTTATAGGTACTTAACGGGCTTTATTTTTATAATTATAATAGAGAAGTCCGGCAGCAACAATAATAATTACACATATCGGAGCGATCGTGATTATTTTTCTCATGTTCACTTTTAACCCTCAATGTAGACTGCTTTTTCATGGAGGATATGATATTTTAACAAGTTCCCGGCGCTGCCTCCCAAACTTTGTTTGGGCTAAAACCGTGCAAACTTTGACAGTATATAAACTAATTATAATTCAAAGAACCGAAGGATTCAAAAATTTCAAAGAAAAATGATATGCCCGGTCTCTAATTTCCCATATTTTCTATTGATGGGGATCCATATTATTACTATTTTGGAATGTGAGGGGAAAAATACAGAACATGAAAAGCGCGTTACCTGTGCATTTTTACATTCCGAAAAACAGCCTTGAAAAGGGTAAACACCTACCCGACGTCAAAAAAATTTGCGAGGAAGGTATCGGCGGGCTCTGGCTCGAGACTGAAGACAGATATGGCGCGGGCCAGGCCGGAAAGCTTGCCGGATCGACCGGTGCCGCAGTCGTTCCTGTAATAAATGACCCGGCTCTGATACCAGGGATTCTTGACAGCGGGGCAAAAGGAATTGCCATAAAGCCCGCAGGCGTCAGGGAATTACTCCGGCACGGAGGAAGGCTTTCGGGCGGGGGCATTTGCGTCTACCTGCGCGTCGATGATAATGACTTTATTTCCGCCGGCGGTTTTTCTACACTGCTCGAGGAAATTAAAACCTCGTTCCTCGCGCTCAGCAGCGGCGGTATCCGTGATATATCCATAAATGCTTTCCACTCAGATACAGTCGTTCACTTTAACATTAACAGGCTCCTCAAAAAAAGCCTGGGCGCCCGCCACGTAATCTCATCAAGAACCGTTAACCGGTTATCAGGAACCGTTAACCGGTTATCAGGAACCGTTAACCGGTTATCAGGGCCTGTCAGCGCCTGCGGCGGGGAGGGAAGGGAAAAAGAAATCGTTGCCCGGTCCGTCAGCCTCGGGAGCCTTTTCTACGAAAAAATAGGCGATACCGTGCTTTTAATGCTCCCGCCCGGGCTCCCGGCAACCTATGCGAACCTGCGGGAGCAGCTTGACATCACACGGAAAACACTCGGGCCACTGGGGTTCTTTCCAACCGGGATCACCGTTATATCGTGCCCGACATGCGGCAGGTGCAATATGGACCTCATCGATATTGCCGGAGGGATAAACAGCGCCTTAAAAGAGCTTGAGAAGGCTTACACCAGAGAAGGAATGAAGGTCGAAGACACAGGCGGTATAACTGTTGCGGTCATGGGGTGCAACGTCAACGGGCCCGGTGAGGCACGCAACGCCGACCTGGGTATAGCAGGCAGGAAAGACGGATCCGCTGTTATCTTCAAGAACGGCAGGCCGTTCAAATCCCTCCCCGAGGAAAGGGTTGTCGACGAACTTGTCCTTCACACAAAAAACCTTATCGACGAGCGGCTGGCCGGGCGCTCCAAACAGGGGTGAATCGAAATTGAACCTGCATCCCTCGCCGGCGGCGCGCACAAAAGCTCCTGTACCGGCCACTGTACCCGGAAGCACGGAGCAGCGGATCTATAACAACCATGTAAAAAACCAGCGGGATACCCAGACGCATCAACCGGTCTTTTAAAAATTTGCCGCCCCCTTTCCGGTCATAGGAGCCCGGAGCGCCGTAGGTTATGGATATGTGATGTGAAATCACCAGGATGGTCAGCAGTATTCTCAAATTATCTACGAAAAACATACATGGTTTTTGAGAAGGGTTATCCGCTTTAGCGCTCATGAGTGATCTCCCTTCCAGAAATTTAGATTTAACGACTTTTACAAAAATAAAATATCAGAGGGGCCCTTCTCAGGTCAGCCCGCACCGCTTAAATACATCATTTGATACTTTCGCGGCTTTTTCATCCAGCAGCGCTCTTGTTTCACTTATACTCCCTGAAACCGGGACCCTGAGACCAAAGTAAAATTTGATCTTCGGCTCCGTGCCCGACGGCCTCACCGACACTTTGACATCATCCGCTGTGTAAAACTGCAGCACGTTTGACTGTGGAAGCCCTGCAAGCTCCTCCTGTTCCCCGGAGGCGGGTTTGATTACCTTCCTGGCAAGATAATCTTTTATAACGGTAACCTGACTGCCTGAGATCTCGCGGGGAGGGTCCGCCCGGAGGTCCTCCATCAGTGCCTTTATCTTTTCAGCGCCGGCTGCTCCCTTCAGCGCGAAAGATTTCTGATATTCAAAGTACATCCCGTATTTCCGGAAGATAGAGTACAGGAACTCAAGCACACCACCGTGCTCACTTATAGCGTATTTTAAAAGTATGAGCGCAAGCAGCGACGCAATGACACCATCCTTGTCGCGGACAAAAGTGTCCGCGAGATACCCGTAGCTTTCCTCGAACCCGAAGATAAATTTTTTCTCCCGCTGCTTTTCAAGCTCACCCATCATCTCCCCGATATATTTGAACCCCGTGAGCACGTTGACGATATCAACCCCGTATGTACCAGCGATCTCGCTGACGAGCTCGGTAGACACTATAGTGCTCACAAGCACCGGATTTTCAGGCATCCTTCCGGAATTTTTATACGACCTGGCGATAAGGTCCGCCAGCATGCAGCCGATCTGGTTGCCGTTGACAGGGACAAAATCACCCTTTTCATCCGGCACCGCAAGCCCCATCCTATCGCAGTCCGGGTCGGTGGCTATGACCATGTCGGCATTCTCACGCTTCGCAAAATCGATGGCCATTGACAGGGCTTCGGTTTCCTCCGGGTTGGGTGAGTGTATTGTCGGAAAATTTCCATCCGGCACGCTCTGCTCCTTCTCGCAGAGTATCACGGCTCCTTTTATTTTTTTCAGCGCCTCGGGCACAAGGGTTATTCCGGCTCCATGAAGGGGGGTGTAGACTACCCTGATATCCCGCCCGACGTTTGAAAGCTCCCTCTCTATGCCCTCCCCGATATTCCCGGCAAACTCGCCCACCCTTGCCAGGTACGCCTTTTCGACACTGCCGTCGAGCTCATTTATCAACCCCTGCCTTAATCCTTCTTTATAATCTATCTTCTTCACACCCTCTATTATATCCACCCTTTCCACATACTCGACGATCTTTGAATCCTCGGGGGATGTGACCTGCGCGCCGTCAGGGCCGTAGACCTTGTAGCCGTTGTACTCCTTCGGGTTGTGACTTGCGGTTATCACAATGCCCGCACTGTTGCCGAGGTGTCTGACAGTGAAGGAGAGCAGAGGAGTCGGACGCAGCTCGGGATATATAAACACCTTTATCCCGTTGCCCGCGAGCACCCCGGCCGCCTCCCTGGAAAAAAAACCGGAATTGTTCCTGGAATCACAGGCTATCGAAACACCCCGGTCTTTCGCGTCAGTGTAATTACCGTTTAGATAGTCAGCCAGACCCTGGGTCGCTTTTCCAACGGTGTAGGTGTTCATCCTGTTCGTGCCCGCGCCCATGACCCCCCGCATCCCGCCGGTGCCGAACTCGAGCTCCTTGTAAAACCGGTCTGTGAGTTCCTTTTCATCATTTTTATCGATAAGATCACGGATCTCGCGCCTTGTTTTTTCATCAAAACGCACCCCGGACCATTTTTGGGCTTTTTTCAATACCTCTTCTGTCATACAATCCCCCGGCTTCCCTTTTACATTACAATAAGATATACTCCGTCAGAATTCAAGCACAACCACCGTCATAAAACCGTTTTGACCGGGGAATGCAATTGAAAACAGCGCTATTTTACATTACAGTTCCAACGAATAATTGACTAATAGGACAGCGGATAGTAGATTTAGAGATATTTTTGTCGAGGAGGCATGATGAAACCGGAAGAACTGAAATACACAAAAGACCATATCTGGGTCAAGGCGGAAGGTGACACGGCTGTTATCGGCCTTTCCGACTACGCGCAGAACGAATTAGGTGATATTGTTTTCGTGGAAATGCCGGAAACCGGAAGTAAAGTGACCAAAGGTGAATCTTTTGGGACCGTTGAGTCAGTAAAATCCGTCTCTGATATTATCGCCCCTGTGAACGGCGAAGTCGTGGGTTTCAATCAAACACTCGAGGACACTCCTGAGACTATCAACAGCGACCCCTATGGAAAAGGCTGGATTATAAAAGTAAGTATCAGCAACGCGGATGAACTTGGAGACCTGCTCGATCACGCTGCTTACAACGAGTTCACCGAATCGGAGATGTAGTTCCGGGCCGCACCAGACGTAACCGTATTCCCTTCTACCGATTTCTGTAATTTTCAGGGAGGGGGATCTTTTTTAAAGAGATTGCTCCTTTGTGCTTTATCACCTCAATAAAAATTTTCTTGTTTTTTTGGCACAAACTTTAGTTTGCAGGAAACATATTTAAAATAAAAAATGCGGCTTGTCCGCATTAGGGAAGGCCACTTTCAATTTTGATTATTTTTTTGTTGAGGTCATCGGCTCTCTCATAGTCTTCCAGGAAAATGGCAATGAATTTACGCTTGTAAAGGTCGACAAGACTGTCTACCTCTATATCCTGCCTTTCTATGTAATGAATGATCTTATTCATGTCAAAACCTTTCATTTCGTCATTGAGGTGGTCCTGTATCTCGCGCAGTTTCCCTATTTTGATTTCTATCAGCTCCTTTTTTCCCTTATTTTTTACAAGCCTCCTGACATTCTCCATTGTCTCACCGGCGAGATTTATCAGCTGGGGCAGGCTCTGCACACTTGTTTTACCGATTTTCTTCCTCTTGTAAGCGAGAAGGTATTCCTGGATCATCCCGTTATACTTTTCTATCTGTTTTTTATAAAAATCAATAAAATCCGTTATATCGTCCGGGACGAATATTTCCCCGCCGTTGATAAGGTCGATATTATCTTTTTCAATGACATTGTTGAGCTTTTCACGATTTTTAAGCAGGATCGGGGGGAAGTTTACCATCAGTGTTTCGTTATTTATCTTGAGAGGTGATATAATGAAGTTGGAGGCAATTATCTCGGCGTCTTTGAGGATACGGTTGTTTCCCTTGATAATCCAGAAAATTATCGCGTTCCCGGTCGGATTATTTATGTCCCCTTGTTCCATTATCATCATAAATTCTAATTTATATCACTTAACGAAAAAAACAAGATAAATATTTTTCCTTGAAGAAAATTCGCACTGCAGGTCAAGCAAGCCCCCGCTCTTTTTTTATAGCGCCGTAGGCCTCCCCGATACGGGTAAATTTGTATGTCGCCAGGTCGATAAGCTCTTTCCCAAGGTGAGACACTTTGTCGGGATGATACATGTTTGCCATTTCCCTGTAAGCCCGGTGGACCTCATCATCGCTGCTTCCCCGCGTCAGGCCGAGTAATGTGTAGGGGTCTGCAGTTCGGACCTGCCGGGGATCGCCCGGTCCTGTTTCATCCGGACTGCGTCCGGCCCGGGAAGGTCCGCCTCCGGCTTCAGCGGAGAATGTACTTCGCACCATATTAAAATCATATTCGTGGATACCAAGGTGCATGGATGCCTGCCTGATAAACGCTTCCTGATTTTCGCTGAGAAAGCCGTCCGAAGCTGCCACCTCGTAATTGAGCCTGACAAGATAGAGCCTTTCCTCGTAAACTGTTTTTTCCACAATGACGGCGCAGGTTTCGGGAAGGTTGACATCTTTCTGAATGGATTCGTTTATGATCCTGTTTATGAGCAGAAGCGCGGTGTCCCCGTACCGGAGCTGATACTTGAAAAAATGTTTAATTGTCTCGACTTCCGCGTTTGTAACAGTACCGTCCGCTCTTGCCGTACCCGTCAAAAGAAGGATTAGACTTGTAATAAAGTTGAGCTCTTTCCGGGCTTTTCCGGGATACTTTACCTTTTTTTTATCATTTGAGGAATCGAGATAATGGCCCACCGCAGCCCCGACAACCGCGCCTATAGGGCCCCCGAAAGAAAAGCCCAGGGCTGCTCCGAACAGTTTTCCTTCAAACCTTTTCATTCCATAATATTACTGTTGATTCTTTATTTTTTCAATACTTTCGTTTATAAATTTATTCAGCATCGATTGTATATCAGACTCCATATCCATGAACTGTACAGCAAAACACGCTTCACTCCTGTCCTCCCTGCAGACATTTCCCTTCAATGTTACATCTTTTTCCCCGATCCTGAACTTCATCTCGATGCTTGTCCCCTCGGGGATATTCACACTGCCATAGCTGTTGTCTACCTTGAGCAGCAGACCTCCTTCACTGATATCTATCATTTCACTGTTTGCAATTTCATTCAAATCACCCGCGAAATTCGCTTTTTCAATACCCGAAGCGATCAGGGTGGTTATCGCGCTCAGATCTGCCACATTCTGCGGCGTGACTTTGTTCTTCGTGCCTTTTTGAAAAACCTTGACGTGGCCTATGATCCCCCCGGGGGAGAAGATAGGTAAAAGCACCTTTGACGAGTAACCTTTCGTAAGGTCCTCCCTCATAACCTCTTCAAGCTCCTTTATTATCTGATCGCTCGAAGATCCCTCCAATTTTTTCTCGTTAACATAGTAGGAATAGTTTATGATCTTGTCCGAGGCGATAAATTTTGTGTACGAAGACGGATTGTGACAGTCATCGATGTACAGGATCTTCCCCGACTTTCTCATGATGCGGGCGTCCCTCGAGCTCCTGTTCTGGCTCTGGTAGATAACAATCTCTGAAAACTGGGAAATATTTTTTATTTCCTTTATTCCCATCATGAAAACCTTTTTAATATCAACATTTTCTCTCTGGGCTTCCCAGTACAGCTGAGAGTATTTAACAGGAAGGTCCCCTGATGAAACACTGCCGGCTTTCATTTCGGGGTATTCCTTGTATTTGAGTTCAACCGGGAAAGACGGCCTGATTTTAACTCTCGGGAATTTTCTCTTGGTCCTGCTTTTCAGGGAAACCGGGAATTGAAGTGCAACAAAAGCCCTTTCCTGTTCAATGAACTTGCATTTACCGAAAAGCTCCACCCCCGAAAAAATAAAGTTAATGTAGACATCTTCAATACCCTGCTCGGCCAGGTTGATCAGCGGATTTGTCAATTTAACCCTGAACGATCCCTGTGCGGTGTCCGATATTTTTGCGACCTCTATATAATTGGGCAGATGCAGCTCCACCTCCCTGCTGTCAAGCCTGAGGATCCCGATAATTCTCCTGATCCTTTCTATGCTTTCTATATCCTTATCTTTTGCCTCGATCTCAGCCAATGTGCCCCCCTTTACAAAAGGTTTCCGGTACAGCTGCAACTCACGCCATATGTATTTTTTCGGCAGTAAAATCGATGTTATTAATACGGTAAACTCCGCAAAACACCGATTATGTTAATGGCAAAATTATATTATTGTTCTTACCCTAATATAATATTATTTTAAAATATTCAAACTATAGGAAGTATAATGGCTCGAAAAAAAGATAAAAAGAAAAAAAGCAAGCTGAGAGAAAATGTTGAAGCAATCGCATTCGCGCTTGTTATTGCTCTCTTTATAAAAACCTTTGCCGTCGACGTGTACAAGATACCTACCGGCTCCATGATCCCGACGATCGAGATAGGTGATTTTATCGTGGCATCAAAATTTATCTACGGGTCAAAGATACCTTTCACAAAAAAAAGGCTCCCGGAGGTCCGCTCCCCAAAACGGGGCGACATTGTGATCTTTTTAGCGCCTTTCTACGACCCGCCCATTATCATCGTTCAGCTTCTGACACCGGTGATTTACACTCTTACCCTGGGATTTGTGAACATAGACCCCCAGCC
>SDBV01013863.1_pt1 | contig 10211 bp, 10 predicted proteins | sample 2277081 | NCBI WGS metagenome assembly SDBV01 (sample SAMN10402039, study PRJNA504765) | marine sediment metagenome | isolation source: marine sediment core GS10_PC15, 223 cmbsf | place: Arctic Ocean: Southern Knipovich Ridge | collected 2010 | reverse complement strand
CTAAAATCCAATATGAAGTTTCATTAAGGCTATAATGTTCTCCATCTTCTATATTAAAAGCCCAGTACTTTTCGAGTTCATTGATTTTTTGAAGAAATATTTTTTCTGACAGAGCAAAAATATCATTATCATTTATTTCCAGCATTGAGGATCCTCAGCTAGATAATCACCAGTGGTAGCATAAGCCAAAGCACGACAGCCACGACAAACAGGGATAAAATCGCAATCAGTACATTTACCTTTAATATTTTTAGTGTTTCTGATATTCCACAATATATCAGAACTATACCAGACCTTATATAAACTGTCTTTCACGGCATTCCCGATGGGGATAGGTAAACGTCTGCAAGGATAAATCGTACCATCATGCATAATAGTTAAGGCATTAGTTCCGGCAGAACACATAGCGCCAACTGTTGAATCACTCTCATTAAAAAGTGCAAACAACGGCCGGTACAGTAGAATTCTAATATCCTTCTCTTCCATTGCCAAAGAGTAAATATTCTGGAAAATATCTTTTAGCTCTTCCGTGTTAAGAAATTTATCCTTTAAACCAATTCCCTTGCCTTCAGGCATAAAACGCTCAGTTGAAAACGTGTCTACTCCTTCATCTTTAAGAAGTTCTATAAGAGGTTTCACTTCATTTTTATTAAGGTGACTGACCGTCATCATTACAGCTACCTGAAAATTATTCTTTTTTAGCAACCTGATTGCTGATAAAGTTTTATCAAAACTTCCTTCCCCTCTAATTTGATCATTCAAACTTTTCTCTGAAGCTTCCAGTGATAGCTGAACACGTCTAATTTTATTAAAATTAGCAAGCCGGTCCAGAATATCCTGATCTATTAGTGAGCCGTTTGATAAAATATCAAAGTATGATATATGTTCAAGAGAGTTTATGTGTTGAAAAAGAGGAAATAATTTATCAGCAACAACAAAAGGCTCCCCACCGGTAATAGAAAGAGTGCCTGTTTTGTCCCATTTACTGACTGCAGCATCTATTTTGTCAGCTATTTGTTTTAACTCTACTAAACTTAATTCATTATTAGAAGTATAGTTATCATGGTAGCAATGCTTACACCGAAGGTTACATTTTTCAGTGATATGCCATTGGAAGTAAAATTCCTTTTCGACATCTAAGTCTTCAAAATGATTGTTCATTTCAACTGCCATTGTATTTGTACTATTTTCGTTCAAAATGCCAATATGAGCCAGTTATTAGGTCTTTGAGTTTAGGTTTAGAACTATGTAAAATTATACATTATTCTCTATGTTAGGTCTATAAATAACAGGAATAGCTCTAAATCCACTATTTTATTTATCTCGTTGTACTAAATCGGGCGAGTACGCCGGAATACATACTGCAATGTACTCAGCACCTTCGGGGCCTGGTGTGCTATATTGAACCCATTCTCCGGCATGTATGATTATCGCTTCTCCCGCTTTTACATCAAAGACGTCGTCTTTAGTTTTTACCTGAAGCATACCGCTCAGTACAATCATGTACTCATCAAATTCGGGTATCTGTCCTGGCTCACACCAACCACTCGTGCTTCTCATCTGCGCAATACTTACTTTTTCCGTATTAGAATTAACACGTCCCACAAATTCTTCAATTGTTTTTGGTTTGTTCCCAGTATATTTAATGTTTGACGGAGAATTTATGAAAGTTGGCATAATGTATTTATTACAAAAGGGTAAATTACATATTTAACAATATGATCTATTTGACATTATTCATAATTATATCGATATGGTAACAGTAATCTACAATCTTAAGTGAAATCCTGTCAACTATTTATTTCAAGTAGAAATAGTTATTAATTTAGTCTTTGATTATTAGATGTTATAATAATCTCCATGAACGTTGTTACTGCTCAAAATCTGACAAAAAATTATAACTCGCTGCGTGCTGTCGACAGCATAGATTTTAAGATTTCAGAGGGTGAATGTTTTGGTTTTCTTGGACCGAACGGCGCCGGCAAAACCACTGTAATGGGTATAATCCATTGTTTCATGCCGCCGTCATCCGGCACTGTAAAAGTCTTTGATATAGATGTCACTGAAAATCCGAGTGAAATAAAATCAAGATTGGGCGTCATGCCCCAAGATAATAATCTTGATCCTGATCTTACGGTTTTTGAAAATTTAATTGTTTACGCAAGGTACTTTGATATACAGAAAAAGATTTCATCATCTTTAGCATGGGAACTTCTTGATTTCGTAGAAATGAAAGAAAAAGCAAATGTGAAAATAGAAAAACTATCGGGCGGAATGAAACGCAGACTCTTGCTTGCGAGGTCATTGATAAATAACCCGGATTTGTTAATACTTGATGAACCTACAACAGGACTTGATCCGCACAGCAGACATTCTGTTTGGGATCAACTGAATCATCTCAAGTCAAAAAACATAACACTTATTCTTACAACACATTACATGGAAGAAGCAGAAAAACTCTGTGACAGGGTAGCTATTATGGATTCTGGAAAGATTATAACAATTGACACACCTTCAAGTCTCATGAATAAATACAAAGGAAACCTTGAAGACGTTTATCTTAAATTGACAGGGAAAAGTCTTGAAGGATAAGGGATTAGAGTTAAGAGTTTAAAGTTGTAAGTTAAGAGTGGAAGGGAGAAAGCATTGAATTTCAAAAGGGCATTTCGTGTCTGGCAGAGACATTTAACGGTTTATACGAAGCTGTATAAATCGAGCTTTGTCTTTAGCTTTTTTGAGCCGGTCCTGTATCTTGTAGCATTGGGGTTCGGGCTCGGGGCTTTTGTGAAGGAAATAAACGGTATGCCTTATATAAATTTCATAGCCCCGGGACTAATTGCCTCATCCTCCATGTTCGCTACGGCTTCAGAATGCACTTATGGAACATATATAAGGATGACATTTCAAAAGACATTTGACGCTATCCTGGCCACCCCTGTCAATATTGACGACCTTGTGGCCGGTGAAATTCTGTGGGGCGCTACCAAAAGCATGTTCTACGGCACAATAATCATGATAGTAATATCTGTTTTTGGTCTGATTGAATCTCCGCTGATTGTCCTGTCTGTCCCTGTGCTTTTTATCAGCGGATTGATCTTCGCGGAAATAGCCATTATTGTAGTGGCTATTGTTCCGGGCATTGACTCATTCAGCTACTTCTTCACCCTCTTTGTAACACCCAGCTTTCTTTTCTCAGGAATCTTCTTCCCTCTTGATAATCTTCCGTCCATAGTCGAAAAAATAGCTTTCTTTAATCCCCTCTACCACCTGGTCAATATTTTCCGCTCGTTTTCATCAGGATCTATGGAAGGTATATTTTTGGATATTATCTGGATTATCGCCGCTGCAGGCCTGCTCGCGCCCTACTCTTTCCGGCTGATGCGCAAACGTGTTGTCAAGTAGGGGCAATCCCTCTGTGGTTGCCCTGCTTGCATTGCTTGTTCTTTTGACTTGCAAACAATCCATTACTGCATGGCTTTCGCAAGCCGGGCAGGCACAGGGGCCTGCCCCTACACAGCTTTATATTACTGCAGGAAGTCCCTGAGCTGCTTTCTGATTCTGGGATGAGCGAGCTTCTCCAGGCCCCGCGCCTCTATCTGTCTCACCCTCTCCCGGGTAACATTTAAATGATTGCCGATTTCTTCAAGAGTATATGTGCAGTTGTATCCAATACCAAATCTCTTCTTTATGACTTCTATTTCTTTTATCGATAGTCCTTCAAGGGCCTTCTGCATTTGACTTTTCAGGTCGTTCATAATGAGCGCCTTTAAAGGCGAATATGATTCTTTGTCATCTATCAGGTTCCCCAGTGGATATTCTTCCCTCCCCACAGGTGTTTCAAATGATATTGTATTTCTGTTTATCCCTATAATTTTCCTGAGCTTATGCAAAGGCATATCCATCATGTCTGCGATCTCTTCATCTTTTGGTTCACAGCCGTATTTTTTTGAATATTCTGTTGTGGCCCGCATCAACTTTTTCATGGTCTCTATCATATGTACAGGCAGCCTGATGGTCCTTGATTTGTCAGCAATAGCACGTGTTATTGCCTGTCTTATCCACCACGATGCATATGTACTGAACTTATATCCCATTTTATAATCAAATTTATCAACAGACCTTATCAATCCGATGTTCCCTTCCTGTATAAGGTCTGAGAGACTGAGTCCTTTATCAACATATTTTTTAGCTATACTAATAACGAGTCTCAAGTTGCTCTGTATGAGTATATCCTTCGTCTCCTGGATCCTCATCTCTCCGTCTTCGATTACATTCAAGAGCCCGTCGATCTTCATCCTGTTAATGCCAAGCTTTTTCTCTATTTCCCTCATTTCCCTCATTTCCCTTTTTAATCTTCCGTGTATATCCTGCGAACCATTATTTTTATTCGATCTATTTGATCCACTTTTGCATGTCAGCAGATTATTTGTAATATCCTCGTGTCTTGCTGCAGCATCTTTATACTGGCCCAGAAAGACCTCCGATACCTCATTTTTCAGGTTCAGCTCAAATATTCCGGCAGTTATATCATTCGCATCTTCAAGGAAATTGAGATTACCTTTTTCTTCAGTCACTTTGCCGCGGCGCTTGATGTTCTTCATATACAGCCGTTTTATTGATCTGATTTTTTTCAGGGTTTTATCAATTATTTCTTTTTTACGGGCTTCCGGCAGCACGGGTGTGTAAGAATCACAAAACCTGTTAAACGAGATTATATTGTCTATAGAAACTTCCCCTTTTCTGACAAGGCTGAAAAGATTTATAACATGGTCTATCACAAAGGGAGCAGAAAAGACAATCCTGAATATTTTATTTCTTTCATCATCTGTTTTTCGTGCAATTCTTACTTCATCTTCCTTGCCAAGCAGGGGGAACGCAGCAATCTCTTTCATATAATAATTTAAAGTTTTATTTGTGTATATTTTTTTATGAATATCCAGCATAAAACGGGCACTTGCAGAAACACTTTTTTCGGCAATATTCCTGGAGTTCGAAGAGACTCGGAACATACGGCTTTTCGCCCGCATTGCATATCAGTATTACCCAGTCTGTCCATTCAACCAGATTTGGACACTTGGGCAATATATTTACTTTTTTCCCTGCTTTCTGTTTCTGCATATTTGTCCATTAAAATAAATGCAGTTAATATAATTATTACTCTTGCAATAGGCAGTAATTTCTGATAAATTCAAAACGTCCGGTTTCTCATATCTCAATTTGCAGAACAGTAATTTCCATGATGTCCATTCAAGTAAATTAGGACATTCCACGAGTACTACCTCCCTCTTTTCAATTAAATCACGCTTTTCTATTTCCATTGATATTCCTCGAGAAGCCATTTTAAATAATCTTATTCTGAAATAAGATTACAAACATTTAATTAAGTTTTTTATTACAAATAATGAAGATAAACGAATAACAAATTTATTACTGCCGGATCCACTTACTTAAGTACCTTGTATTAATACCAAATATCTTTATAATAGTCACCTGTCATTATTGACAGGTTGACAGTTTTTGTCAGAGAATCGAATTCTTGGTGAAATGAAACAGGCGAGCAAACACCCTATTAAATAAGGATATTTAACGCGGATGGAATACAGGGTGGTTACATGCTCTATGTGAAATATTCTGATCGTTTTAACCGCTTGTTCAATGCCTGCCGGGTTATTCCCAGGAGAGATGCTGTAATACCCTGGTTACCTTCAGAAAGCTTCATTGCTTCAGTTGCAATAGGGGGGATGCTGCCCATTCTTATTCGATTTTTACAATTATATCTTCGGGGAGCCTGCTTATGAGGTCATCAAGGGCCTCATCAAGAGATTTCTTCAGTTTTGATTCTACGGTAATCATTACTCTGAAATCAGGTTTTCCGATAACCGGATATGAGCCGAAATCAACGTCTTTGTTTTCAGCAACAACTTCATTTAAAATTTCTGCGAAAGTTGATTCATGTGAATTAAGAAAAAGCCTCTTTAAATGAAATTCAGAAGAACGAAACCTTTCTCTTATCAGTGAAAACTTATTTCTCATGTATTCAGGAATACCCGGAAAGATAAAAATATTTCTGAAAGAAATTACCGGGAAACGGATGTCTTCATTCAGGATTATTTCCGTACCCTCAGGTACGTTAGCCATCTTTAAAACAGCGCTGTTGACACTTTCACTAAACCTGGAACACAACATATCTTTAATCCCCTGATGCTCGACAAGCTTCACATTAAAACCTTTCGCTATGCCTTCCATAGTAACATCATCGTGCGTCGGACCTACACCGCCTGATGTAAAGACATAATCGTATTTTTCTGAAAACTCAGCAACTTCCTTTCCAATTGCTTCAATATCGTCAGGAATTATTGATATGCGTTCAAGGTCAACTCCCAGAGACCTTAACTCAGATGCCAGGAAAAAAGAGTTTTCGTCATGCACTTTCCCGGAAAGTATTTCATTGCCGATAATTACAATCCCGGCTGTTATTGGACTTTTCATACAAATACTTTACCCAAAAAGTGAGTTAAAATCTATGCTGACTCTTAAGAGCCTGTCGGACTTAGGGATATGCTATAAATTTTATCATCACCCAACTGAAGAATTGCTCAATTTAGCTGCTAAAATTCATATTATTATCTACAGGTGGGAGAAAGCCCGATATGCACTTAAGTTTTTTACCTGAAGTGTCGAATAATATTACAAGGTAATTCACCCTTAAATATGGTCACTCATAATAGGTAAATACTTATATATTTACTGAGAAAAGAGCGGTGAATATATGAAAAACTATTTGGAGGGGAAAAATTAATAAGTCGTTTAATAAAGTCTTGCCCGGTCTGTTAGGTACCTGGACCTATGTAACCAATCTTTCATTTTACAATTCGTTTGTCGTTCCCTATATAAAGCCCATTCATAATATATCATGGTCAATAGCCATGGCAGCAATAGGACTGAATGCAAACGTAAAGGAATTACTGAGTAACGATGGCACAAAGGCCCTTATTATGGCCTTCACAGGATTTTTCGCAGCTACAGCAGTATTTTTTATGGGATTGCACATACTTTAAAAATGGATGACAACATGACATATGAAATAAAATCTTCAAAATCAAGTTTGCGCAATAATATTTTACTGGCTTTTTTCCTTGTGCTTGCGCTTAGCGGCATTGCCATTAATCTGATTTTCCTTAACGTAATCCAGTCAACGTTATCCAACAATGGACTGAGCGGCCAGCTTGTTGAAAATATCACCAGGCAATTTACATTCATGGGGACCGGGGTCACAATAGCGGGCATTATTATTGTTTTATTTATAGCACTGTTCCTTTCCGCAAATATAACAAGGCCGATAAAGATGTTGACTAAAGGCATGATTGACATATCCCGGGGCAAATGGAAAACAAGAATAAATATTCATGGCCATGATGAATTGGGGCAGCTGGCTGACGGCTTTAATTTTATGGCGGAGCATATTGAAGAGGTTATGCAGGAACTCAAGTCATCCAAAGAATACACGGATAACATCCTTACATCCGTTCCATCAATGCTTTTTGTAATAAGCAACCGGTTGAATGTCCTCTCAACCAATAAGGCCTATGAAGAGATCAAAGCACAGTTCCCCTCACTCTCGACCGAACAGTTTATTGCACAGCTTGAAGAAGAGATAAGGCTGAATCTTGAAAGCGGTGAAACAATCAAAAAAGAAATTGTTTTAGTGCCCAAAGGATTTGATACAAGTCTGATATTTTCCGCAATGATATCCCGTATCGGGGATTACAATGAAGACCCGGATATAGAAAAAGCCGACATTCTTTTAACGATTACAGATATAACGGAAAGAAAAAAAATGAAAGAATTCGTTCTCCAGTCCAAACAGGATTGGGAGGATACCTTTAATACTATCCCGGACATGATCACGATCCATGATAAGGACTACAATATTATCCATGCCAACAAGGCCGCCAAGTCTGCTTTGAAGCTGCCTTATCTGGATATGAACAAAACGGACAAGTGCTACAAATATTATCATGGAACGGATACTGCACCGGAAGGGTGCCCAAGCTGTGACTGCTACAAGACAGAAATGCCGGCAACCTTTGAGCTGTTTGAGCCCCACCTGAATAAATATATCGAAATAAGGTCCATCCCCAGGATTAATAACGATAATGAACTCGTGGGTTTAATACATATTGTGAGGGACATATCTCTTCGCAAGGAGATTGAGAACGACCACACACACCTTCTCACTGCCATTACAAAGGCAAAGATAGAATGGGAAATGACCTTTGACAGTGTAAGGGAATTTATTGTGCTGATTGATGAAGAACTTAAAATCACCAGATGCAACAAGAGTTTTGCAGAATTTGTCGGGAAAAAGATCAGTAACATTGTAGGGAAAAGCTGTTATAATTTTTTCCCCTGTCCTGACGAGCAGGTAGAGGACTGCCAGGACCATATGAATAAATCATGTAAACTGTTAACGAAAACCGAAGTGCAGACTGAAGCAGGGCGCTGGCTCTATGTAAGCCACCGCCCCATAGAAGACGAACATACAAAATCAATGCATACGGTCATTATCGCTACCGAGGTTACAGATCTAAAAAATGCCCAGCATCGGCTCAAGGAATCAGAAGAGGAGCTTAAACAGAAAGTCCAGGACCTTGAAAAATTTTACGATATGGCAGTCGGCAGGGAATTAAAAATGAAAGAACTGAAAAAAGAAATAAACAAGCTTAAAGTTGAGCTGCAGGAACAAAAAGAATATGAAATCATTAAAAAGTAAGAAAGAAAGCCGCCGCGCTTCCGACAGATTCATGAAGGACTGGAAAATACTGATCGACACCCTCCCCCATCCAGTATCCATTGTTGATACCAGTTTCAATATAATAATGACCAACAAGGCAATGACAGACCTTCTTGGTGGTGACGACGTCGATATTCTGGACAGGAAGTGCTATCACGTATTTCATAATTCCGATAATCCGGTTGAAAACTGTCCGATGTTAAGGACACTTCAGACCGGAAAGAGTGAAAAGACAAAATTGTTTGAACCGTCTATTGGAAAAACATTACTGCTTAACACTGCCCCGTTAATAATCAAGGGGAATATGCTGGGAATAATTCATACCGCAATAGACATCGATGAACTGAATCTGCCGGAGGACGATAACAGCGATCTTATTGATATCTATGGTGAAGAGATCAATAAATTAAAAACCCAGACTATGAATGCCCAGAGGGGCAGAGATGCCTTTCTGAACATGCTTGAGGACATAAACGAGTCCTATAATGAGCTTGAGGACCTGTTCTTAAAGCTCGTACATGTAATGGTCAATGTCCTGGATGCCAAAAGTCCATGGACCAAAGGCCATTCTGAAAGGGTGGCCACATACGCTGAGAAAATAGCTATGGAGATGTTAATTGATACGGATGAAATAAAGAATATAAGACTGGCAGGCCTGCTTCATGATATCGGGAAAATTGGGACTTACGACTATCTGCTCGATAAGCCCGGAAAGCTTTCGAAGGAAGAATTTAATATTGTAAAAAAACATCCTGACATTGGAGCAAACATATTAAAAGAAATAAAGCAGTTAAAGGACATAATTCCATATATCAAATATCATCATGAGAAGCTTGACGGTAAAGGATACCCTACTAAATTAAAAGGTGAAAAGATTCCCCTCGGGGCAAGGATACTTCACGTTGCGGATTCATTCGACTCCATGACATCCAACAGACCTTACAGGCCCGCTCCCGGAATAGATTATGCCCTGACTGAATTAAATAAATTTAAAGGCTCGCAATTTGACCACACTGTTGTAGAGGCATTTCTGAAAGTATTAAATAAATTGAAGTAACTTCAGATTATCAATATAATTTTCAATGCATCTTTTCTTTTTGCATTCTGAAATGCAGTCAAACCATCTTTCAATTCAAACTTGTCACTGATCAGAGAGTAAAGGTCAATTTTCCTTGAAGCAATTGCATCTATTGCCGGGCGGAACGGCCCGCATCTTGACCCGATAAGAGATATCTCATTAACAACTACCCGGTTTAAATCAAGAGGGCCCCTTTTTGCCACTGTAGTTTTTATGATTATTTTCCCCCTGGGTTTAACTATGCCGAGCGCCCTCTCCATACCCGCCTGCGAGCCCGTGCAGTCAACGACAACATCGAATTCCTTCCCTTTGAAGTTGAAGATCAAACCTGTTTTGATA
>SDBV01013862.1_pt1 | contig 10211 bp, 9 predicted proteins | sample 2277081 | NCBI WGS metagenome assembly SDBV01 (sample SAMN10402039, study PRJNA504765) | marine sediment metagenome | isolation source: marine sediment core GS10_PC15, 223 cmbsf | place: Arctic Ocean: Southern Knipovich Ridge | collected 2010 | reverse complement strand
ATAATGCCGGTATTTCCCGGATTGTGGCCCGGACCAGACCCATAGGGGTAATAAAAGGCTGAGAGACGCGGGAGGCAAGAATGGGAGGGGTGAAGACTCGTCAAATCCGCAAACGAGATGGCTTGGTGGTCCCATTTCAGTCTGGCAAAATCGAACGTGCAGTACATAGTGCCCTGGTGGCCACCGGGGCTGGCAATGGCGAACTCGCCGCTGACCTTGCACAGGGAGTCGTAGAAATTGTCGCCGACAGGTTTGCTCAAAACATCCCCGGTGTGGAGGACGTGCAGGATATTGTAGAACAGGTGTTAATGACCCGCGGTTACCCCACTGTGGCCAAAGCCTATATACTCTACCGCCAGCAGCGAGCTGAAGTGCGGAGACTCAAAGAAGTCATCGGCGTCCGTGATGACATCAAACTCGGCGTAAATGCAATCAAGGTGCTGGAGCGCCGTTACCTGCTGAGAGACGAGGAGGGCAGGGTGGTGGAGACTCCCAGGCAGCTGTTTCAGAGAGTTGCCCAGGCTATCGCCGCTGTGGAAACAAGCTTTGAGCCATCTGCCGATGTAAAGGGGCTGGAGCAGGAGTTCTTCGACCTGATGCATAACCTTGAGTTTATGCCCAATACACCCACGCTTATGAACGCTGGCGCACCCCTGGGACAGCTGTCCGCCTGCTTTGTTCTCCCTGTCGAGGATTCAATAGTTGATATCTTCGAAACTCTAAAGAATATGGCGGTAATACACCAGTCTGGAGGTGGCACCGGGTTTTCCTTTAGTCATCTCAGACCTAAGGGCGATATAGTCCGCTCTACCAAGGGTGTGGCTTCAGGGCCAGTCTCTTTTATGAAAATATTCGATGCCGCGACCGGGGTGATGAAACAGGGGGGCAAGCGGCGCGGCGCCAATATGGGTATTCTGAACGCCGACCATCCTGACATTGTCGAATTTGTCCTGGCCAAGAGTGATGAGGCCATCCTTTCCAATTTCAATATATCGGTAGCCGTTACTGACGAGTTCATGGAGGCTGTCTCAACCGGAGGCAACTGGCCTCTCATTAACCCCAGAACAGGAAGGGAAGTGCAGGCTATTAAGGCTGGGGAACTCTTTGACATGATGGTCATTAACGCCTGGAGGACCGGGGACCCCGGTATCGTCTTCATGGATGAAATCAACCGCCACAATCCCACCCCGCATTTGGGACGGCTGGAAGCAACTAACCCCTGTGGGGAATTACCTTTGCTTCCTTATGAAAGCTGCAACTTGGGGTCTATTAATCTGGCGCAGATGGTGTCAGGTGGGCAGGTTGACTGGGCAAAATTGAGGCGAGTAGTTGACCTTGCCGTCCATTTTCTGGACAATGTCATCGAGGCTAATGATTTCCCGCTGCTTGCTATTGAGCAAATCACCAGGCGGGGGAATCGTAAAATCGGGCTGGGGGTTATGGGCTTTGCCGATGCCCTGGTTAAGCTTGGTGTTCCTTACCACTCGGAAGCCGGTCTGGAAACCGCCGAGCGTATCATAGGGTTCATTGCTGAAGAGGCGCGGCAATCCTCAGCCAGGCTGGCCACAAAGCGCGGCCTTTTCCCCAACTTTCATGGAAGCATTTATGACCGCCCGGGTGGGCCCAGGCTTAGAAACGCTACTGTTCTTTCCGTGGCACCAACCGGCACCATCAGTATCATCGCTGGCTGCTCCAGCGGCATCGAACCGCTGTTTGCCCTGGCCTTTGTCCGCAATGTGATGGATGGGACCAGGCTTTTAGAGGTTAATCCGCTGTTTGAGCAAGTGGCTCGTGAGCAGGGCTTCTTCTCCCCGGAGCTGATGGAGCAGGTGGCGCAAAGGGGAACGTTGCGGGGCATTCGGAATTCCTGATGATGTGCGCCGGATATTCGTTACCGACTGGGACATAGCACCAGAGTGGCACGTCAGGATGCAGGCGGTATTCCAGAAGTATACCGATAATTCCGTCTCCAAGACGATAAACCTGTCGGCTGAAGCTACCGCTGAAGATATTCGCTTAATCTATACCCTGGCTTATGGGTTAAAATGCAAAGGCATAACCATTTACCGCTACGGCAGCTAGAAGCAGCAGGTGCTCACCCTGGCTGGCCATATAGCCGATTCGACTGCGGAGCCCATACCCTATCTCACCGTTGACTCGGAATATGCTGGTGGCTGCCCTTCTGGCACCTGCCCCTTCTAGCAAGTGCAGATGAGATTGTTTATCAACCTCACCCTCTTTGCCCCCCCCCTTAAAGCGGTTGACAGGTTGCTTCGGATGATTTAAGATGTGGAAAGCGGTTTCCGCTTGCCTGTCAGGCTAGCTTTCCCAGAAAGCATTGTGATGGGCTTTGACGCTTAGAGATAACCTCTTTTACCTGGGTGGAGTTTAATAGACCTGGCATGGTTACCCTTGGCGGTTTGAACCGGGGAGGCTGGTACTGGAGCTGGTAATCTTGCCGTAAGTGCTGTTGCCGACTACTAAAAACCAGTCAAACCTTGAGGACGTGATATGAAAGAAGTAAAAATTATACCCTGTCTGGATGTAAAGGACGGTAGGGTAGTCAAGGGGGTAAACTTTGTTAACCTCAGAGATGCCCGTGACCCGGTGGCAGCCGCCGAAGCCTACTGCCGGGAGGGAGCCGATGAACTTGTCTTCCTTGACATCTTCGCTACTGTAGAGAATCGAAAGACGAGGTTGGAGTGGGTCAAAAAGGTTTGCGACGTGGTCACTGTCCCCTTTGCCGTAGGTGGTGGCATAAGCAGTCTCGGAGATTTTAAAGCGCTAATTGACATGGGTGTAGACAAAGTGTCGATAAATACTGCGGCTGTCATGAATCCTGAGCTTGTAAAGGAAGCAGCCCAGGAGTTTGGCAGAGAGAAGCTGGTAATTGCCATTGATGGACGGAAGAACCCGTCGAATAGTGGCCTACCCCGCCTTGAAGTAGTGGTTAAGAGCGGGAGTAAGTCCACGGGAATGGAAATTGTGGAGTGGGCGAAGAAGGTCGAGGCTCTGGGAGCCGGCGAAATTTTACTTACCAGTAAAGATGCTGACGGCACCAGAGATGGTTATGATTTGGAGATGACCAGGGCGGTAGCTGAGGCAGTAACGATACCGGTTACAGCTTCGGGAGGCGCCGGCAGGTTAGAGCATCTTTATAAGGCCGTTGTAATCGGGAAGGCGGCAGCGGTTTTGGCGGCTTCCATCTTCCACTTTGGCGAGATATCCATACCCGAGGTCAAAAGATACCTTAAGGAAAAGGGGATACCAGTAAGGATGTAGAAAATTGATATATTGGGATAAAGTGAACCAGGTGTCCTAGCGACTTCAAAAGAGCCAGAGGTAGATACTTGACATAACGTTAGTTATCTATTGGCGGCCACTGCCTGATAAAAAAGTAACTGGGGATAAGAAAATAAAAGGAGAGCTAGAGAATGAACCTGCAACGACCAAACGCAAATGATGCCACCAGAACTACTAATCGCTCCAAGAGTGTAGTGCCCATGAGTGGTCTTTGCACCCGCTGTACTGACAGCTGTACTGGAAACTGTGAAGTATTCAAGGCAACCTTCCGCGGTCGAGAACTGATTTATCCGGGACCCTACGGTGAAATCACTGCCGGCGGTGACAAGGACTATCCGGTTGATTACTCGCATCTCAATATCCAGGGATATGCTTTAGGTGCCGAAGGACTACCCCCAGGTGTTATCGGCAGTCCTGATACAGCTATTTTCCCGGCAGTAAATACCGAGACCGACTATGGCTGGGACATAAAAGTCAAGATGAAGGTTCCCATCTTTACCGGTGCTTTAGGTTCAACAGAGATAGCCCGTAAAAACTGGGAACATTTCGCCATTGGTGCGGCTATCAGCGGGGTTACACTGGTCTGCGGCGAGAACGTCTGCGGTATCGACCCGCTGCTTGAGCTCGATTCAAATGGCAAAGTTATTTCAGCGCCAGACATGGACCACCGCATTGAGGTCTATCGACGCTACCATCAGGGATACGGCGAAATATTAGTCCAGATGAACGTGGAAGATACCCGGCTGGGTGTTGCTGAATACGTTGGCCGGAAGCACGGTCTGGACACCATTGAACTAAAGTGGGGGCAGGGTGCTAAGTGTATTGGCGGCGAGATTAAGGTCAATAGTTTGGAAAGGGCACTGGAACTCCAGAAACGAGGCTATATTATCACCCCGGACCCTTCAAAACCGGTTAACCAGGCTGCATTCAAGGATGGTGCTCTGAGGGAATTTGAGCGCCACAGCCGTCTTGGTTTTATTGATGAAGAGGGGTTTTACGCTGAGGTTCAGCGCTTAAAGGACCTGGGATTTAAACGCATCACCCTGAAGACTGGCGCTTATAGCTTGCGTGAGCTGGCCATGGCTATCAAGTGGGGCTCGAAGGCTAAAATCGACCTGCTAACCATAGATGGTTCCTCCGGTGGGACTGGCATGAGCCCCTGGCGAATGATGGAGGAATGGGGTATACCCAGTCTCTATCTACACGCGGCAGCCTATGAATTTTGTCAAAAATTGGCCGATAGAGGGGAGCGAGTACCGGATATCGCCTTTGCTGGTGGGTTCAGCAGCGAAGACGGTGTATTCAAGGCGCTTGCCCTCGGTGCCCCCTTTACCAAAGCAGTCTGCATGGGGCGGGCTTTAATGATTCCGGGTATGGTGGGCAAGAATATCCAGAAGTGGCTCGAGGATGGCAAGTTGCCGAATACGGTCGGCCAATTTGGCTCAACCCCGGAGGAGATCTTTATCAGCTACGAAGACGTTAAAGATTTGGTCGGCGCTGATGAGATGAAGAATATCCCTCTGGGTGCGGTGGGAATCTATAGCTACAGTGAGAAGATAAGGATAGGATTGCAGCAGTTGATGGCTGGAGCCAGGTGCTTTAGTGTGCCGGCAATAAGCCGTCGTGAGCTAATGTCCCTGACTGAAGAATGTGCCAAAGTCACTGGAATACCTTATCTCATGGATACCTACCGGGATGAGGCGATGGAGATTCTGAACAGTTAAGTCTGTAGTTTGACAATGTGTGCTCATGGGGTATTCCGGTATTCTAATAGCATACTATATTTGGGAGGAGGTGCTTATGTCATACAATTGGGGGCCGCGTTACATTGTTCCTTCAAAGGCTTTGAAAAGCTATTCTGGTACTGTCCAACTGCGGGAGGATTTTGATGAGGACCTGCTGCGTAAGGAGCTTGAAGCTCTCAAACTCCTGGGGCCTATCGTGAGGGTAACCAACCCTTGGTACTATCGCCAGAAAAATACGGATACCTGGCTCAAGATCGGAGAGTCCGACGATAGAAGTGCCAATTTCCCGGTTAGGTGGGATACATCCCAGTTAGAAAACGGGCAGTATGAAGTGCTGGGATTAATGCATGTCTTTGTCAAAGGGGACGGGGTGGAAAAGGCCATTGCCCGGCAGAATGTAGTGGAAATTACTGTTGAAAATTAGACTTTGGGATAGTTCTTTGAGTTAACAGTAAATTTCTATCCCGGGCTTAATACCTCAATAGCAAGAGATGTGTACACGCAGTTAAGCGTCACGGGATTTGGCTGCGTCTCTTCCTTATAATCTACCTTTCTCTTCCACTTAAAAAGGCGATATGTGAGAGGATAGATAGGTGGCCGGTTAATCTCTGTATGGACATTGCCTGACTGGCCTGCTATAATGCCGTTTGTGGGTAGACACAGGACACGAGTCAACGGCGACTCACTGGCTTTAGTTTCCAGAGACATTCACTTAGAGGGGTTATATGCATCTTGAGTTTCTGGAGGAAATAAAGAAAGTACTGCACGGGTCGAGCTACACCCTCGTTGGGAAAAACGTCAGACGGGTTGATGCCATTGAAAAGGTGAATGGGATGGCAAAATATACAGAGGACTACGTGCTGGAAAATGCTTTGGTCGCTAAGGTGTTGAGAAGCCCCTATCCTCATGCCATAGTGAAAAATATAGATAAAGAACCAGCCCTCAGGATACCAGGCGTTGAAGCGGTGATGACGGCTGAAGATGTTCCCGGTGTGAACAAAGTGGTATACATGCTGCCAGACCAGCCGTTAATTACCGATAGGGCAAGATATGTAGGGGATATAGTTGCTTTAATAGTGGCTAAGAACGAGGAAGCGGCCTGGCAGGGTGCAGATGAACTGAAAGTGGAATATGAAGAACTCCCGGCAATATTTGACCCCGAAGAGGCACTAAAAAACGATGTCAAGATACATGAAGAGGGGAATATAGCCGGTGTGGTGAAAGTACTGAATGGGAATGTAGCCCGGGCCTTCGAAGAGTGTGACGTGATTATAGAGAGAACATATCGAGCTGGTTCGCAGGACCATGCTTATCTTGAGACAGAGGCGGCAGTGGCAATTCCCACCGGGCATCGGCGTATCACTATCATCGGGACAACTCAGAATCCGTTTCGAACCAAAGCGAACGTGGCGAACATTCTTGGCTGGGAGGGGTCTGGCGTAACCATAATTGCCCCCTATCTGGGGGGAGGGTTTGGGGGCAAGGATGCCTACGGTCCTATAATTTGTGCTCTGCCGGCTGTGGCCGCGGCCGAACTGGGTAAGCCGGTGATGATATCTTTTTCAAGATATGAGTCAGCCGCCTTTCGCTACAATAGGGCTCCCTTCGATATTAGATATAAATCCGGGGCAACCAGGGACGGCAAGCTAAAGGCGATTGAGGTCGACTATGTAGTTGAGGCTGGAGGTTATTCCACGCAAACTTTAGGCTTAATGAAGAGGGCGGCTTACCATGCTACCTGTGTATATGAGGTGCCAGATGTCAAAGTAGAGGGTAAGGCTATCTATACCAATAACCTGCCTAATTCAGCTTTCAATGGCTTTGGTAATCCGCAAATGCTGTTTGCGGCTGAATCTCAAATGGATATATTGGCTGAAGAGCTAAACCTTGACCCGGTAGAATTCAGGCTGAAGAATGCGCTGGTAGCCGGCTCAAGAACGGGGACAAACCAGCTTCTCGACCATTCCGAAGGATGGTGCAAAAGGTAGAATGGACAGCCAAAAGGGCTGAATATAGAGATTATAAATCGGGCAGCAAGAGAAGGGGTATGGGTGTTGGCTGTAGCTGGCATGGTTGCGGTACCACCGGACTTAGAAAGGACTGGGCTGGGGCATCGGTCATTATCAATCATGATGGCAGTGTTACCTATGCTACTGGAATTGTGGAGCTTGGACAGGGAACAACCACAGGTCATGCCATGATGGTGGCTGAGATTCTGGGTATTCCACTAGAGTGGGTGAGGGTTGAAGCGAGTGACACCAGCAAAACGCCGGACAGCGGTGATACACATGCTCAAAGAGGCACTATCATCGGTGGAACTGCGGCGGCGGATGCCGCTTTAAAGCTGAGAAAGAATCTGGACCGGGTGGCGGCTGAGGTATTGAAATGCAGAGAAGACGAGGTAGCGATACAAAGTGGTAAAGCCTACAATATTAACAACCCGTCTAGGAAGATAGATTTTCAAACCCTGGCTTTTGAGATGCACATGGCGGGCTTGTCTCCGGCAGAGTATGGGTTCATATTGGCCAGAAGAGGATCTCCTGATATTGAAACCGGACAAGGTGACCCCTATGCCGCTTATACCTTCGGGTGTACTTTTGCCGAAGTTGAGGTTGACCTTGAGACTGGGCAAGTGGATGTCCTTAAACTCCACCCCGGCGTTGCCGCCGGCAAGATAATACAGCCTGAAGTTACCCGGGGCCAAGCCTACGGGTGTGGTGTAATGGGTTTGGGTTATGCTCTGACGGAGTCTGTTCTGAGAGGGGATGGTAAAATTTTGAACCCGTCGTATACTGATTACTTGATACCAACAATCAAGGATAAGCCGGAGATGGCAGGTCTGGTTTGCGTGGAAGACGAGTATAAATATTCTGCCTTCGGGGCAAAGGGCGTGGGCGAAATTGCCTTGATACCAACACCCGCCGCAATTGTCAATGCAATATACAATGCTACCGGCATTAGATTCAGTGAAATTCTACTGAGTATGGAGAAAATCTATTTTACCATAAGGGAGGGAGAAGCAAATGGAAGCAGAACTCAGGCCGCTACCAAAATTTAACTATTTTTCACCCTCTTCGCTCGGTGAGACCTTTAAAATACTGAGGGATTATAAAGGTAAGTCAAGGTTACTCGCCGGGGGCACCGATTTACTGGTCAAAATGAAGAAAGGTGCTGTCTCGCCTGATGTCGTGGTCGATTTAAGTAAAATTCCTGAGTTATCCTTTATCGAACTGGCGGGTGGCAATCTTTGTATTGGAGGCCTGACCAGACTGGCTGATATTGGAGAGTCGTTCCTGGTAAGAGAGAAGGCACCGGCACTCGCGGAAGCGATTGATGTGCTGGCTTCTTCCCAGGTCAGGAATAGAGCTACTATTGCCGGGAATTTATGTAACGCTTCGCCAGCGGCCGATACGGCGCCGCCACTCCTGGCGCTCGACGCCTCAGTTAAGTTACGAAGTCCGGATGGAGAGAGAATCGTACCTCTCGCTGAATTCTTCCTTGGACCTGAGCAGACTGTGGCCAAACCAGATGAAGTACTAACAGAGGTTATCATTCCTTTGCAGGAAGGGAGTTCAGCCTTTATTAAGCTGGGCAGAAGAAAAGCCTTCACTCTTTCCGTAACTTCAGTCGCCGCTTTTACCAGGGTAAAGGATGGGAGGTTTGAGGAAGTGAGGGTGGCTTTAGGAGCGGTTTCGCCGACTCCAATGAGAGCGCGCAAGGTGGAAGAGGCCTTAAAGGGTAAAGAGGTAAACGAAGAGAACATTGAAAAGGCTGCGGAAGCAGTCAAGGAGGAGTGCTGTCCCATAACCGATGTCAGAGCATCAGCGGAGTATAGAACGGAAATGTCATATGTGTTGACCAAAAGAGTTCTAGGTAAAACGGGGCTCGGGGAAAAATGATAGTACGATTTAGACTAAACGGCGAGAATATAGAAGAAGATGTAAAGCCTAATGAGACTTTGTTGGATACCCTGCGGGACAGAGTCAGATTGGCCAGTGTCAAAAAGGGATGTGATGAAGGGGCCTGTGGCACCTGTACCGTTTTGTTAAGTGGCAGACCGGTGAGGTCATGTCTTCTGCTCGCCGCCCAGGTGAGTGACTGTGAAATTACCACTCTTGAGGGTCTTGCCGGACCGGGGGAACTAAACGAGATACAGGAGGCTTTCCTAGAGAAGTACGGATTCCAGTGCGGATATTGCACTCCAGGTATGATTCTTACCACCCAAGCCTTGCTTGACCAGAATCCCAGTCCAACCGTGGCTGATATAAAGGATGCTTTGGAAGGTAACCTGTGTAGATGTACTGGTTATGAGCAGATAATTGAGTCTGTGCTGAGAGCCGCCGAATTGCGGAAAAAGAGGAGGTTAGCTACGGCTGCCTCACCATAAATTTACATGGCCTTCAGCGCCACTCCTTCTTTGAACCAGTGTTATCCTGGTATCATTTTTTCTTTGCTTCTCTTAATCATTTCTTAACTCGCTCAGTCTCTTACCAGAGAGACGATTATCAGTAGTATCTGGTATAGTTATACCGTGGAAAGTGAGGGGTTTGAATGAGTGACCGATTGGTTTCTATAATCATTCCGGCTCTCAATGAAGAAGGAACCATTGCCGAGGTCATCGATGAGATACCAATGGAAGACATACGGGCAAAGGGATACCGCGTTGAAATTATAGTCGTTGATAACAATAGCACTGATAGGACTGGGGAAATAGCTGTAGAAAAGGGAGCCAAGGTTATCGTGGAGCGAACCAGAGGTAAGGGTAGAGCGATTAGAACTGCCTTTGAATCAATCGGTGGGGATTTCATTATTATGCTTGATGCGGATTATACCTACCCGGCTACCTACATTCCGGCAATGCTTGATATTTTGGCAGACGGATACGATGTGGTATTGGGTTCGAGGCTTAAGGGGCAAATGACAGAGGGGGCTATGAGCAAAATAAATTTAGCAGGAAACCATTTGCTGGCCTGGATGGCTAGCATCTTATACGGAACTCGGATAAGCGACCTCTGCACCGGGTATTGGGGCCTGACCAGAAAGGTGATTGATAGCTTGAAATTGGATGCCAACGGATTTGAAATTGAAGCGGCTATGTTTGCCGAGATAGCCAAAAAAGGTTATCACCTGGCCGAAGTGCCCATTTACTATAGAAGGAGGGTG
>SDBV01013861.1_pt1 | contig 10212 bp, 22 predicted proteins | sample 2277081 | NCBI WGS metagenome assembly SDBV01 (sample SAMN10402039, study PRJNA504765) | marine sediment metagenome | isolation source: marine sediment core GS10_PC15, 223 cmbsf | place: Arctic Ocean: Southern Knipovich Ridge | collected 2010 | reverse complement strand
CAACGCTTCCACCTCTTTGAGGGTTACCGGCCCCAGCATTTTCCCCGACACAGCCAGGATAAAGTCTCGTGTCTCAGTGTTGAACGAAATGACAGTGTTGCCCACGATGTCATCTCTCACCGCGATGGGAGTGTAGCCTTCCGCCGGTACGCGGTCTTCAGTTACTTCTTCGGGCATCATCTCTCCTCCTCAGTCGAAAATTACTTCGACCGCCATAATGAATACAACGCCAGCACAGCCCAATATCACGCCCCAGAGAATATCTTCCCACATGTTACTTTCCTCTTATGTACTTCCCGCCGCCAAAAATTGTTTCGAATAACCCCATGCACACAACGCACACGTAGCCTACTACAACGAGAAGGATGAGGAGCCCCAACGTCAGAGCCCCCATAACGACATCTCGTGAAAATCTCATATCAGCCCCATCATGTGGCACAACCAAGCGAGAGCGAACACGTACACGACCGAGTGAAAGAAAGGCCGGTTGATCCGAAAGGACAGCTTGGCTGCCCTCCAAAAAGTCGTTAGAGCTTCACGCATCATGCCCCCTACGCCCGGGGCCTCTCGACCCCGGGCCCAGTCCTATTCGCTGTGCCGGTTCGCGTTCACATTGATGAACGGTACCGCACCACCGCCCGTGTACGTGGGGAGAATACCATTCCACACTTCCAGGGCTTTGTACTCGATGAGCGCCGATGTGAGGCTCTCGGATACCAACCGGTTGCCTTCGGCAGTTGCCTTGGCTCGGGTCAGAGTTGCCTCCGCATCACCCTGCGCTTCAGCGACACGCTTGAGGCGTTCACCTTCAGCCGTTTCCGCAACTTGCCGTGCTTCAGCCTTGGTCTGCCTGACCTTGGCTTCGGCCGCGAGCGCTGCCTGCGTCTGCTGGATCACACGATCGATCGAAGCACGGACATTGTCCGATACGCGGGCCTCGCCCAACAGGGAGATGGAGTCGAACTCAAATCCCTTCGAGGCGACAGCCGTGCCCACACAAGCATTGGCACTCTTGAGGAAGTCCATCTTCCCCTCACCGAGAATCTTCACTGCCTTACGGGTAGATCCCGCTTCGTTCAAGCAGTTACGGACGCGATCCCGCACCCAACCATCGACGATCAAGACGGCAGACTTACGGAACTCGACGAAGATCGCCGGAACCGAATCGGCCGCGAACGAGCCCGCGAAGGCCACATCCACGTTGATCGACGCACCTTCGATGCTGTTGAAGGTGATCGACTCATCGTTCGGCGATCCCTCGGTCATGTCGGCGGTCCACGGCACCCGTTGCATGAACGTCGGGAATACGTAGACCGTCTCGGTGAATGGGTTGAGCATGACCCGACCCGTGGAAATGGGGAAGTCTTCGACGCCCCGCTGATTGCCGTGCTTGTTTACCTTGATCCCGACGTACCCGGGCTCAACCGTCGTCCAGCAGCCGGTCAACCCGACCATCGTGAACGCAATGAGGGCGACCATCGCCCCCCTACTCCAATTCTTCATCACTCTCTCCCTTTTTTCCAATGACATATTGGAGAACTCGCAATGACACGAAGCTCCAAGCTGCCCATAGACTCACTATGATAGCGGCACCTGCCGCCACCGATAGATCATCCGCCGCATTCGTCAGTTCGAATCCTACCGAACTGAGATACAATGTTGCAATGAAGGCCACTGCGACCAACACTCCCCGCACCACGATCTTGCCTACATTCATCTCTGTCTCCTCGAGTAGAATTGGCGATCTGGGCCAGTCTAACAAGCATCCAAACCACCGCCCAAACCACTGCTCCTAATTCAAACGCCGTTGACCACTCCATTACTCCTGTCTCCTCTTGAACTCCTTCAGAGCTGCCTTCATGGCCTCAGCCCTTGTCCTGTTGCCCATCAGTGACCAGTAGACCCGATCCTGCTTTTCCGGCTCAGGGGTATCGTAGGCCACCACAATGTCAATCGTCTCGGCCTCAAGTAGCACCACGCCGAGCCCCTGCTTGACGATCTTCCGATCCCCCCAGAGAGGATGATACGCCTTCTTAACGTACAAGGGGCAACCCTCGTAGGTTTCGAAAAACCTCAGCCATCGGGATCGGCGCCCGATTCGAACCTAAGCACGACGTGCAATTGATCAACACCACGCCCCAATCCAGTATGTTGAGGTTCTCCTTGAGATATTTCTTCACGCACAGAGGACAGGTCGCTGTATGGTTAAAGACTGACATCTTAGATCACCTTTGCCGTGCGCTGTCGGATGTTCCCGATAACTTCAGTTACCGGGATCTGGGCTCTGTTGAGGCCCAGGCACGACGGACACCTTCTCAGTATCTTTTCCCACTCACTCACGGCCACGGACGTCCCGTAATACTTCCTCACACACTCCGGGCAGCGTGCCGGTGAAGGAATGGGCCTGCGTACTATCATCAGAACAGCTCCGGGGCGTACACCTTGGTTTTGACCACCGACAGCCGGTAGAGCTTACCGAAGTTGATGACAGGATTCTTGTGCTTCTTGAGTATAGCCCACATCTCCTCCTGAATCAAGGCGTAAAATACGGTCTGGAGCAAACGCGGAATAATCTGCCCCCGGTTGGCCATCATCACACAGTTGTAGAATTCCAATAGCTCGGTTGAATCGTGGATGTCCGTGGTAGGGGCCAGCTCATGCACGATCTTCGCCAGCTCCTTCTGAACCAGTGACGCTGTAACGAAGTGCTCGATGATCTCGACCTCGGTCTGCTTGGCCCCCGAGGTTTCTCGGGTCCCAAAGGCTTTTTTGTTCATCTCCACGAATTCGTTCCGAACCATCTTGGCCCATTGCTGCTTGCCGAACTGGTTGCGCCACGTACCATACCTCTTGATCACAAGCCCCTCGCCTACCCCCGCCCCATCCTCGATCAGGAAGGTGTTGGTCTTGGTCAGCAGCCCCTGCAACTGTTCCTCGGTGGGGTGGCTGATTTTTGCGAGAGGGGTGATGAAGTCGATACTCTGGAACTCAAAGTCATGCTCCCACGCCTCAGCCGGGTACAGCTCATTGTCATGCGTGTCGAAAACGTCAAACACCCAGAAGCGCCGCCAAGCGGTCTCCCGGTAGGTCTTGAGGGAATGTGGAACCAACCACTCCCCATACAGTATGAGCGTGGGATGGCACAAGAGAAACGCGCGTAGCCCTTTCTGCTCCCGCACCCACAGGAGGAAGCTCGCATTGTCGTTCTCCAGCGTGAGCATCCGGTTGCGCGACCCGGCTTGGACCTCACCGGTCGTGTCAAGCCAGACAGAGGCACTGGCGCCATCCAACTTTGGATAGATGGTGACCGTGTCTTCTAGGATATCGGACACTTCCACGTGCCCAAGCTTGACGACATGATGGTATCTAGTGAATTGTGACAAGATTGCTCCCCTTTTGTGGTTCGGACATCTCCAGCCCATAAGCCTGAATTAACGTGCAAATCTTGCATTGTGAGGCGTCTAGACAGCGATGATCATCGTTGAACAATGCAATTAGTTTGTCAAACAATTGTAAGAGTGTCGATGCTACAGCAAGGTCGGTGCATCGGTGGCAATCCTTGTCGTCATCATGGATTCTACATCGTAGTTGATCAAGCGCCCCAACTAGGTCCGGCACCGTATCAGCCACTACCTCTTCGCCGTTCTCATTGATCATTGGTCTGACTCCTTTTTGCTCGACGGCGTTCCCTCTGCCGAGTATTGATTTCGTCTTGATTCTTCTCACGGTGCTTGCGGTTACTTTCACGTTGCTTCTCAGGATTCTCCTTCCGATACTTGCGAGCGTACTTCAGGGCCTTTTCATGATTCTCTTTCAGTCTTGACTACCTGGTGGCACGGGCTTACACGGCCCGCATTCCTCGCGAAGCTTCCCGTGGGGGCAAACCTTCTCGTTTATCTGTTCCAGTTTTGCAAGGAACCCAACCGCATCCAGCAAGTCTCGGCACAAGCCACGCGGATTACTGACAGTGCACATATCGCAGAGGTGACACTGGAACCCTGGGGCGTATTCCTTGCATCTCCAACGCAGCAGCGATTCAGCCAGTTCGGCCGGTGTGCGTTGGGGGGGCTTTTTCGGGCCCTCCATCTTGACGACCACTCCCGGGGGAAACATCAGAAGATCTCCCTGAAGATATCGAAAGATTCCTCATACTCATCCTCGTAAGGATCCACGCTCATGCGACAATTCCGTTTGAGGTAGCTAAGGGCCAGATCAAACGCCCGTGTCGGAGAAACCCCGTTCCTGCACTGGGAGACCAACAGCTCCCCCGCGAAGGCCGCATGCTGGTTCACGCACATATTGAACCCGACAAGGCTATCCCCACTCCCATTCAAAGCGCCGCGCAGGACCCTCTTTTGGGTCCGATCGTCCAGTAGAGTGAAGTCCAAGCAGGATTTGAACCCCCCATTATCGGCCAACTCCACGGGTGCGACAGAAAGCTCCAACAGGTCCGGGAGAGGCATTGCCGGCGCGACCTCGGGGGTCTCGGGCTCCTGGGGGCGGTAAAACTCCTGAGGGGGATACGTTATAGTCCCCAACCCAGGAGGGATGGCAGACACCACGACCTCAGGGGCCACTCGTGTCATGGAGCAGAGAATATAAACGAGCAGTGCGAATGCCCAGGCTATCGCAATTGCCGAGGCCCAGTTCGTCGGGAAGTCAAACTTGCCGAATTTCATGTCGGTCTCCTAGTAAATAATACCGTTCCCAGAGCCAATCGGGCTCAACTTTCTTCACTTTTCGGTGATAAAAAGTGAAGTTTCCATCAATTCGCGGAATCTCTTCATCAGATCCGGGTTATTTGCTGCCTCCCTCTGAACCCGGGTAAACACCTGCTGTTCGAGTAGAGCGGCCTTGCCCTTGTTCATAGGCTTGCCGGTCCCGGCGCTGTATTCCTCAGCCGCGGTTTTGTAGCTCTTGACCGCCCCCATGCCCCACCGCAGCTCTAGGAGGGCGTATTCCTCAGTTGAGGTGAACTCCGCCATGATCCCCATCAGGCGCCTGCTGAAGAGCCCCCCATCCAGAGCCTCACCCGCAGGAGGCTTATCGGACGCAATCGAATCTCCGAACGTCATCGAGTTGATTCCGGTATCGTCCCCTTCGATTTTCAGGTCCATGCTGACTTCCTGTTGCGTTGTCAGAATCAGGTCATGTACCTCTTCGGGGGTGAATGCCTTATCACACTGTTGCAGCTCGGTGGCCCTGGCGGCTATCTTACCTAAGGTGTCGTAGTCCACCTTGCCGTCGTAGATCTTGCCATCCACCCATGCGCCACCTCGTAGGTCCTCAATCAGCAGGTCCAGTTCATCAATAGCTTTGCTGATATAGCCGAACCGGTCCAATGTGCTTCGGGGGATGAACACCGTGCGTGTCGTCTCATTGACCTTCTTGCTGAGGCTTCCGCTGACCCACGTGTGTACGAACGATGTGAAGGTGTTCCCCCCTTCGATAGGGCGGTATGATTCAACCGCCTGTTGTGCCGCAATGACCGCCTCCTGGGCCAGGTCCTGCCACTCCACCGTGTTACCGTCCAAGTGCTTGTCGTGCTTCCTGGCGATACGTACTGCCATTTTCAGCGTGCTTCTGAACAATCTGTTCTGGTACTGGCGTACCCGGATGAGTTCTACGGCCGCACCGCCGTTGTCCATCACCACCGCGTCTATGACGTCCGAGGCGAAGAGTTGCTTGTGGCTCAAGGTTGCCGCTCGGAGTATCCGGGCAGCCTCGAACGGGCAATTCTCACGCTCCCTTTCGTGGGCATCATTGAACGCGTTCTCGATGTCTTCTGTCACCTGTTCATTGTGCCCGGGGATGCTCATGTTGAACTTCCGCGAGAGTTGGCTGGCAATGACTCCTGTCTTCATCATTCTGTTGAACACCCGATACAGAATATTCCGTACCGCCTTGATGTTCAACGCCATGTGCTCGTATTGGTCCAGTGATGTGGCGAGCTGATCCACTAGCAGCTTACGCTCAACGGGATTAAGGTCAGCTTGCAATTTACCTATGTCTCCGTAGAACGATCTCGACACCCATTTGAGTTGCCCCGGCACAAGCTCCTTGGGGTCACTCGGTTTTTTTGGTTGCATTCATGATCCTCCGCTCACGCCGACTCCACATGTCACTCACGTACTCAATCTGCCTTTTCCAGTTCGAAGCGCACAGATCGATTATCATCGCGGTTTGGCTCCCATCGGCATTGAAACTGCCCGAATTGACAGCACACAGTGAGAACTCCGCTACCATCAGCGCCCTCCTCTCGGTCATAATCAAAGGTGAGAAAATCTCATGTACCGCACCTTTTTCCAATCCCGAGATCGACACTATCGCTGTCGAGTTATACCTCCGGGCAAGAGGCTGGAAGTCGAAGTGCAGTCTGACCTCGCGGTACAGCGCATCTTCCTTCGGGCCGGTTAGGCCATGGAAAAGGCGTTTCTCCATCTCGATCCAACCCTCTTGAGTACATACCGGACAGAGGAACGTGTTGCCGTAATCCATTAGAAACACTCCCTTGTGGACACTCTTGCACGCACTGTTGTCACAGAAGCCTACCGCTCGTTGATGGCTCATGGGGCTCTCCTATAGGTACTGGCCGGTATGTTCTGGGTTTCCCCCCTGTCGGGGGGGAGGAGGAGGGCCAACTCCCGGCATCATACCGGAAAACTGTTCCATAGCAGCTTGCTGTTGCAAACGCGATAGACCTTCGACCATACCTCGGGCGCGTGCCATGTTCATGTGAAAGAAGTAGGTGAGGTATCCGAAAAACCCCGCAACCGCCGCCCAAAGCCCTCCCAACTCATAGAAGCAGTAGTCCACTACACCCATGGCAACCAGGTAAAGCACGGAGAGAATACGAAACTCTTTCTTCTGTTTTTTGATGGTCGCTGTAATATCTATCTCCTCGTGACTCTCACCGCAACTTTTGCACTCCGCGCAATCCTCGTCCGCGCACTCCCCATCAAGCGGTTTCTCATCCGGCTCCTCGGGCTCTTCTTGCTGTACGTAGAAGTTCTCACTCAAACCGCTCTCCTTCTGGCTTTTTGGGTTTCCGCTGCATCTAGGACATCGTAGTAGGTCACCATGTGAAACTCTTCCTTCCAAGAACTCTCGCACGCTATGCAAAACGCGTTCTGGTCCATCACCGTGTCGGAAGACTGATTGACATATTGATGAACAATCTCACGGCTACGACACACAGGGCAGCCAATGTTTCCGTTCTCCGCGAACTTCACATAATCATTGGGGCTCATGTAGTCGAGCGCGGGAAACCGCTTCAAGTCATTCAAAGCCTAGCTCCTTGAGGCACAAAGTCAAGGTGGCATCGTACGCTTTTATCTCTACCTCCCGGGCCCCCACACCCATATGACAGTGCAGGATGATGCTGTCAACAAAGAAATCGATCTTGCGGATCAGGCACGTCTGGATGAGATCAGTCACCACATTGGTTTCCGGGGCATTGGCGTATTTCTCTTCGAACCCACTAACCACCGCTGCCCTGACCATTGACTTGTTTACCGCCCACACCAGAGGCAGTGTCGCACAGGTACTGGCCAACGCATTTGACGTGACCGCCATGCCCAGCACGAGAGCTAAGATAAGGTGTCTCATCTTCGATCTCCTCGTATAGTGGGAAAACTACCAATACGGCCCCCCGTGGGGACTGACTTAACTTCCCGGTGACCGGGTCCAGTTAACCTTTGGCCGCACATGCAATTGGAATGCCCAAAGACAATCTTCATCACCGGGTCATTGGGTGAGCGGCAAGCACCGTTCTCGTGCTCATCGGGGTGACACCCCGAGCAGAAGATCACATTCTCTAGTAGGATCTCTTCCACCTAATCTGTCCTCTCGGGGCTAGTGTCATCCCGGTGCCCATCTCCCCTGAAGTGCTCACTGAACATTGGGCTGATATCTCTGAGCGTCACGCGCATGCGAAAAGTGTCATCTTCCATTTCCATGAAGTCATCAACGTGAAGATGGAACCTGTATCCGGCAAGGTTGATCTGCCTTCTCAGTATGTCTTCATCTTCCACTACATTCATCACGATATCATGCTTCTTACGGGACTTTCGAGCATTCCAACTGGGGAAATCTTCACGCATCCACGCAGCGAACTCTCCCACCCGGTGATGAAGATTACGCTTGTAGTCGAGTCTGCTCTTCATCGTCCTTTGCAGCGCTTTACGCCTCTTCTTACATCTGTTGCAGGAGATAGAATGGTCGCCGGCATTCTCTTTGGTCCGCAATATGAAGTTCGCACAGCCGTCCTGACTGCAGGTCCGCACCAGCGCTCCCTCTGCAGTCTCCTTCCATCGGGTAAGAGTAGCCCGTTTGAACTTCTCTGACTTGTCTAGAACGGTGACGATACCATCGAGACCATCGACATGACAATTCTTCAGCATTCCATGAGTTTCGATTGTGTGAGGTCTCATCACCTCGATGTCCGGATACTCAGGAAAGATCACGGGCCCCACCCTGGAGCGCGACATCATCAACTAGGATAAGGTCTGCTGGCAGGTACCGCGTCTCGGTGACGGAGCACAGCAGGCAGCGAAACATGTGTGTTCCGCGATCAATGCGGATCAATTCCACGGCGGGGTCTAGCAGGTCGTGGTCCTTCACCGGCTTGAACTCTTCATCGTAACAGATCATCTCATTTCTCCTTTTCGTCAGGGCACTCAAACCCCTCCGCGGTAACCGTGGCCCAAAACTCCGCTACGATCTCCGCCTCATTCTCGGGTTCAGCAGCCAGCCTATCGAGGACCTTCTGGAGTACGGGGTCACAATGAAATCGCTCGGGGGTCTCATTCGCCATCTCAGTCATCACCCAGGGCGCCGCTCAGCTTGTTGCGCATGTCACCCAGGTCCTGCATCATGGTGTCGATCTTGGCGAGGGCCCCTCGCAGATCCCGGCGGCACCCTTCAGCTTAGCTGCTTTCTTATCTTCCGCATCCTCGACGAAGATCTGCACCGTGTGGTAGTGCCCGAGCACCTTATTGGGTATCTTCCGGTTGATAACCGGCTGTGGCTCGGGGAAGCTCATCTTCCCGGTCCAAGGAGCCAGCACTCTGAGGCGCTTGTGGGGCCCGAGATTCTTGTTGAACATCTCTGCGAGTGCCTCGGTAATCCTTCTTCGTTCATCCCTTTCCATCTTGGTTCTCCTTTGTGTGATCGCAACAGACGTGGGTTTTCCCCCGCCCAGTCCAGAATTGGAAACACCCGTAGACCCCTAAGCATAGCACAGGAATCTCGTGGGTCAAGAGGTGCAGTCCAACCAGAAAAGTAGTCATCTTAGACCCCCCGACTGATAACCTGAAACGAGCATTATTGTGGCTCTAGCTCAAGCGCCCTGCCCCTGAGGCGGAAAAGTTCGGTCCATGGTATCAATTCCCGTTGGGTACCTGCACAATTCTCGCAGGCCGCTGGGTCGCGGAACAGGGCCAGGTGCCTGCCGCAGTCTCTGCACGAAGCGGAGGTTCTGATCTGGTGCCCTCGCATGATTTCCTCCCCTGTTACCTTCATCGGATCCCCAGTTCGACCAGCAAGGGCCGGTGATCGCTATGTTCAGAAACCAGCGTGGCCTTCGAGATCACCTCGATACCCCGCGACACCAAAACATAGTCCAGCTTGCGCTTGATCGCCACCCTCAGGTCCAATTCGCTCAGCAGCCAGCGCAGTACGCCCTCGTCTATCCCGCGGTTCTCCTTCCCCCGCCTCAGATTCAAGTCTCCCGCGATAACGACAGGCCCCTGGTGTGCTCGTACCTCTTCCACGATAGCGGCAGCCTGGTACATCCTAGCGGTCTGAGACGCCATATCTGCGCCCGAATCCAGGTGCGTATTGACGAATAGCGTGGCCCGAGGCCCCACGAACATCTGGAACCCCTTTCGCGAGATCCAATCCCACTTGGAGAAAGTGTTTTTTTCGAACACGTGCTCCTCATAGCTTACCTTAGGTATGCTGTCGCTCACAATGAGCAATCCGGCCTGCCACTGCGCACTCTTCCAGGCGTTCGGACGGGTCTGGTAATCCAGCTCCACCGCCATGACGGGGTTCCACACTTCCTGGCCAAAGAAAATGTCATGAGGCACCTGACTCACCTCTCTTGCCACGAGCCGTGCGTCAGCACCCCCCGTCAAATAGGGGAACGGGAGTCCGTGAACATTCCAGACCAACAGCGTGATAATGAGTAGCTCATTCATGGAAGTACAG
>SDBV01013860.1_pt1 | contig 10213 bp, 12 predicted proteins | sample 2277081 | NCBI WGS metagenome assembly SDBV01 (sample SAMN10402039, study PRJNA504765) | marine sediment metagenome | isolation source: marine sediment core GS10_PC15, 223 cmbsf | place: Arctic Ocean: Southern Knipovich Ridge | collected 2010 | reverse complement strand
GACAGGGATTTCTGCGCTGAGTTCATTTTCGACTGCTCACTGATCGCAGCTCATCTGTCGCAACTGGCGGAAGACTGGATAATTTATTCTTCGAACGAGTTCGGGTTTGTCACTATCGATGACAGTTACTGTACTTCGTCGAGCATGATGCCTCAAAAGCGTAATCCTGATATGCTGGAATTGATCCGCGGTAAGGCCGGCGGTGTTTACGGGGCTCTGATCGCAATGCTTACAATTCTCAAGGCTCAACCGACCGGGTACAATCGTGACCTGCAGGAGGACAAGATACATGTTTTCTATGCATACAATACCATTAATGCATCAATGGATATGGCGCGGGCGATCGTTTCTCATATGAAGTTTAACGTTAAAAAGATTTCGGCAGGTTTGAACGAAGGTTTTCTCGATGCTACCGCATTTGCTGAATACCTTGTTACTAAAGGTATAGCGTTTCGCCAGGCACACGGTATCACAGGGGCCTTGGTCGGGATATGTGAAAAGCAGGGCAAAAAGTTAGGCGAGTTAGAATTAGAGCAGTTGAAAAAACATTGTCCAGCTATCGACTCTGATGTCTACAAACATCTTGGAGCTGCTAACATTGCTGGTAAATATTCCAGCGAGGGCGCAGCTGGTACTCGCCAAGCAAAGAAACAAATCGTATACTGGAAGAAACGGTTGGCAAAGTGATGAGCAGTGCCGAAGATCAAATCACGGCCTGGTTCGCCCAGCAAAGCAAACTCTCTGCCGAGAACTTTCCAATAGGTATCGGTGACGATATGGCCGAAATTCGCCTGACAGCAGATAGCTCGGTTCTTGTCACTACCGATATGTTGCTCGACGGCGTTCATTTCAATCTGGAAACAGTAGGAATAAAACAGGTTGGCTATAAGGCAATGGCTGTTAGTCTCAGTGATTGTGCGGCGATGGCGACTGTGCCGATCGGTGCGGTTGTTTCTGTAGCGCTTCCGAAAGGATTCGGGGCAGAACAGTTGAAACAGCTTCATTCGGGGATCATGTCAGCCGGCCAGAAATACCGATGCGCTCTGATCGGCGGCGATATCACCAGTTGGAACAGTGACTCAGGATTTGCGATAAGCGTGGCGATGCTCAGTAAACGAGCGGCTAATAGCCCGATAAAACGCAGCGGTGCCAAAGTCGGCGATATTATTTGTGTTACTGGATCATTAGGCGGATCGGTCGAGGGGAAACATCTGGAATTTGAGCCGAGAGTTTTTGAGGCGATAAAGATCGCCCAGACAGCTAAGATAAACTCTATGATCGACATAAGTGACGGCCTGAGCAGCGACCTCAATCGTATCTGTCAGCAAAGCAATGTCGCAGCTGTTATAGATGCTGAGCTGATACCAATATCGGACCAGGCTCGCAGAAAAACAGACCCCCTGGACTCAGCATTGAATGATGGCGAAGATTTTGAACTGCTTTTTACGCTGGGTGAATCTGAATTTCAGAAATTGCTGCTGCAATGGAAAGAAGAACTTAAAATTACAAAGATCGGCACTATCACCGGTGACGATAAAACGCAAATAAAGATGCCCGATGGAAAAAACAGGGATTTACAAGCCAAAGGGTTCGACCATTTAAGTAGTTAGCTATTACATGGATATCGATATTACGACAAAATCAGTTGAGGAAACGATTGAACTGGGGCGCATAATAGGCCAACAACTCAAAGGCGGAGAGATTATGGCAATTTGCGGGTCTCTTGGCAGCGGGAAAACGCATCTGATCAAAGGCATCGCCGACGGTGCTGGCGCCACAGATAGCAAATATGTCAACAGCCCGACCTTTGTGCTTGTTAATGAGTACACCGGACGAGTAGACATTTACCATATCGACGCTTACCGCCTGGATTCGGTTGCCGAATTTGAGAAGCTCGGCTTCGATGATTTTTGTTATCCGGACTCGGTTGTTTTGATCGAATGGGCCGATAAAGTCGAATCGGCCCTGGCAGGAATAAATTATATTCGAATAAATCTTTGTCACCAAAGCCCAACACAAAGATCGATACAAATCACGAACATGCCTGAATATATTAGTATTTAGCCGATAAAAGTCGTTTTTATAAGGCTTTTTGCATTCCAGGGGTGTCACTGAACAATCACAGATAAATAACAAAACAGCCAAAACCATTATTTTGTCATACTTTTACTAACACAAATTTGGCATCGTCGAATTTATTTTCTATATTTTCTTTTGTCAGCATGAATAAAATGCAGAACGAAAACCTGAACAGTTTTCGGACGTAACATTGTTTTTTCAACTATTTGTGTTCTAACTTTGAAGTATTATTGTTAGTCAACCTTTAGTCTATATCAGGAGGGTATGCGGGACAAAAAAATGAGAGCTTATTTTAAGTTGTGTTTTGATTACGACGATAAGCTAAATCAGGAAAAGCTGTGATAGATGAGTGTTTAGTGTTTATCAAACAAGCAAAAAAGTGAAGATTATTTTTTTTTGGAAAGGGTAGAAAGATGAAAGCAAAAAGTGGTTTTACATTAGTGGAAATTTTGATTGTTGTGGTGATCCTTGGTATTCTTGCAGCTATCGTAATACCTCAGTTCACCGATGCAAGCACTGAAGCCAAGGAATCAAGGCTCGCCTCCGACCTGCAGATGATGCGTTCGCAGATCGAGCTGTACAAAATCCAGCATGATGACACATTGCCGGCAGAAGCTAATTTTATCGCTGCCATGACAACAAAGATCGGTGGTAACGGTCCTTACATGCAGAAGATTCCGACGAATCCTTTTGCACCAACAGCTGTAGCTGATGATGTTTCTTATGGTGCCACGGCTGATGGAGATGACTCGTCAGGCTGGCTCCTGGATAATACCGGCGGTGTTTCTGACGGCAGATTCCAGGCTAACGACAGCGGATCAACTCCTGATGGCACACTGCATTCAGATCTGTAAAGACGAAACGTTATTTGTCTGTGAGGCTCTAAATGATGTCTTAACAGATTTGCGATAAAAGCTAACAGGGCTGACCGGTGTTAAAAGCCGGTCAGCCTTTTTTGAGCTATTTAGGCAGGAATGGTGATAACATGGCAGGAAGAGAAAAGAAACGGTTTTCATATCCCGAATTCGTTATAATATCAGCAATACTATGTTTTGTTGCGTTTTCAGCTAAGCCTGCATTTATGCAAGCTCGCGAGCAAACAAACATTTCCCAGCTTGTTGACGGCCTGGAACAGTTGCGAGCATCTCTTGATGTATACCGCACCGGTCACCAGCAGAACCTGCCCCCTACCGATTCATTCGAGAAGTTCAAAGCAGCTATAACGACAAAGACCAGACCAGGCGGGCCGTATCTCAGGAAAATCCCGAAAAATCCTTTTAATAATCTCAATACGATTCGTTTTGACGGCCCGGAAGCCGGCTCCGGCAAGGCTGGATGGAGGCTCGATACCAAAACCGGTCTCTTACAGGCAGATAATAACACTAACTGGGCAAAGCTTTGATTTAATGATTACACAGGTTGAACTATGAAACGCAAAACTTATTATAAACAATGTGGTTTTTCATTTGCAGAAGTAATGCTGGCGACAGTTATACTGGGCATTGTCGCTGCGAGCATACTGGTGCCGTTTACAAGCGGTGCGGCAATACAGGCCGAGGGACGGCACAGAACTCTCGGAACTAATTTAGCCTGCGATATAATCGAAGAGATCGTTAACACCCCATTTGATCAGATCGTTGATACATATAACTTCACCGAGGACCAGGACGAGGTTCATGACGCCAATGGGACGAAATTTACCGACCGGATCTACGGCCGATTCAGCAGAACTGTTCAATGCCAGTATATTTATATGCCTCAGGAACAGGCTCTCGTAGCTGAAAAATTTATTCTTGCAACAGTAACTGTATCTTACGCAGGCAGCGAAGTCGCCACTGTTTACCGGCTTATTAGTGGGCTTATTAGTGATGGTTAGGATTCGATAAATAATGAAAAAACAATTAGATAACAAACAATATACGGCCAGGCGTAAAGGCTTCACACTGGCAGAGCTTATTGTCGCACTTACTATGACAGTAGTAATTTTGACCGCGATTACTGCGCTTACCTTTGCTGTGGGAAGTGCAAACGATGTTGCCAACGATACAAACGCCAAACAGGCACAACTGCGCTATGCAACGATTAGGATCACCGAACTGATAAGGCACTGCAAGCTCATCTGTAAGCTGGAAGAGAATAATATAGCTATATGGCGGGCTGACGATAACAACAATGATCAAATCAATCTCAGTGAAATAGTTTATATTGGAAGTGGTTACGACAGAAATTATGTTCGTATTTTAGAGTTTCCTAACGACAATCGTGGCCTAACATTTGGCGGCATCAAGCCAATTGTAAGCGGCTGGATGGATTATGGCAGTACGTACACCTACACAATGCTGATACCAGAATGTGAAAACGTAACCGTTGCTCTCGATACCGCACCGCCGTTCAGTAGATTTGCAACCATTTCTTTCGATCTGGAAGAAAACGGCTCTATGCGTCATTATCAGATAAACGCATCGCTTCGCAGTTCATCTGAGAATCTGCTGAGATCGTCCGGGGCAATTATTGTAAGTGATGATGACTGAAAATTAGTGAGTATTTAAATTGTTACAAAGAAAAAAAACAATGCGTTACAAAAACCAATACATCAGCCATAGACACAAAAGAGGTGTGGTTCTTATTGTTATACTTATTCTTATTATGACAACTTCACTTTTGTCGATGGTGTTTATGTCCCGAAGCGATGTTGAGTTGGCATGCGGCAATAATATGACACTTCGCTCTCAGACCAACTACACCGCAGAATCCGCCCTGGAGCACGCAAAGGGAATGATACTGAACCCGCAGGAAGTCGCTGGTGAATACTGGACAGGTGTTAACGCTCAGCAGTTGGTTAATGGCAGTGACAATTATTATGACGTAGTTGTAACTAAACTTGGCCAATGCAATTACCAGATAGACTGCCTTGCCTACAAGGACAAGGCCGGCGTACAAATCGGACGCAGCGCTTTGCAGGCAGAGATCAGGCTTGATCCGGTTATCGCTTACTGGCAGTCAAATCTTGCGCCAATACCATCAGAGATTATTATAAATGGAGATGTGTATTGTGATACTGAATTGATCAATTCTGGCAAGATTTTGGGCGACGTTTATTCACCAAGTACCGTGACCAATCTCCCACCTGGTATTATAACCGGCAAAAAGAATGAATTTACCGATCAAGAACCGATTGTTTTACCAAACCTTAACACCTTTGACTTCGACTCGACTTATTACATCAACTCCATACAATATTCATTCAATGTCATTACCCCCAATTCAGTAATGCAGGATGTAATCCTCGAACCTACAATATCGAATCCAGCCGGTATATTTTATTACAAGAAAGATCTTAGATTGATAGGAAACATTGATATAACCGGGATGTTAGTAGTTAAAAACAATCTTAAAATTGAGCAGACATGCAATATAACCATTGTCGCGGTCAAGAATTTCCCGGCACTTCTGGTTGGTCGTGACATAACATTTAATGGCGTAGGCCAACAACTTAACATTACAGGTCTCGTACAAGTGGGCCGTCATATCGACATGAAAAACAACATTGGAAATAGTATTGACGTTCTTGGCGCATTATATATTCTCGGCGATGGGATCCGGAACACCATCGGCTGCACTGTTAACATTACTGGCTCACCAGATAAAGCGGCAATAGAGATATGGTCGTCAGGGGGAGGGGGTGTTCCGACAAGATGGAGCCCTGCTGCTGGGGCGTTCTTTAAGAACATTCAAAGACAATGACCGTGACTATACAAGCAGTACCAAAGGCTGAAACCTTTTTTGTTTATCGGCCTTTATAAATGATGAAAAGAAAATTTCTATTCATTCTGACAGATCAATTTACCCCGTTTTGCAGCAATATATCTAAATATTTTACCAGCCCATTTTATATCGTTGTGACGATTATATTGGTTTTACTGACTCGAACTTTTACAGCGGGCAATAGCAGGCTGGTATCGCCCTTTTTATCTGCCTATACAAAAGGGGCTTCTTTGATGCAAACAGAGGTTGTAGAAAACCGGTTTCCGGCACCTTTAAGTAATAAAAAACACAAGTAAAGCTATATTTCAAATAAGACGAAAAGAACTATCAGTACCAGGTTCAATAATGCCATACGTAAAGAGTGAGGGTTGTAAGAATGGCAAAATCGCAATATGGAGACAGAAATATTGGCTGCTACAGTCGGCATGGCAAAAAAATTCTGCCATGTGCCAGCAGTGCTTTTACAATGGTTGAGCTGTTAATTGTGATGATAATTATTTCAATAAGCGCGATGCTTGTGATACCAATGATCGGTTCGGCCTCGGGTATGCAGCTTAGCTCAGCGGCAAATATGATAGCATCAGATTTGGAATATGCCAAAGGTATCGCGATCGGAAGAGGCCAGAACTTTTCTGTTATATTCGATACGTCTTCAGACAGTTACTGGATAGAAGATCAGAATGGAAACACAATATCGCATCCTGTGAAGAAGGGCTTTGATTATGTTATTGATTTCGGCAGTGAGAGCAGACTCGATAAGGTCAATATTTCCGGTGTGAATTTTGACGGAACAGCTTCGGTCAAATTCGACTATCTCGGGTGCCCTTATAATGGCAATGACACCACTTTAAACAGTGGGGTTATTACACTGACAACCGGCGAAACAAATAAGACGGTTAATGTAGAACCAATAACAGGATTTATCTCGATTACCGAATAAGACGGGAAGATATAAATGATTGATTGGATATTAAAAACTAAACACCTGCAGCCAATAGGTTTGGATATAGGACATAACTCCATCAAGATGATCCAACTGACAAACGATGGCAATCGCATAAGTATTCAGGCAGCGGACAAAGTTCAGTTTGACTCGACTATAACTGACGAAATGGCCCGAAGAGAATTTATCATTTCCTCGATAAAAGACATGCTGGACTATGGTCAGTTTCGTGGAAGAAACGTTGTTTCATGTTTGCCCAGCGATAAACTCAAAACAACGAGCCTTCGATTATCTGAAAATGAAATTGGATCGTTCGAAGATTCTTTGAAGAAAGAGATCTCTCAGAGATTCGATCTCGATACCGATACCGACATAATCAAGTACCTCGATGCGGGCCAGGTCAAACAGGGCGATAACATCAAGAATGAGTTGATAGTCTTTGCCGCCGATAACACGACAATCAGAGACCATATTGAGATGCTCGAAGAAGCACAGCTTACTCCTGTCGCGATAGATACTATTCCATGTGCCCTTCTTAGAAGCTTTGGACGTCTGTTTAACCGCCAGGAAGACAAGGAACGTACGGTGGTATTCGTGGATATCGGCAGTCAGTTCACTACTGTGATATTCAATCGTAACGATGAGATCAGCTTTGTAAAACAGATACCCATCGGAGGCAGGAAGATTAACGAGAAGATCGCATCAAAGCTTGGTATTGAGCCGCACGAGGTAGAGCTTCTTAGAAGCAAGCTGCGAAGATCTCGAAGTTCTAACTTAAGACAAGACAACTCGTCCCATCACAGCGTTGAGTTGGACTCTGCGACACGCCAGAGGATAGCCGATGGAGTCACTGTTGTTGCCGAAGAACTGGCAAAAGAGATTTCACTTTGCCTTAGATATTATACGGTAACGTTCAGAGGCAAGCGTGTCGAGAACGCGATTTTTGCCGGTGGCGAAGCGTACGAAAACATTTTGTTAAATGTCTTAAAAAGACAATTGACCGTTGAAATTAACTTAGCTGAGCCTATGAAGGGCTTCGACATGAGAAATGTAGATCTTGGTGATGACAGGCGAAGCTTATTAAGCGAGTGGGCTGTGGCCGTAGGACTTAGCCTAAGAGGCCTAAGGAAAGAAAAAGTTAAAGAAGAAACTGTAATGGTTCAATCATAAAAATAGCTTTTATAGAGAATAGAGAATAGATATGAAAGAAATTGACCTACTTCCAGAATGGTATAAAAAAGGCAGGAAACGCCAAAACAGCTATCATGCACAATATGTGATTTTGTGCTTGATATTCCTGGTGCTGCTGGTCTTTAAATTTATCGCTGGAGTATCCGTTTCCAATGCCCATGCCAGATTTAATGCCGGCAAAACCGAACTTGAGCAGTCGCAAATTACATCAAGTCAGTTCGAACAAATAAACGGTCAATTACAGGATTTGAAGAAAAAAGCAGACCTGATGGAAAAAATTGACCCCAAAATAGATGTTGTCGCTGTCATAGCGGAGATAAGCTTTCTCATTGAAAAAGAAATAGTACTGACCAAAGTGGAATTCAAAGCTGAACAACTAGCCAACAATACAAACACCGATACACAGCGAAGAAGAAGCGGACGGCGACAAAACAGTAAGAAAGAAGCTATTGCGCTTGGAGATGTCAGGTTCAAGATAAAGATAAGCGGTGTCGCTGCTAATTCCCTGAATGTGGGAGATTTTGCGCGTAACATGGAAGATTCTCCGTATTTCTTCCAGGTAATACCACTGTTCTCGAGAAACAAGGAAGTTAAACCAGGCACCAGTATATCCAGGGATGGGCACCAGATAAGTGAATTTGAAATAAATTGCTACCTGGCCAATTACGAAGAAAAACAAAATTTTTAAAAGGTTTGATTGACTGATCATGTTTAAAAATAAACAACAACTAATAATAATTGCTGCTGCAATACTAATGATATGCGTTTTTTCTCTGGTATGGTATTTACCTTTGCAGAAACGCAAAAACGCTATTGAACAGGCCTACACGATACAGCAGCTTAGTCTTGATAACTCAACTCTCCAGAACAAGCAGATTCCGGCACTGAAAGAGCAATTTGAGCAACTTGGAGTTTCTATCGGCAATTACGATTTGCAAATTCCCAAATACAGAAACCTTGGAACTTTTCTTCAGGAAATAGCTGAGTTGATGAACAAGCACGACCTTAAAAAACAGGTGGTAAATCCAAACGTTGAAATCCAGACCGACGATTTGAATTGTATACCGGTAACAATACAGTGTAACGGAAAGTTGTCACAGATTTTTGAGTTTTTCAATTCACTGCAAAATCTGGACAGGCTGATCCGGATCGAACAGGTAACACTTATAAATGACAAGAATTTCAACGGACAGGTAAGTATGCAGACCAAAGCATTTATCTATTATAAGACACTGACAAAACAAGGATAGATACGAAAACCAGAAAAAAGGCAAAAATAAATGCATGAACATTCGGATAATACGGTTAGCAGTCTGAAGAAGGTTGTTGCGATATTGGCTGTTGAAAAGAAAAAAGCTGTCATTGCACTGTCTTTGGTAGTGGTAATGGTCACTATGTGGGTTAAATTGCTTAGCAATAACTCTCCGAGCAGCGCCGCAGCCAAGCCTGCCAAACAGGATACAACTGAATCTGACTACGCCAGAGGGAAAACCCTGGCCTTCATAGAATTACCAAAAGTAAAAGGCAGAAACGATGTTCTTACCAGAGATATCTTTGTGGTAGATGGTAAAGGCTTAAGCCGGAACTTAAGTGTCACAATTAACTCAAATGGCAATGATGAGCAGTATTCTAAGAAACTGGCCGAAAAACTTAGCTTAGACGCGATAGTTTTAGGCCAAAAACCTTATGCTTTTATAAACAACAAGCTCTTAAGCACCGGCGATAAGTTGATCGTTGGCGATGATGAAAACGCGTATGAATATGAAGTAATCAGCGTTGAAAAAAAGGCTGTATTAGTAAAATGTGGTGAAATAGAAATAACTTTGAAACTAAATAATTAAATGTTTGGCCTCCAGGAATGCCTGGGGCTACTCGCCGAATGCGAGTTAATTTACAAAGGGTAGAATTATGTATTACAAAAAGTATTTAAAAAAGGTTTTCTATATATGTGTTGGAAGCAGATATGGCCAAAACACGCTTAAAGTCAAAAATCTGATTATACGCGCTCTGGTCTTCTTTGTCATAGCGGCAATTGCCGTTGGTGATGTTAAGTCCGACGCGATCAATACACCCGCAGTTGGAATTGCGGCACAAAGCAGAGACAACCAAAACAGAGAAGTAGTTTCCGACAACGAAAGACTGCCATTTATCGGTTTCCAGGAAGACGAGACCATCAGAGGCGGACTGCGGATATTGGCTACGTATTACAGAAAAAACATTGTACCGTCGTCAAAA
>SDBV01013859.1_pt1 | contig 10213 bp, 10 predicted proteins | sample 2277081 | NCBI WGS metagenome assembly SDBV01 (sample SAMN10402039, study PRJNA504765) | marine sediment metagenome | isolation source: marine sediment core GS10_PC15, 223 cmbsf | place: Arctic Ocean: Southern Knipovich Ridge | collected 2010 | reverse complement strand
CTAATGCCGTCAGCGGGTTAAATCCTGAGGTTAAGATATTTCAGGTTTCCTGCAAGACCGGTCAGGGGCTAGAAGGCTGGTTCTCCTGGCTGCAAAATGAGATGAAGGAGATGAAAAGCCGACGCGGCTTATAATAATGACGAAAACATCAATTCTTAGCACCATTCGTATCAACGTCCGAGGGGTGGTGCAGGGGGTTGGTTTCCGGCCCTTTGTCTACCAGCTGGCAGCAAAATATGACCTAAAGGGCTGGGTGTGTAATACCTCGGAGGCTGTCAAAATCGAGGTAGAAGGAGAAGTCGAAGCCATTGATAGGTTCCTACAAGACTTAGAAAAGCAGCCACCACCCCGAGCCTACATTGAGGATATAGCCGTTAGCCACTGCCCACCGGCAAACTATGAGCAATTTGAAATCCGTCATAGCGTCGCCGAGGAAGGAAAATATCAGCTCATATCCCCGGATATTGCTACCTGCCTGGACTGTCTCAAGGAAATATCAGAGCCCGGTGACCGTCGCCATCGTTACTCCTTCACCAACTGCACTAACTGTGGACCCCGCTTTACCATAATTAAGGATATTCCCTACGACCGCTCCCGGACGACCATGCAGCGTTTCCAGATGTGCTCCGAGTGCCAGAGGGAATATGATGACCCGCTAAACCGTCGTTTTCATGCTCAGCCCAACGCCTGTCCCCAGTGTGGTCCGAGCTTAGAACTGGTTGATACTAAAGGTAAGCCGGTAACCTGTCCTGATGCCATCACCACCTCTAGCCAGCTTCTACGGGAAGGAAAAATTATTGCTATCAAAGGTCTGGGTGGTTTTCTCCTCGCCTGCGATGCCACCAGCCAAGCAGTTGTTGATTGCCTGCGCCATAGAAAAAAACGCCCTTCTAAACCGCTGGCTATAATGGTAGCCTCCATTGAGGAAGCCAAAAAACATTGCTATATATCCGACGAAGAGGAAAAACTACTTACCTCCCCTCATAATCCCATTGTGCTGCTGAAGTGGAAAACGAACTCATCGGTGTCTCCATCTGTCGCCCCCAACCTTAAATATCTGGGGGTGATGCTCCCCTACACGCCGCTACACCACATTTTACTCAGGGAAACGGGACTGCCTCTGGTAATGACCAGCGGCAACCTCAGTGAAGAACCAATCGCCAAGGATAATGATGAAGCCATAAGGAGACTATCAGGAATTGCTGATTACTTCCTGGTCCATAATCGAGATATCTACGCCCGCTACGATGACAGTGTAGCCATGGTAGAAAGAGAAACTACTCAGCTCATCCGGCGAGCTCGTGGTTATGCCCCCTATCCCATCCACCTCCCGTTTAAGAGCCAACAAATACTTGCTTGTGGCGCTGAGGAAAAAAATACCTTCTGTCTTGTTAGAGACGAACACGCCTTTTTAAGTCAGCACATTGGTGACATGGAAAATCTGGAGACCATGGAGCACTTTGAAGACAGTATTGCCCTCTACCAGAGACTATTTCGCATTGAGCCCAAGATTATTGCCCACGACCTACATCCAGAGTACCTGGCGACTAAATATGCACAGGAATTAGCCGCTAAATCGGATATCAGACTTGCCCCGGTGCAACATCATCATGCCCACATTGTCAGTGGCATGGTGGATAACGGACTGGAGACCCCAGTCATCGGAGTGGCTCTTGACGGTACCGGCTACGGGAACGACGGCAATATCTGGGGTGGTGAGTTTTTGGTCGCTAATTATCAGCGGTCTACCCGAATGGGGCATCTTGAGTATTTGCCACTGCCTGGTGGAACAACAGCTATTAAAAAGCCCTACCGTACAGCTATTGGCTACCTTTTGGCACTACTGGGCGAGACTGTCCTAAAACAAGACCTGCCATTCCTAAACAAGGTAGATAGTGTCGAGATAGGCATCATCAAAAAACAAATAGAGAAAAAGATTAACTCACCGCTAAGTTCTAGTTGTGGTCGCCTGTTTGATGCCGTATCAGCCTTGACAGGGGTAAGAGGTGAGGTAGAATATGAAGCCCAAGCTGCCATCGAGTTGGAAATGCTCGCCTATGACGAGGTAAATGAAACTGGCCACTACCCATTCTCAATAATTGAGCACGATGGCATAAGCCTGATTAAACTTCAGGATTTATTCTCCGCTCTAATCTATGATTTACAAAGTGGAGTTACCAAAGCTACAATTGCGGCTAAGTTTCACAACACCATAGCCGAAATCATTGTAGAGTTATGTCAAGTAATCTGCGATAAAACCGGCATAACCCAAGTGGTATTAAGCGGCGGTGTATTCCAGAACCGGTTATTATTAAGAAAAGCCGTTAGTTTACTTGAAGCCGGTGGATTTACCGTATTTACTCACCGGCAAGTGCCGTGTAATGATGGCGGAATATCCCTGGGTCAAGCCGTCATCGCCAATTTCTGGGAAGGTCTTTAACACAAGGTTAAATTTCTCCCTAAAGGGGGAGCCAAGGATAGGCGAAGAAAATATTAAAGGGGAGTTTGAGAGGGACGAAGCCCCTCTTCCGAAACCCTACCCCCCTTCCCCACTGATAAGGGGAAGGGGGGTAGGGTTACTAAATAATAACCTAAGGAGCCAAATATGTGCTTAGCCATTCCCGCCCTCGTCAAGTCAATAGACGGACAGCAAGCAGTAGTAGAAATAGGTGGGGTTACTCGCCTGGCTAGTATTCAGCTTACCCCTGAGGCCAAGGTTGGCGATTATGTACTACTGCACACTGGCTATGCTATAAATATAATTGACCCGGTGGAGGCTGAAGAAACTCTCAAGCTATTAAGGGAGATAAGTGAAGTTTATTGATGAATACCGTGACCGGGAACTATGTAAAAAATTAGTTGACCGAATTCACCGCCACTCAACCAGACCAATAAGATTGATGGAGTTCTGCGGCGGGCACACTGTAGCCATCTTCAAGCATGGCATCCGCCAGCTTCTACCCAAGACCATAGAGATGCTCTCCGGTCCTGGCTGCCCGGTATGTGTTACCGCCAATAGTGACCTTGATAAGGCTATTGCTTTAGCTCATCTACCCAATGTCATCATCACTACCTTTGGTGATATGCTCCGCGTGCCGGGAAGTTACTCTAGCCTGCAATTGGCTAAAGCCGAGGGCAGCAACGTCAGGATTGTTTATTCGGCGCAGGACGCTGTTCATATTGCCAGAGACAACCCTGACAAATCGGTAGTCTTTATCGGTATTGGCTTTGAGACTACGGCACCGACTATCGCCGCTTCCATTCAGCAAGCCGAGCAAGAAGAAATAAACAATTATTATGTTTTATCTCTCCACAAGTTGTGTCCCCCTATAATGAAGGCAATTCTGGACATGGGTGAGGTCAACCTGGACGGTATCATTTGCCCCGGGCATGTAAGTGCTATTATCGGCTCTCACCCCTACCAGTTCATCCCCGACGATTATAGTGTCGCCTGCGTTGTGTCTGGCTTTGAGCCACTGGACATACTGCTTACTATTGAAATGCTGGTAACCCAGATTGAAACGGGACCGCCCAAGGTAGAAATAGCCTACCGCCGTGGGGTAAAGCCCGAAGGTAATCAGCCGGCGCTAAAACTTATGGACACAGTTTTCGAGGTTTGCGAGGCTAACTGGCGGGGTATAGGCCCAGTCCCGTCAAGCGGGCTTAAGCTAAAGAATAGATACCAACGATTTGATGCTGAGAGCAACTTTACCATTGACCCCGGACCCAGCCGAGAACCCCAAGGCTGTATTTGTGGTAGTATCTTGCGGGGGGTTAGCACTCCTCTAGAGTGCAAGCTCTTCCGTACGGCCTGCACCCCAGAATGTCCGGTGGGCCCGTGTATGGTATCATCTGAAGGTAGCTGCGCTACCTATTACCACTATGGAGCTGATGATGACGGATAGAATTCTGCTGGCTCATGGCAGTGGTGGCAAGCTTGGCCACGATTTAATCGAAAAGAACTTTGTTCCCGCACTGGGTAATCCGATACTTAACAAACTAGATGATTCGGCAGTATTTGAACTTTGCGGCCGCCTAGCCTTTACCACCGATAGCTATACAGTTACCCCCATCTTTTTCCCTGGTGGAGATATAGGTAAACTGGCAGTGTGTGGCACAGTAAACGACCTGGCGATGAGTGGGGCTACCCCCTTATACCTGAGTCTCTCCTTCATTATTGAAGAGGGCCTACCGATAAGCGAACTGGAAGAGATAGTTAAATCTGTCTACCAAGCAACTGTTGAAGCCAAGGTAAAGATTATCACCGGAGACACCAAAGTAGTAAACCAGGGTAGCGTGGATAAACTATTCATCAACACCTCTGGCGTGGGCATTGTGCCCCCAGGGATGAACATCTCCGGGGCTAATGCCATACCCGGAGACAAGGTTATCCTCAATGGCAGCCTGGGGGACCATGGCATAACCGTATTAAGTAAGCGCCAGGGATTAGAATTTAATGTGCCCATAAAGAGTGACTGCGCCCCACTCAATGGTTTGGTGGCTGATATGTTGGCAACATCGGCTAACATTCACTGCTTGCGTGACCCAACCCGAGGCGGGCTGGCGACGACACTCAATGAGCTGGCTAGACAATCTCAAGTGGGTATTAGAATAGACGAGGCAAGTCTACCGGTAAATGAAGCCGTTCTGGCGGCCTGCGAACTCCTTGGCTTTGACCCTCTTCATGTGGCTAACGAGGGCAAACTGGTGGCATTAGTTTCTCCTTCTGATGCCGATAAAGTCCTGGCTAGGATGAGACAAAACCGATATGGGACGGCATCTGTCATCATTGGTGAGGTAGTAAAGGAACACCCAGGAAAGGTGGTAATGAAAACTCACCTCGGCTCATCTCGCATCGTCGATATGCTGGTTGGTGAGCTGTTGCCCAGAATATGCTAAGTACGAGCTTCTATGAAAGAGTCTAGAGTTAGGCGGGTGATTGTTGGGGTGGGAAATCTCTTGCTCAAGGATGAGGGAATAGGTGTTCATGTCGTCCGTGCCCTACAGGAGTTAAATTTACCTCATGACATACAAGTAATTGATGGGGGGACATCTCCAGATTTACCATACTATCTTAAAGATGTCGATAAATTGATTATTATCGATGCGGTGAAAGCTGGAGGCAAGCCAGGGGTGATTTACCGCTTTCACCCCCACGATTTGAATATAGAGTCTAAGGGGATAATATCAGCCCATGAGTTGGGTCTGGGGCAAAGCCTGAAAATAATGAGCCTAACGGGAAGCGAACCGAAAGAGATTGTCATCATTGGCATCGAGCCCAAGGAGATAGACTGGGGAACAGAAGTATCGGCTGAGCTACAACAGAAAATACCCGAAATAGTAAATGTCGTTCTTGATGAGATTAGCTCTCGACTACCTGATTAGCACCCTTCCGGAGACTTGCTTATGCAGCATATTGGCGTAGATATAGTAGAAATAGTCCGCATTGAAAAGGCGATAGCCCGCTGGGGAGAACGCTTCCTCCACCGCATATATACTGATGCTGAGCTTAAGTTATACCACAAAAAGCCGTCGTCACTAGCTGCCCGTTTCGCCAGTAAGGAGGCGGTAATGAAGCTCCTGGGGACAGGGATAAAAGGTGTTGGCTGGAGAGAGATTGAGACCCTCTCCCACCCCGGTGGTAAACCTCTGCTCAATCTTTATGGAAGAGCTCAAACTGAGGCCAAAAGGTTAGGCCTGAAAGAAATAGCCATCAGCCTCTCCCACTCCAGGGAATATGCCATCGCTTTTGTAGTTGGTGAAACCCTCTGAGACTACTTTACGCTTTGTTCATCAAAAGTCCGCACTTTGCTGATAGAGACTACGGGATGGGAGCGCCCTGAATCTTTTAGCTCTTTGACCACAGGTAGGTGAGGTGCTAAAATTAGATTAAGTAGCTGCCTAAGGAAAACATAGATGTCAGGACATTCCAAGTGGTCACAGATTAAGCGGCAGAAGGGAGTGACTGATGCCCGGCGGGGTCAGCTTTTCACCAAGCTGACCCGAGAGATTATGGTGGCGGTGCGTCAGGGGGGTAGTAACCCCGAAGCGAACTTGGGGCTGCGGTTAGCCATACAGAAGGCTCGTGATAATAATATGCCTCTGGAGAATATAGGGAGGGCAATTAAACGAGGTAGTGGTGAGATAGAAGGGGTTATCCTGGCCGAAATGGTCCTTGAAGGCTACGGACCCAGTGGAGCAGCTATTTTAATAAAGGCTCTAAGTGATAACCGTAATCGCACTCTGCAAGATGTAAGGAATATATTCTCCCGCCACGGCGGCAGTCTGGGGGAAAGTGGCTGTGTTGCCTGGCTCTTCGAGCCCAAGGGCTTGATTACAATTCTAATTAATGACCTAGATGCCGAGGAGTTAGAACTGCAGGCCATAGATGCTGGCGCTGATGATGTCACAGTGGAAAACGTCTACGTGGAAATCTATACCCAGCCCGAAGATATGGAAAGGGTTAGAACCGCCATGGAGAAAAATAACCTCCCTATAGCCTCTTCTGAGTTGATTATGAGGTCCAAGACTATGGTTGAGCTTGATGAAAAGGCAGCGCTGCAAACGCTGAAGATGCTAGACAGGTTAGAGGAGCTGGATGAAGTCCAGCTTGTAACTACCAATGCTGACTTTTCACAAAGTATTCTAGAGAAGTATCACTCGCAGGCATGACTTGGTTACCAAATGTAATGATAGTCTTAGGTATTGACCCCGGCACAATAACCATGGGCTATGGAGTGATTGAGAGTAGGGAGGATGAAATAGCCCTGATTGATTTTGGTGCCTTAAGCAGTCCAGCGCGTTCCCCGATCGGGGAGCGTTTGAGCTATTTGTATAAGAAAATTCTGGAAGTTATTTCACGTTCCCACCCTGATGCTGTAGCGGTGGAGCAGCCCTTTATGGCACGGAATGTGAGGTCAGCACTGGCGATAGGCAGGGCTCAGGCAGTGGCTATGCTGGCAGCAGCCAATAAGGGAATCCCAACCTACGAGTATACCCCAGCCCAGGTGAAACAGCGGGTGGCTGATTACGGTGCCAGTTCCAAGGAACAGGTACAGGAGATGGTCAAACTTCAGCTAGGGCTAGCTGAAGTGCCTCAGCCCAACGATGCTGCTGATGCTTTAGCCGTGGCTATTTGCCACCTGCGCGAGACACACCTGGAGCGTTTGCTGGCTGGGCAGTGATAAGGGAGAGGAAATGATAGCTAGCCTTCATGGTAGATTAGAGTCGCTGGGTAGTGACGGAGCGGTTATTGATGTCGGTGGCATTGGCTTTCAGGTTTATATGCCCACCTCTACCTTGAGCACACTGGGCAGTATTGGTGAGGAGGTTAAACTCCACACTCACCTTCACCTTAGAGAAGATAACGCTACCCTGTACGGCTTTGCCTCGGCTGATGAGCTTGGCTTATTCCAAACCCTGATTGGCGTATCCGGATTAGGTCCCAAGCTGGCGCTGGCGATGCTCTCCGCCTTAAGTGTGGAGCAACTAGCTATGGCGATTGCTACCGGCAGTACCGACATGCTGACCATGGTTCCAGGGATTGGCAAGAAGATGGCTAACCGCCTTATCCTGGAGCTTAAGGAGAAAATAGGTGCTGCCTGGATTGCCGCCCCTGCCGCCCAGCTTGCCCAGGAAAACACCGATGTTTTAGCCGCCCTGACTTCCCTTGGCTATTCCGTTAGTGAAGCCACCCGTGCCGTCGCCACCCTCCCCCCATCCTCCGAACTGAGCCTTGAAGAAAAGGTTAAACTGGCACTACAATATTTTGGGGGGAAGTGATTTTTCCTGAGAGCGGGTTTGATTTGCTGGAGGTTTGAGACTACAAAAACGGCATTATTAAAAATAGGGAAACAATTCGAGGCTGACTAGCTTTGATGATTTGTTTTTATAGTTATGTTAAGTGATTTGAGGGACAGAGGTATAGGCAAGGGGAGGGGATAGGAAAAGATTAAGCTGGCACTACAGTATTTTGGGGGGAAGTGAGAATATGAAAATGTTTGATATTAACAATTATACGAACTTGAACGCGCAAAACACGAGATATGACCAACAGCTTGCAAGGATGTTTTCGCAAGGCCTGGAGACGAATTATATCGAGAGTGTAGTGAAAGAGGCCGTAACAAACGTAGATGCTGGCAAAAGGTCGTTTGTAATCTATGGTGAACCTCAGAGCGGCAAAACAGAGATGATGATCACCCTTACAGCTAAGTTCTTAGACAAGGGACATACCATAATCGTAGTGTTGCTCAATGATAATGTTGAATTACTGCAACAGAATCTTCTTAGATTCATAAATTCCGGTATTGATCCAACACCTGTTGATATTTCAGGTCTACTAACAGAAAGCATAGATAATAAAACTTGGGTAATCTTCTGCAAGAAGAACATTAAGGACATCAAAAGACTAAATGACAAATTATATAAAAGGCATGAAAAGATTATCATTGATGATGAGGCAGATTTCGCTTCTCCAAACGCGAGAATCAACCGAGACGAGAGAACAGCAATAAACAATGCCATCAACAAACTTCTTGGCACTGAGGGGATATATATTGGTGTGACCGCAACCCCCGCTCGGCTAGACATGAATAACACGTTTGATAACATGACAGAGGATTGGATCTGTTTCACTCCGCATAAGGAATATGTAGGTAAGGATGTATTCTTCCCACTCGATTTTAAGCCACAAGAGTATTCGCCGAATTTCTTGCCAGCTACAGGAGACTATCCAGTCTATTTGAGAGACGCCCTGCTGAGTTTCTTCGTAAATGTGGCTTACATAAACGTAGCGGATGCTAACGTAAAGAACCAAGTCAAAACCAGGGATACCGAAAATGCCTTCTTTTGTTTCTTAGTTCATACTAGTGGTAGAACGGCTGACCACAGGGGTGATGAGGATACCGTTAATAAATTATTCGATCTGCTTTCAGATGACAAGCACAGTCAATTCCCTAAATTTGTGGAAAGAATGCACATTATTGCAGTTCAAAGATATGGGCACGGTAATGCAGATAATATCGTCAAATTCGTGGTATTGAATATCAGAAGAAAACTTACTAGAGTATTAAATGCTGAAAGTAAAGCAGGAAGGAAAATTGCGATGGAATTCACAAATCCTCCTGTACTCTTTACAGTCATCATAGGAGGTAACATAATCTCCAGAGGAGTAACATTCAATAATCTGCTCGGCATGTTTTTCACACGAGACGTTAAACACAAGATGCAGCAGGACACATACATTCAGAGAGCTAGGATGTTTGGTAACCGAGGCATATACCTTAAGTATTTTGAATTATGGATACCAGAACAACTATATTTGGATTGGCACAGGTGTTTTGTATACCACCAACTCTCATTGGAAGCTATTAAAGCTGATAAAAAAGCACCCGTTTGGATTTCGGATGGCAGAATACAGCCTGCTGCGCCAGGAAGCATTGATAAGAGGTCTGTAGTGACAGACACAGGTGAGATGTATTTTGCGAAGTTCAACATCAATGAAGATACGGTTAAGCTTATCAAAACGCAAAACTTGAGTGAGGTAGACAAGATACAAAAAATCAATGATATGCACGGGGAAAAAGTCCTACCTTCGCATGTGATGAACTTTATCCGAAGTAATCCGTATCCTGGCCATATAGCGATTCATGATATTCGACCAGTTGGAAAAGATACAGGATACCATGACACGTTAATTAGGCCAAGAGGAGTATTGGGTGGTCAAGATTATATAAACAAATTTCCAAATGCGGTACATCATTTCATGGTAATAACGAATACCCTCAAGGAAGCTCGTGTTGTATATAGATATGCTGGAAAAGTTCAATTCTTGAAAAATCTAAAAAATAGTTAAAATGTATAATTACACTTTTTTCTATGGCAGTGCTTTGGTTAGACTTATTCACGATCCCAGAACCTTCGGTGTGAAGTTGTATAAGGGAAACAACTGCTATCTGATCAATGAGAAAAGCTGTATCTATATGAAGCATAGCACCAAACGCATTTCTCCGTGGTCTTTTACTTTCCTGCCTGAGCATATGCTTGAAATAGCCAGCCTTTGTAATGGAAACAAGAACTCATTTATGGTGCTGATATGTAATGATGATGGCGTTTGTTGTTTGAGCTATGATGAACTCGCTCAAGTAGTTTTCTTTGGTAACATTGGTCAAAGTAAATTCGTCAGAGTCTCACGCTCTCCACGTGAGAAGTATGC
>SDBV01013858.1_pt1 | contig 10213 bp, 8 predicted proteins | sample 2277081 | NCBI WGS metagenome assembly SDBV01 (sample SAMN10402039, study PRJNA504765) | marine sediment metagenome | isolation source: marine sediment core GS10_PC15, 223 cmbsf | place: Arctic Ocean: Southern Knipovich Ridge | collected 2010 | reverse complement strand
TGCCGGCCCGGGCGGAGGCTTCCAGCAAACTATCCGCCGACGCCGGGGAATAACCCTCACCAGTTGGGCTACGAGGCGGCCACTTTGTTGGATCGGATGATGAATGGCTACCAGCCGACCGCCGATATAATCTTCACCGAACCGGTACGCATGGTGGCGCGGCAATCAACTCGACCTTTGGGCAGCGGTGACCAAAATGGATTTGCACGCCGCAGCCATCGACCTATGCGAGAAAGCCCAAGTTGACATCCCCTGGATCCGCAAATGGTAAAGCCTCGTATTCTTTGGCCGAACAGTCAGAAGTCAAACAGAGAAGAGGGGCCCGTATTTCCGAGGCTCTATAAAACTCCATTCCAGCCACGAATTCTACGGAGGAGGCACTTTTTAGTTCTTCCTCGATAACGGAGGGTGGATTCCAGGATTGGGAGGCGAAAAGGGGTGACGCTACCTATTGGCAGATAGGGCAAACAATGGTGGTGTGCTTGGATGCTGCGGACTGCTAGATCTACTGAAGTCGGCAGGTGCCGTTGGCTGCTGATCAGGCGGTGTTGGCGGAGGGAAAGACGGACAGAAGGGAAGAAAGGGAACGAAGGAGGGGGCGGTTGTTTGGTTTGGTTGGGGTTGTTATTGCGTGGGGTTGGAACCGAGCGATCTTTTCTTCTCTTCGATGAGGCGTTGGAGTGCGTCGAGATCGGCCTCGTCCAACGGGCTTGTCTCGAGCATGTGCGCCAGCAGCGGGCCGGTGGTGCCGTGGGCGGCGTTGTCCAAGAGGGTGTCGGCGGCGTCGCGGAGAATGGAGATGGCGGAATGGGTGGGGCGATAGACGAAACCGTTGCCGACCTTGGTGGTGTTGAGATAGCCCTTGTCGACCAGCCGCTTGAGTAGCGTTTTGACGGTGGCCGCCGTCCAGCCGTGCTCGCGGCCGGCCACGGTGTAGACCTCGCGGGCCATGGCCTTCTTCATGTCCCAGACCACCCGCATCACCTTCCACTGGGCCGCGGAAAGGCTGTTTTGCTGCTTGGATTTCATGCGAAAACCCTCCAATTGCCGTGTGACGAAAAGAATTGAACGCCCGCGTCGGACACCACACTAAATTACGTCTGTAGTCGAAACGATGTTAAATGTAGCCGATTCGCGTACAAGTGTCAACAGCCGCCTCGGCGTTTTTCCCGTTTTGATGATCTTTTTCCTGCCCGCGGCCATAAGTCCTTTTCAGCAAGAAGGTTGCGTCGCAACTGACTTTATTTCATCGCACCGGCTTACTTTTCTGTTCAAACGTTTGACAACAGCGATCAGCGGGTTTAAGATAAAGAGTCTCGCAACCTCCAGACGGGGGCGAGGTGGACGGGAAAGAGGTCGTCGAGACACTGGCACCCGGAGAAAATTTGATGAAAAAGGCGGATTTCAAGGTTTATCGCGAACGATTGCTCAGTCTCAGGCTTCGGCTGCGTGGCGATGTCAACAACATGGCCGACGCCGCTTTGAAAAAGAGCCGCAGCGATGCGAACGGCGACTTGTCCAGCATGCCGATACACATGGCAGACATCGGCAGCGACAATTTCGAGCAGGAATTCACTTTGAGCCTGATGGAAAGCGATGAAGATTTACTCGGTCGCATCGAAGTCTCGCTGGAGAGACTCGAGGACGGCACTTACGGCCAGTGTGAAGAATGCGACGCTCGCATTCCCAAGACTCGCCTGAACGCCATCCCCTATGCGACGCTGTGTATAAAGTGCGCTTCGGAACTCGAACAAGGCTAATAAGGAACACGCCATGAGGGCGGTTCCCCTCAATCGCTATATACTTTTTTTTGCCATAGCCGCTGTTGGTTGTCTGGCCGATCTGGGCAGCAAGAGTTGGATCTTCGCCGAACTCGGCTTTCCTCCGGGCCGCACCTTGTGGCTTTGGGAAAACGTTTTGGGGCTGCAAACAAGTCTCAACGAAGGCGCACTGTTCGGCATGGGGCAGGGCAAGGTCTGCTTCTTCGCCGTTCTCTCGCTAGTGGCATTGGCGGCTATCGTCGTTTGGCTATTCGCCTTCGCCGCCGCCCGAGATCGCTTCCTCACGGTCGCCTTGGCCTGCGTCAGCAGCGGCATCCTCGGCAATCTGTACGACCGCCTGGGCCTGCCCGGTCTGCAATGGCAGGGTGGCAACCCGCGTCACGCCTTTGGCGAACCGGTCTATGCGGTTCGCGATTGGATTCTAGTTCGCTTAGGCACGGTGCGTTTGGGCACGTGGGATTGGCCGAATTTCAATATCGCCGACAGCCTGCTGGTTTGTGGGGCCATCCTCTTGGTCTGGCATGCATACAAGGCCGAGAGCGAGAGGTCGGCGGTAGATGCCGCGACGAAAGATATGTCGTCGGGGGAAGAGAAGGGGTGAAGTCTGAAGTCTGCCCCCTCATCCACCCTCCGGCTCGACCTCATCCTTCGCGCCGTTGACCTTCTTTTCATCGGCTTTCCGCGGCTGCTTAAACTCGAGCACATGCTCCTTGGGGGCCGCATCGTCTTTTGGCGGTGTTACTCCGGAATCGATAAGCAGGTATCCCGACCAGAAGAAGGGATGATCGGACTTGGTTTGGCCGTCGGCGATGTTCCGCTTAATCCGCGGTTCGGCAGGCACGTCCAAGGGCGAATCGGCCGTTAAAAGCGCGGCCCGTTGCCAGGCCTGGGCCGGCGAGGCGTGGGGCAACTCTTGGGCGAATTCTCGAACCATCTCGAAGCTGGCGCGGCCGCCCGTTCTCCAACGGCTGAAGACGATAGTCTTAACTCCGGAGGACATCAAGCCACAAGCGGAAAGAAAAAGCTGGCGGCCGACAGTGGAGATTTTGGCCCCTTTCAAGGCGTTTTCGGCCGCTGTGTGGAAGCCGGGGAGGATCACCGTCTGCGGGCCGCCCCAGGGCAAGTCCATCCAAGCTTGCAGCGAGCCGGCCGCCGGGGCGCGGTCGATTTGCAGCGGCGACCAACTATAAGGCCCGGCCGTGGGCGGCCGGATGTCGTCCAGAGCGATGAGCCGGTCGAACAAGACGCGATACAAGCTCGACGGCGCCGGCGGAGGCGAGGGCAAGGGCACGGTGTCTGCCAGCTCGGCGGCCAGCTCTTCGAAGGCGTTTTGCGTGGCCGTATCTTTGCCGCGAGGGTGCAGCTTGCCCAGCACCACGCCGGTTGCGCCGGCCGTCGCCGGCGGCCGGCCGTCGGGTACGGCCAGCGAAGCGGTCGGCGCGTAGCGAATACGGACGCGCGACAGAAGCGATCGGCTCTTGTCGTCGACGCGGACTTGCAGGGCTTCGAAGGGCACGTGCCAGAAAATGCCGTCGGGCACGATTATCAGTTCCTGGAACTGTTTGGAAAAATCGGCCTTCGAGCCCTTGAGGATCGTTTCCAATAGCGTCTGGGCCGATTCTTTCCAAGAATCGTCGGCCAATTCCTTGAGCGTCATGTCGCGGAGATGGCCGTATTGGCCCATGTCTTGCAGCAGCTTGGACAGTTGTTTGGCCAGAATCCGGTTAGGCGGAAGCCGCCAGTGGGCGTAGCGGTCTTTGTTCAGCAAGAAGGCATAGTTGTTGCGGCTGGTGGAGAAAAAGACCAACATCGTATGGCCCGGGGGCAAGGCCGCCTGGATCTTTTCGGTTTTGTAAAGCGGCGGAAAGACCAGTGCCGTGGGCTCGCGACGAACGGCCATCTCTCGCAGCAGGGTTTCTTGGGCGACGCTGATTTGAGACAATTCGGCAAAGAGCTTGCGTTGCAGTCGGGCTTCTTCGCTGTCGGCTTCGGGGAGCGGCGGCAGTCGTCGAAGCTCCTCGCGGATTTGTTTGGCGCGTTTGGAAAGGGCCTCGTAGCCCGGGTAGTTGACCAACAGATCCTGGCGGTGCATTTGCGACTCTTGGTCGAGCGTTTCCCGAGGCCCTTCAAGTATCCATCGCAACGATTCCAGCCGCCCGCCGAAGGCTCGCGTGTTGAAGAAACGGCGGCGGCGGCAACGGTCGGCTATCTCTATTGCCCGCTCGTGCTGCTTGCGTGCGACGGCGACTTCGAACCAGTGCTCCAGCGGCAGCGGATGGGGATGCGTGAGAACGGCCATCGATTCGATGGGCCGCAACGTCCAGTCGGCCGCACCGGGGTCGCGCAGCACTTCGCCGAAAAGCTCCATGGCCAGCAGCGTCCTGCTTGGGTCGCGAAGGAAGCTGCGGTCGGCCAGCCCAATATGGAACAGCCACAGCGAGGCCCGGCTCATGGTCTCCATGGCTCGCGCCAAGGCCTGGTTGCCGTCGGTCGTTCGTCGCTTTTGGAATGAGACCAAGGCCTGTAAGTACAACAGACGCGCGCCGATTCTCCCTGACGCCATGTCGCGGAGGGCGAATGCCGCTTGGGCTTGTTCGATATATGCGGCCGCCTGGCGTGTTTGGCCTCGCGCGGCCGCGGTGTCGGCCGCCGAGAGCAACAGCGACGCATAGAGCGGGCGATAGCCCTTGCTCTTGGCAAAACGGATGGCCTTGGCCAGCGGCGGATATGGCCCCTTGCGGTTGGCGGCCATATGCACCAGAGCCCCGTAGCGCAGCGACTCTTCGACTATTGTGAGATCGGGATAACAATAGGCCGAATAACCGGCCTCTTCGAAAAACTTCGAGGCCGAGTCCCAGTCGTTGCGGTCCATGGCCATCTTGCCCAACTCCAAAAGGGCCACCGAGGTCATGGGGTGGTCGTACTGGCCGGCCGCCGAAATTGAACGTTGCAGACTCTTCCGCGCCTGAGGTTTCTTGCCGGCCGCCAATTGGGCAAGACCCAACTGCAGGTCGATCCATGCTTCGGACCAGTGGTTGGGCAAACCGGGTCGACGTTGCAAGGCGGTCAAAACATCGCCGCTCAATTGATCGTGTGGCGATAGCGGACCCAGAAGTTCGGCCCGCCGGCGGATGGCCAGCGTCGTGCAGCGAACGATCTCCTGCACATCGATATTGAAAAGGACCGGCGGCTGAACGGTGCCGCCCTTACGCAGACTCTGTTCGGTGAGCACCTCGCCTTGGCGAATCAACATCGAATCGGGATACCGCCCCAGTCGCGCTCGCCGCGTGCCCCGCCCCCAGGGAGCCGCTCGCCGGGAAGCGGCCGGTTGTATGTTGGGCGGGAACTTGACCAACGTCATCCAGTTGGAAAAGGCCAGATAGAGATTCACGGCCGAGTCGTAATGCTCAAGCGCGTCGGCGTATTGGCCCATCTGGTAGTAGCATTCGCCACACATGGCGTGATAGCAAATCGAGTCGATCCATCGTGTTTGGGCGTTTTTCATGGCCCCGCGGCCCTCGCGGCGAAAACTCTTCAAGGCGTCTTGGTACTCGCCGTCGTGGAAATCGCGAAAGGCCATGTGGTAGCCAAGCGAGGGGATGGACTTGCCGCTAGGCGCGGCCGCGGCGGGGCCGGGAAACACGGTCGTGAATATAGAGACGGCAGCAAATATGACCACTATGGTTGTGCATATGGGCCGGTCGGCTTGCTTGTTAACAAGTTTCATGTAGTTCCTCTCTCGCACTTGTCCTTACTATATATCATAACCGCCGTGAAGCCCCCGGCCAAGAAAAAGAAAAGACTGAGTTTACAGCCATTTTCACAGTTGACCTGGTCGCTTGCGACCGCTTCGAGAGAGTGAAAGCCCGGAAGACGGGCAAGCTGGGTTAGCCGCGTCGTTTCCCAGGTGTTCCGCGTGTGTTCCTGGGCATACGTGTTAAAGTTTGCCGGTTGCGAGGGGCGATAATATCCTTGACGATTGTATCGGTTGCAGTGATGTTGCGTCTTGCCACACGACCTTCTGGCAGCCAATCGCACGGGTAATTTTAAATTCCAACGAAAAGACGGAGGTGGTGGATGAACAGTTCGACAAAGCGACGTCCGCTGCGGAGCATTTTAGCCGGTTTGGTACTGTTCGGATGCCTGGGCGCAATCGGTTGCCAATCGGACTTCAGCGGTCAAACGTTGCCGAATCCAGACTATATGAGCGACGATGTTCAGTATTTCGCTCCGGGTTCTGAATTTAAGCTGGCCAATGAAGCGGCCGCCATGAAGGCACAGTCCGAAGAAGCCGCCTTGCAGAATCGTCGGTGAACCAAGAGCCGTCATGCCGCTCACTCGATTTGCCATCCTTTGGCGGGCAAATTCCGGTTTATGTCGGGATATGCACACCGTAGGGAGAATATTGCAGCGGGTGAGAACAGGGGGGACGGCACCTTTGGTTGCTGACGTCCGAGGCATGGAAAGCCGCATCCGCGGCGATACCTCGGATGTCGGCGGCCGAAGGTTTTTTTACGAGCGGCGGCCTAAGCTTTGCCAAGATTTAACTATTAGGGCAAAAATCCGGTCCCCAGGGGAGTTTAACGTGGGTGAAATCGAGTTCTCTCAGGCGGCCCAGCAATGGGTAAACGTCGTTCTGATCTGGATCGGTTTCGGCACTCTGGCCGGTCTGGCCGCCAAAACCATTCTGCCCGGCCGCGACCCCAAGGGCACGGTGGCCACAATGTTGCTGGGGATTGTGGGTAGCACTATTGGCCTGGGCATTCTCTCGAGACTCGTGACATTCAGCGGCGGCAGCCACCCCATGAATCCCATCAGCCCCATGGGCATGATAGCCGCAGTGATAGGTGCTTTTGCCAGCCTGATCGCTTATCGGGTGGGGATAGCCTGCATCATGATTGAGCGGAATGAAGAGCCCGAGGACGTCTAGCGTTTCGCCTTCTCGCGACCCGGCTCTCACGCCAATCGTGCATATCCGTTCGACCGTTCACGTCGTAACCACCCCACCATGTTGCCCCCGAGGCATTCCAGTTCAGCCGTCGCCGGTTCCCGACCGATGTTAAATTCTGTCGTTAACGCAGTTTGGGTAAAATGCGTGACGAATTCAGGCACAATCGAGCTCGGTGTGGCACTCCGGCTGGATAGCACGGCCTGTCTGATGAGATCGCTTGGCCATGGACGAGGCCGTATTGACCGGAAACCGCATGTGCCTTGAAGATCGACATCCGTGGTCAAAACTCGAAAGAACTATTTGCGGGTTTTTCCCGAAGAAACCGAAGTAGTCCGCCCTGAACTAGAGGCCGTAAAGAGCCTTTCGGCCGTTCTCGAGGCCTACGCGGAAGCGACCGGTTGGTCGTTGCAGTATGTCCCCGGCCCATCGCCCCAAAACCAATCGTCGCAGAGTCAATCGTCGAAACTCTCGGCCGAGACGAGATGGTTTACCCCGGTCAAGCCGAGTGTGGGAACTGCTCCTGGACACCTGCTCCTGGACATGGTGGGCGCGGCAGCCGACGGCCAGATCCCCTCGATCGATTGCCAAGCGGCCCGAAAACTGGCCGCGTCTCTGGGCCAAATGTTGGGTGAATTGCAGCAAACGCAGAACTCGCTGTGGGAGCGGGAGGCGGAACTAGCGGCCGGCGTGCCGCTGGTGGCGTTGGGCGACGAAGAGCGTCATTTGGCCGCCCGACTCGAGGCCGTTCTTAAGGGCGGGGCCGAGGCCGTGGACGCACAGGCCGCCGCTCTTTATCTGTTGGACGAAGGCACCAGCGAGTTGAAGCTTCGATCCTGTTGGGGGTTATGCCGCGATCTGCTGATCAAGCCGGCCCGTCCGCTGCAAGGCGCCCTGGCCGATCTGGAGGCCCTTTTGGGACACGCCGTGGTGCTGGAAAACACGCAGATGATGGAACAGTGGCAGGCGCCTGAAAAATTCGCTTCGGCCGTATGCATACCGGTTTCTTCGCCGACGACAATCTTGGGTACATTATGGATATTCTGCGATAAACAGCGGGATTTCACCTCCACCCAGACGAACATGATCGAGGTTGTGGCGGGGCGGCTGGCGGCCGATCTCGAACGCGAGATGCTTTTGCAAGAAGGGATCAGCGGCGCGCGGCTCAAGCGCCAGGTCGAGGCCGCCGGGCGGATGCAACGTGGTGGTTTGCCGTCGGTGTCGCCGCTGTTGGACGGCTGGCAAACGGCCGGCTACGCGGCCCAGGCAGACTGCGTGGGCGGCGATTTCTTCGATTGGTTTTCGCTTCCCGATGGTCAAATGGCCGTCTCGGTGGGCGACGCTTTGAATGAAGGCATGGAAGCGGCCCTTACAGCGGCCGTGCTGCGCACGGCCGTCCGCTCACACGCCCAATATCAGCGGGATGCCGCCCGCTTGTTTTCCAGTGTCAATCTAACGCTCTGGACCGGATCGTCCGGCGACCAGTCGGCCAACTTGTTCTGCGGACTGGTGGACACCTTGACGGGTTTGGTGCGATTCGCTTCGGCTGGGCAGGTGAGCGTGTTGTTGCTCGGCGCCGATGTGTGTGCCGATGGCCGGGCCGAGGGCTGGCGGTCGCTGTCGCAACCATCGGCCGCCTTGGGAACCAACCCCGAGACCAGCTACCAACCGCAAGAGTACCAATTGCAGGCCGGCGAATCGCTGCTGATTTTCACCAACGGTTTCCGCGACGCGGCGGACCAAAAGGGCCGGCCGCTGGGCGAGCAGGGCCTGGGCGGGCCGCTGGCGGCAGTCGCCGCCGAAATGTCGGCCGAAGAAATCGTGGCCTTGGCCCGCGACCGGCTCGAATCGCACGCTCTCCGGCCCGAACAGTCGGATCGAACCGTGATGGTCATCAAACGCACACAGACTTGAGGCGGCAAGGAAAATATTCGATCGCCTCAACTTCCGCACACAAAGAAATCTAATCGTCCGCCCGATGACCGCTTGACGTCGGACAGGTAAGCAGTAAACTAGAGGAATTGCCGGGTCTCAGCGACCTCCCCGCGGGAATGGCGGAATTGGCAGACGCGCTAGGTTGAGGGCCTAGTGACCTTATTGGTCGTGGAGGTTCAAATCCTCTTTCCCGCACTTTGTAAGTGATTGCCGCACAAGGGCTTAAGTAAGAATATCGTGGGTATTGTAATACAAAGGAATCGTAAGGGCATTAATACCTTCCGTGTTCTTCGACCAGGTCGCGGTAGATGGCGATTCGGTCTTCCTCGGCCAGGGGTGGCACCTGGTCGCCGGCGTTGGCTATGAAGCGTGGGCCACGGTTTTTCAGGCCGATCCAATCCAGGGCGGCTTGCTTGAACAATTCGATGTCGCTATCGGGCAGCCAGAGGTTGGGTGAAACGCCGCCGGAGAGAATGAAATCCTTGCCGGCCTCGTCGCGGCACTCTTGCGGCCCAAGGTCGCCCATCGGTGGCGTCGTTACGGCGTCGGCACAATCGGCGCCGATGTCGCTGATCATCGCCAGCGCGCCGTGCAGTTTTCCGTCGATATGAACCGCAACGAACTTGCCCGCTTTGTGCAAGCGGCGAACGGCTTCTTCGTAGAAGGCGGCCGACCACTGCCGGAAGAAGTTTGGGGGTTGGATGTCGCTGGAAAAGTTATCGCCCATCAATGCAAACTCCATCGGCGAATCGGCCAGCATGTCGATGCAATTCAGGTTGTTGGCGTTGATGCGATCTACCGCGTCTCGCATCGTGTCGGGCCAGTCCATGACGGCGTACATCACGCCCTCGATACCCATCCAACAGTTCAACAACATGCCCATGGCACTGTAGCCGGGTGACACGTAAACCACACCCATGTCGCCTACCGCGTCGACCCAGGCCCGGTAGCGATCCCAGCGCGGGGAAAAAGTCCTACGCTCCAGAGCGTCGGCCAATATCTTCAGGTCGTCTTCGCTCTTAATTCCCCACTCGGCCACGGCCCAGGAATACGAGGCTTCCTCCCAAACACGGGAGCGACGGATCGTGCCGCCGGGGGTTTCGTGCGACCAAGTAATAGTGCGACCGTCGTCGCTCTTGGTAACCGTGGTGGTAACGTCGCACTGGTCCGACACCGTATAGAAGCTGCCCAGGTTGGGCATGTAAAAACCGACCCCTTGGCGTTTATGGTAGTCGATCAGTTCGTATTCCGGCTCGTCGTATGATCGGCTCAGGTCCCAAGGTAGTTTGTTTTTATGGTAGAACCAGTGTGAAAGGTCCAGCATATATGGGACCTGATCCGGCGTTTGGCCGCGATAAACGGCTTCGATTCGCTGCTTGGGTGTCATCGTATAATATTTCCCGGTAGTTGTTCACGAATTATCAGGATTGGACGAAGCGGCTTCGCCGCGGGAGGGGGGAGCGGTTTGTATAGGCTGCGTGGGTTTTGTGGGGTTGGACAGGGGTGTTCTGTCGAGTGTGATACGCTTGGATTTCCGGCTGATGTGGCC